>Ga0209717_1000580_pt1 | contig 44315 bp, 39 predicted proteins | sample AD_UKC048_MetaG_FD_184418 | JGI IMG/M metagenome (GOLD analysis project Ga0209717, IMG submission 184418) | Active sludge microbial communities of municipal wastewater-treating anaerobic digesters from USA - AD_UKC048_MetaG (SPAdes) (version 2) | ecosystem: Engineered > Bioreactor > Anaerobic >...
ATGCTTTTTTAAGCGCTAGCCAGCGCTTGCGCACCGCCTCTTTGTCCACCGTCAGTGGGATATCTCCTTTAAAAACCTGGATCTCTGTGTCATAAAAACTGAATTTTGGCTTTAATCGTTCGATATTGAGCAACCTTAGGCAATTGGCAGCACCCTCCACTACCTGCGAGCGGTTGATGTATAAATCAAGCACGAGACGATTGACACCAACCACTTCTGGTTGTTGCATGGCCAGTCGCACAAAATCTGAGGCGTATAATAAGTCTTCTCGCTGGTTTTGTTGAAAATCCTCAGCCGTAAAGAATCCATTTTTCGGCAGGGGGCCATCGAAAATTTCAGCAGCCGTAACACCGTGATGTAAACGTTCATCAAAGCGTAGAGGCTTTGGTTCGGGAGAAATAAACTGTTCAAAAGCGACCCAAATCCGGGCAAGCACTTCAATAGGGTCGGCTTCGGGCTGCAGATCGAGTTGGGCAATCCGAAATCCTACCTGTTGAATGCGAACAGTATCAATGCTGTCCCAATCCTCACAGAGGTTGCGGTGCTTGAGAACCAACTGCCGGGCTTGGGTCAGGCCCGCCCGGCGCATGCGGGCACGGGTTTGGTGGTTCTGAAAAATTTGCAATAGTCCGGGATTGTTTTGAGGAGCTTTAAGTGCCTGGATAATGGCATCAGTTTCGGGGGTATTGAACTCCTCAGGTTCTATTTTATTGATCCCTTTGGGCAATAATATCCAAAAGCCAGCATCTTCTAAGGTTTGCGCGGCAGTGCCCGTTCCAAAAGTCAATCGCAAGGTGATAAAAAACTGATCGTGTTTTTTTCTTTCAGAGTCGTAGGCCAATTGGGCATCGCTTACTTCCACTTTGGATAAACCAAGTTTTTCATCTTCCCAAAGCCCCGGTAGTTGATCCCATTCGGGGAACAATACATCATAATCATACTGCTTGGCATCAGGCAATAAAAGCGTTCCGCGTAGCCACACTTCGTTTAGTTCTAATGGCTGAAGATCAGCGGGCAGCGCAGCAGGAATGTGAGGAGCTAAATCCAACAGCAGCTGATGTAGCCCCTTGAATGCACCTGAAGTGGAGGTAACCCAGGCATTCCGAACGGGTAAATTATCGATGAGCAAACATTTGTAGTCTAATGAAGTCCATACTGCACTCGGCAACACTTCACGGGCAGTAAAAAAAGGCTTACTATCCCGGCCACTCACTAAGTCGACTAAGGGCAGCCGAACCCGCAGGCCCAAATCGGTGATTGCATAGGCTAGTACTTCCAGAATAGTAATGCCTGGATCGTGGGTGTTGTAATCCGTCCAACGAACACCCGCGATTTTTTCGATATGTTGCCGAGCTTGTTCGCGCAACTGGTGTGTATCCAGCACAGGCGGAAGCTGCTGTTCTTCAATATTTAGAATGACTGATTCTGCCATATTCTACAAATTCATCCGGATGTTTGAAGCAAGCGTGCGAGAAATAATCAAGCCTTTGTTAAACAAGTGATGGTGATTTGTTTCAACGTAACAGTATGCGTTCCGATTTTTCCAGAAATTGAGAATTGCAGTGAAAATGTTGGCGCATCATCAATAGATTTGTTGCCGGTGATTTCGATGGGGCCATAGGTATGATTGACTGCGGTTCCCTCAGGCAAATCGACGGACTTACTCAACAACAATACTCCTGACGAAGATTGAAGGCTAATTGCGAGTTTTCTGTCATTTGACAACAAAGTGCGGCTACGCGAAAACGCATTCGGAATCAATTGCGACTTGCTCTTGTCGTAGTCAAATACAAAACTGACCCGCAGCAACTGTACCGCCTTCAGCGGAGAAGGAGGAGCAATGAAATTGAGGGGGCCGATCGATACAACCGGGCCAGAAACCTTTTTGTTGGCCAAAGAGATAGTGGTCGGAACAGTTCTGTGCGTTTCTGTGGCCATCTTCCAAACCACTTGCCAAACCCCATTGAAAGAAATCTGGAGTTGCGCACCTGTCCAGCGTAGGGTACCCTGGGGTACTTGGGCAGCATTCTCCATAGCATCTCCGATTTTCAGCCCGCCATCAATGTGGAGACGGGCATCCGGTTCTTCCACCCCAATACCTATATTTCCCTCTTCACTCAGGAAAATACCGTCTTCCGTTTTGTGGTAAAATGAATCGATCAATTCATGAAAATGTTCCTCCTTGGGTTTCTTACCCTGTGAAAAATAATCCTTGAGCATATTTCGAAAGCTTGCCATAACAATTAAATTTTAATGTTCTGAAATTTGAAAATCAATACCTACGTACCAACATCCAATACCACCTTCGCAGGTGCTCTCCGGTTCGACACAAGGAAAATCCCCAGCTTTTAAAACCCGTATCCGATGTTCATCAGCCGATACCAAAATTGAGATGGCGGTAGAAGCTTCGGCCACATCCACATCTGATTCAGCAGATTTATTGCGTACAAAGAGATCCACGTCCACACTCATTTCACCGACACCCGGCCCGGCTTTGTCATGAAACATCTTGAAATCGGCAACATAGTCTACATACTCCTGTTCTTCCACAAATGCCAACAACTGCGATTTATAAACCTTGCCACCAAAACGTATATCTTCACTTTCTGCAAATGCCCAAGGTGAAAGCCAACGTCGTAAGGCCTGCTGTAGCACGCCAGCGTAATATCCACTGTCATACTCAGGATGAAAACCTACACTAAAAGAGAGCAAAATTGGTTCATAAACAGGGTTGATTACCAAAAGCGCATTGTTGACATTACCCACAAAAGGTGTGCAAAGAGGTTGAAGATACCGGCGAACAGCTTCCAAAAGAGCCGAAGACACCCTCGGTTGTAAGGGGTTTACCGCATTTTGATTGCGCAATTGGGGGATAAGCACTAAGGTGATCTGGCCGGGCTGAAATTCGGAGTAAAAGCCATATTCATCTAATCCAGTATGAGGGGCCACTTTGGCTTCGTACAACTCGGGGAATTGCTGAAGCGTCAGTCGTTCGATGTCCCACAACGTAACTGCTCTTTGTTTATGGCGCAGTCGTTCACTGATGCGGGCATAGAAGCGATCGTTTTGCTCGGAGGGTGAACCACCGAAAGAAGCGTAAGGCTGTTCCACTTTCCTGATCGCACTGACTCTTTCTACCAAGGAAGTGATAGCGCCCGCGGGAAGGTGTTTTCGCAAATGCTTGGGATCATTCCCATTGTCCTGAAACACGGCAGTAACCGCCTGGGTATGGATGGAAATGGCTCGGGCTACACCTGTAGGTTTTTTTTCGATCTTTGCGCACAACCATTGCAAACCGTCAGCCAGTGTGCGAGCATCCCGACCAATCTGAAAGGCCATGATGCCCGATTTTTGCAAACCAAGCGTGGTATCTATAAAAATCTCACTATCGGAGAGCGCTGTGGCACGCCAGCCTTTCTGGGTCATGTAATGCCACTGAATATCTTCAGCACGGATTATTTCCGACGACTCAGCAGAACCTTCAGCCAGTTGAAACAAAAGATGCAAATTTTGCGGCGGCACCACATTTGAGAACCCCAGTAAAAGTGTAGCTTGGGGCAGCTTAGGAAGGAAATTGTCCCCTTGTTCACTCCACATTTCTTCGCTATTGAAGGGGGCGATGTGAAAGAGCCTGGCATTAGGATTTTGTTCGCCAGGATGGATGGTTTGGGATGATCGGTAGCCCAAGGAGACACTTTGCAGGGTTGGAGTATACGGTGGATTTGCGCCAGCTGAAATGAATCTGGGATAAATGCGATGCCCGAAATCCTGTTCTAATACCATGCGGATAAAGCCTTGCGGAAGAGAATTGGTGAATTCTTCGAATTCGGGCAAATCAGGTGCAAAAGAAAGTATATTCAGTTGTCCGTTGTTCGAAGAAATTGTTTTGTCCGCTTCCAACACACCACCGGTTGAAGGATTGAAGAGTTGGGATTTACTGTCAAAATTATCCGACCACTGCCCATTGACCCGTAGTTGAAAAAAAGTGGTATAACTGCTATTTCTCTTGCCTTTAAATGGGGGATCTGTATATTTTTCATAATAACTAGCGAAGCCCGTTGCATCATCGGGCAGATCAGACCAACGCAACTGAATTTTAAGGCTGTCCAATGGTTTGCTAAATACTTCCCTGCTACCAATATAAAAACGAGCATTTTTTCCTGCTACAGGGCCAAAAGGCTGGATGGACTCTCCGTTGCTAATGGCACCTTGCTCATTTTGAAGGATTAAATTTTGTACCCCAGGCTGTGTGTCGCTGGCATTTACTTCGACGGAAATTTTTATACTTTTCAATGTTAACGCCTTCATTTCATGATAGGCACTGATGTCCGTTCCAAGCACCATGCGCAACACCGGCAAATGTGTATCCAGGTTTCCACTCAGTTTCTCCCAATGGTAGGGTACAATGGCAGGGTCTTCTGCTTGTAAACCCAAGCGAAATTTGACTACGCCCGCTGATCGATCGATTATTATGCTTGAAGCGAACAGAGACTGAGTCCCATCACTTCGCAGCTCCTGATGGGGCAAATAGGTTAATTCTACCCAAGCTTCCGATCCACTGCCATAAATTTTGAAACGCCTGAAATCTTCTTCATGTAAAGTTTCGGGTATTTCTTCAAAGGTAAAATCCAGGTAAATAAAACGTTGGCCTTCGCCCAGTAGTAGTATTGGCGAAGCAATAGCCAAACCTGCTCCGTCAGGTTGCATGAAGTTGGGGTCCCCGAATAGCGGCCATTTTCCCGGTGTTCCTTCTAATGGAGCCCCCTTGCCATCAGCTGAGTTTGCGACTTCAGCCGAAAAAACCCGGCCCTCATCAGTCAAGAGTGTGGTTTTAATTGCCTTCAGCTTGGCTTTGTTCACCACAATCTCCCGGTTCGTGCTATAAATAAGTGGTTTGCCCAAAGCGTCTTTACCTGCTTTCAGCGCAGTACCAACCGGCAGGAGGTATTGGTTGATGTGAGGCGCCAGTTCAATGAGCACATGGGCCTCGTCCGGTATAGGCGGAAGTCGCCGGAAGCCAAGCACCTGCTCGTAATAAAAATCGAGGTGTTTTTGTGTGATGGTATTGATGTCCTGCTGCAGATGTCCAAACATTTTTAGAAAGGCCATCAAAATGGTCAGGAATATTGGGGTATCGGCGCTTTGTTCAGCCCGAGTCAAGTACTGCCGAATACTTTCCAGGGTAACCTCAGCTTTATCGTCCTGCAGTTCACGGAAAAACGTCTTCCAGCCCCCTTCTTCCGCGATATTATTTTCATTGTAATAAACAAACTGATCCGCTAAGCGATAAATAAAATACAACAAGTCTTCCTCCCGCCTGTCGTCTACCGGGTTGCGTTCAGGTCGCAAAGAATCGAGCAAGCGCTGTTGCTGATTCGTTCCGTCTCTTTTTACCGGATGGCCAACTTTCCAGGACATATTGCGAATTAAGTTTTACGATTGATGATTGTTTAACATTGACGCTGCAAAGGGTCAGGTATCCAAATCCGTCCCTTCTTGCTGATAGAAAGGAAAGACGAAATTGAATCGTGAGTTGGTGCTGCGAACCGTGTAATCCACCGAAATGATTACACGACCCTGCATACTGTCATCCTGTCGAATGGATACATCATTTACATCAACGCGGGGTTCATGCAGAATAAGTGCCGTTTTTACCACTTCACGCATGTAACTGATCAGGGTCAGATTGATCGGCTCGAAAAGCATTTGGTCTAAATTGCAACCGAAATCGGTTTCCAAAAAGCGCTCTCCGGGACGGGTAGAAAGGATGATTTGCAAACTCTCTTCGATATCTGCATAGGCCTCTACCAAGCGAATGTCACCTGTCGCTTTGTTGAACGTCACAGGAAAACCTAATCCCTTTCCCAAAAATGCAAGTCCTGTATTTTCCATAATGCAGCAATTAACCAAAATTCACTGATGAACAACCTTGTACTATTGTACCGCCATGCGAGGTACTATCACCCATTCTGGCCGCCGGTTTTCCGTTGATAAACACACTCGTTGACCCAGCTGAGATTTGATCGGGAGGGCCGGTACAAATCGCCGAGTCGTTGACCCGTGCTGCGGGTATCCCCTCTATATTGACATCCGGCGACCCCGTCGCAGGGTCTATTATGCCTCCAACATGTGGTGTATTGCCCGTCACTGCCGGGCAGATGTGCATATCACCGATACGTGCAGCTGGTTTTCCCATAAGCCCATTAGTTGATGTTTACCGGTTTCCCTTTTATGACGGTCGTACTTTTAGCCATTAATTGTGCTTTACCTGTGGCATCAATAAGGATATTTTTAGGGCTGCTCAAGGTAATCCCTTGATCATCCAATTGTATCTTATTGCCATTTTGGTCAGAAAGCACCAAACCTTTGCCTTTGTCGGAAAGCACCATTTTATTGCCTCCGGGTGTTTGTAAGGTAAGAGATCCGTCTTTTTCATGAAAAACGATGCGAATGCCTTCCCTGGAAACATACCCCTTTTCGTGGTTTTCTTGTGTCGCAGTAAAAGGAGCAGCCTTTTCGCTGCTGTGCAACATACCGAGGATTACCGCATCACGAGGGTCGTCATGAATGAAACCGACAATCACCTCATCGTTCACTTCGGGGCGAAAAAAAGCTCCTCGTCCTGATCCAGCATCAAGTGTGGCGATCCTCGCCCAAACCCCGGCAGCATCTGCATCGAGTACCGGAAGTCGTACGCGCACCCGGTGCTCTCCCTCCGGATCCTGTTCGATTTGAGTAACCAAACCTATCTGCAAGCCACTCACTGCCGGCAACATGCCTGCAGCCCGCGGTGCTTCCATTTTGACAATTTCCGCAAACCATTTTGGTGACAACCCGAACTCTATTTCCGTCAACCAACCCTCGTCCATATATTCATGGTGTACAGCTGCAACAAAAACGAGGCCGTTGAACCGGTCACCAAAACCTTGTAATACAACGGTTTGTCCGGGTTTAACGGCATTGTATCCCTGAATCTGTATTCGCCCACAGGTGCGGGAAAGGCGGTCTTTTAACAAGCGGGCATCGGCCCAGGCCTGGAGTTCACCATCCTGTAGGTGGCCACCGTGACGGTAGATATTAGGCTTGTTGCCATTGGCTGCTGCTATTTGTTGACCCGGCAAATTACCGTTCTGTTTGACCTGGGGTTCTTTGGCCGTTAATTCCACTACCGCTTGTTGCCCTGGACTCCAGGTACGGGCCACCAGCTCTTCAAATTGGTCGCGCAGTTCCAATCCGCCGTCGAATTCCAACACCGTGGCACCATGATACAAGCAAAGAGCTGGTTCTTGCTCAAAATCGGGTGTTACCGTGCGGACAACACCGTCATCGGAGATGGTGAGAAGGCCGTTGCACTCCATACGAGCGACAAGAAAATCCCAATCACTGCAGTCGTACTGCACGATGTCGGCGTGACGGTGGGTAGTATCTGCGATTTCTGCCTTTAGCCCGTAAGCTTCAACCAATTCAGTCGCCAGTTCACTGTCTGTCTGGTTTTCAAAATACCGCCCCTGTCGGCGCAGGGTCATACGATAGGCGGCATCGCGGCAATCTATTTCCAAAAAGGAAGCTCCCTTGCGTATCGTGATGTGCTGTTTAACGATGATACCTTTAAATACGCGGAATTCTCCATTGAGGTAACCGAGAAAAATTTCTAACTCATTTCCAGGCACAAACCATTTTTCATTGCTCATTTTAAAATCCTGAGTCGCCACATCCCCATCTATAATTAACACTTTGGCGTACGGAATACGATTCACTTCTTTGCATACGGTCAAGCCATAAACGGGTACATGGAGTGGCAGCACCTCTTCATTTACCCGAAGCGCAAAAGTCACGACCCCTTGTTCTCCGTCAGCTGGTATTAATTGAGCATTACGCATCTTGTTTTTTTATCGGCGGAAGCACTAAGACGTTCCCGGCTTTCAGGTTTCTGAATTGAACGAGTTTGTTGGCTTGGGCCACCGCTATATAGTATGCCCCGTCTCCATACACTTTTTCAGCCATAAGTGGCAGTGAATCGCCCTCTTTAACCGTGAAGGCGTGGGTGACATCAGGAGAACCCGAATTCGTTTTTTTTATGCCATATTCGGGTCGCTCTGCTTCGATAAAAGTTGCATTGACTGAAGCTCGGAGCGGATTCCCGTCGGGCGCGAACAACTTATAGGTCACTGTCATGCTCTCCAGGCAACAATTGAAAATCAGTGTGCCCCATTCAAGTTGCAAATAATTGGGTTTGTGTTTTTTACCGTCGGGATCAAAAGTGATTGCTTCAAAACGCAGGATCTGATCAGCCACAGGCTCCTCTCTTGCAGGGAGGGCGCCAGTATTGTCGAATAAAAACTCGAAGCTCAACTTTCTGGGCGGATTTTTTTGCCAATTCGGATCTAAAACAGACTTCCCTTTTGCTTGGGCTTTGCCATATTCAATGCCATAAGTGACAGAAAAGGATTCTGGATTCACTTGAAGTTCAAAAGGCTTCTGGTCTTTGATGCGTCCAAAAGCTTGTTGTTTTACCTCTAAAATCCAAATGTTAAGCCTTTTCATCGTTCATCCCGTTCTTTAAGTTTCAGATAAAGCAATTTTTGAATCCGATCGGACAATCCTGGGTCAGATTCGACAATGGAAGGAGCAGGTGTTTGGTCATCTTTCAAAACATCCTTTTCTCCATTTTCGAGATTAGCCCGAATGATCGTTTCGCGAATAAGTATTGGCATATTTCACGGTTTAAGCTGGTGGATTCGCTGGTAGATCCTGTGACAATTTTGGGCTGGTGATTTCGAATGAGTCGTAACGCAATTCCATCGTCTCGATAACCACCTGGTTTTCCTCGGCATTAAAATCCGCAATCGTCCATTTTTTTGGCCATGCGCGTTTGATGTTCCAAGCCATTAAAACAACTCCAGTGGGAGAAAGCAAACTGATTTTAAGGTCTCTGGCGTTGATCTTAAAATCTTTCATCATCCCAAAGAACCATGCTTGCCATTCTTCAGGTTTTGATTCCCGAATTACTGGAGCCCAAATACCTCTTTTCAGGACTAAATCGGGGTATTGGGTTTTGACGGGCAGCGCATAATCATGTTCCTGACCTCCCTCACGAAAGGATTCTGTTACGACTTCTTTAGTCAGCCCCGAAACAGATTGAAAACTCCACTCCTGAATCGCGGGTTCCTGAATCGCGGGCTTCTCATCCTTGGGCTCATTATCCTTGAGCACCTTAGGCAGAAAAGAAACCCCGAAATGGAACCCAAGAGGTGGACGATAAATGTGCGTGCCGTCTGCCATTGGCCTATGAAGGTTTAATTTCTATCATGGTTATGCCTTCATGAGCCAATACCAGCGTTTCTATGGCCACTTCATTGTTCTGCGCATTCAAATCGGTAGAAGTGAGTTTTGTGGGGAAAGCATTTACAACCGACCAGCTCATAACCGTTTGTCCTTTAGGATTCAGCAAATTGATGACGACGTCTCTACGCTCCGGGTTCAATCCTTGTTCGGTACCGTTCCACCAATTAAAAAAAGTAATGTCATTGGCCATTGTGCCTCTTTTCAGGGTAAGCTCCCCGAAAGTTTTCATGCCCGGGATTTGCCGTTTGACAAAACTAATATCCAACCCGCCCCTATACTCAGCTTTGTCACGGGTCATTTCCAAGCCGGTTACTTCCTGAAAACTCATTTGGTTGACAGTGCCTATATCCACGCCGAAATAAAATTTAGTCAGCGGGTATGGGCTTATTTGATTTGCCATGATTGATAAGGTTTATGCTTCCTGTAATTTGTGTGAAAAACGAAGGATGATAAATTCGGCTGGACGTACAGCAGCTACTCCTACGTCAATGATCAGTCGGCCTTCTAAAATGTCTTGTGCGGTCATGGTCACTCCAAGTCCGACATTTACAAAGAAAGCTTGCTGAGCTGTAGTCCCTGCCAATGCACCAGCTTGCCATTGGGTCGTCAGGAAATTTTCGATGGTTCCTTTTACACTCACCCAGGTGTTTTGGGTATTCGGTTCAAATACGAACCGTTCAACCGCTTTGCTGATGGATTCCTCCAGAAAAATGAACAGACGCCTTACTGAAATATACCGCCATTCATTGCTGTTCCCATCCAGGGTTCGAGCACCCCACACGAGGATGCCTTTATCTGAGAAGGAACGGATGACATTGATGGATTTGCCCGTGGGGTGAACGTTTAGGTCAGCTTGCTGTTCGTTGCCGATTTTCGCGGTAGGACGGATTACATTGCTTAGGCTAACGTTTGCAGGTGCCTTGAACACCCCCCGGCTGTTATCTACCTGGGCGTAAATACCAGCTATCGCCCCACTGGGTGGCAGCGTTACCGAAAAACTCTCTATGGTAGCCCTAATCTTGGTGTAAGCACCATTGTCAATGTGAAATAAAGAGCGTTCTTCATAAAAAGCCTGCTTTTGGGCGGACGGAAGCGGTTTGGGTGGCTGCTGCGTATCCATTACTTCTGGAAGTGAAGCCAGTTCAGCGGTATTGAACCTTAACATCGTTTCTGCGGGCTTAGGCAACGTAGCACCCGCTATTTTCACTTTAGATTCATCGTAGCCAAACCCAAAAGTAGTTTCTAACCAAGGGAAATAAGCAGCCCCATAACTCAAGTTATTGGCTCCTATATTGGCACGAAAGTCTTTATACACTTGATCCCCTTCCAGACCACTGTGCAGATCAACAATGGTAAACCGGTCTTTGGTGTCTGCACATTGCAGCATGGCCTGCTGGTAATGGCCATAATAATTGGTTAAGCTTGTGGCATTGGGTGTAGCTGGAAGAACGCCCATCAGGTCGGGCGTCAAAATCAGGGTAGGCTCATCTTCTTTTTTTAAGGCATCAAGGCCTTTATTCAATTGAGCCAACTCGATAGATGTTCCCGTCGTTTTATAGGTTCCAACCGAAACGATGTAACAGGAGCCACCTCCATTGGAAAAATACATCATCAATTGATAATACAACCAATAGGTGGGTCGTCCGGGGGCAACGGGCAATGTTTTTACAGTATAAAAGGCATCCGTAGGTCCTTTTTCTACTTCACTGGAAATAGTAGGCTCCGAAAAAACGCCACCAAACAAAGCGCGGTATTCCGTCAGAGAGGATATTCGGCGCACCTCAATGTTTGCGGACGGGCTTTTTTCGGTATATCCGATAAAAGCAGGAATCGCCGTAGAAACTGGCACGACCGAAGGTGGCAAAGTGGCGATTTCTTCTACGTAAACGCCCGGTGTTTTATACGTTCTCATGGACAAGATGTTTTGTTAACTGGTACCAGGAAAAATTTTATTAAAATCTGTTTTATTCAAGTATACCTCGGAATAAAAATCGTTTCCTTCTGAATAGATTCGATCCGCGGTAGGATTAGGCAACAATATTTCTTCACTGGAATTCGGTTTTCGAAAACACATTTTACGGTATCTACTCACCAGGGGTTGCTTTGTTTTACTCAGCAGTTGGTTCTTTATGCTTGGCTTTTCTAATTGTACATGGCAGTCGGGATTTGCAGCATCAGGAAGTGGTTGGTTCTGATCAAACAGGTAACGCCAGAAAGTTGAACGATTTTGCCACCACAAGGTATATACCGGAGCAAGCAGCCGCTGATCAGCGCCCACCAAACTATATGGCCCTATTGGGTTTTCAGTTAAATACAGCACTTCGATGATGCCAAATGTATCCCTCGGAATGTCGCCTTCATGGTGAAAATAATTTTGTTTCAGTACTGGAATTTCAGCGCCGTTTCGATGAAAAGCACTCAACGTATACAAGCCTGAAGGCAAGCCTTTTACCTCAATTCGGCAGGTATTTAAGAAAGGTTCGTCTACTGTTTTTTCACAAATGAATTCCGCCCTATGCAAGGGATTCGTCAACACGAAACGAATAAAATCCGTCTGTAAAGCAGATACATCAAGGGTTGTCCCCTTATCCCGAAGCAGAACAAGATCCAATGATGAAGCATAGTTCTGAGGAGGTGAAATCTGCGGAGTAGTCAGGTTAAGATAATTGCTTGTCGAAAACTGGTTGTTGGCTAGATTGGAAAAATAATAAATGGAGCCTGAAGGGCTATTGTCATCAATGTTCGTGAAGTTATAAAATGATGGATTTTTTGGGCGTAGCACAAAAGTCAACTTACAAGAGGCATCAAGTGGAATGTAAGGCCGAAAGTTGTTCGCCGCTACCGCTTGGGCACGCACCCAGAGGGTAAATCCGCTATTTTCAGCCTGGAAAACCATTTTGGCCTTTTGCATGATGTTTCGCGTAGACACCGAAGGTATAATTTCAAGGTCGCGAGAGATGGAATATCCATTAACGGCGAGTGCATTTGACACAATTTCTTCTTGTTTAACAGTCTTTAGGCAATTAGGCCTACCCACTGGGTCGATCAAATCGTTAGGCGTAGTCTCCACGGGGTGGAGGTAATAGGCCTGCCATAGACAAACTTTAAACAAAGGTCGATATGTAAGCACGCTATAAATATTTATGGCACTATGGCCAAATCAATTTCGGAAATGAAGCCCTCTCGTCCGAGTATTTGTTGCATTTGAACGGGAACCAAGCGGGCGCGGTAGAGCACGAAAGGAATCTGTTTTCCCCCCAAAGATCCCCACAAGTCATTTAACTGTTCAAAACTAAGTGTATGCAGTTCCACGGTCAGTTCGATTTCTTTCATTTGTTCTTCATCAAAAGCACTGACATTCCCTCCAATCAAAAAAGGTGCATTTTTATATTGAAATACTTTCCGGCCTTGAAAAAACTCCAATACCCGGAACATGTGATTGATGGCTTTATCGTATTCTTCAAAGTTAGCGGTAAACAACAGGTATAAATTAACATGAACAGTAGGGCTTACCTGAAAATGCTGCTGGTTTTTTTGCAGGTTCGCCGTGTTGTTTTTCAGGCTGCTCTCCTCTGCAATATTCACCAGGCTGACGACTATCTTGTCTGTCAATTTGCTATTGTCTCCACCAGCAATTTGTGCAGTTGCAATATTCCCCAACACAACCACATCATCTGTTCCCCCAGAGCCATTGGAAGTAGAAACAGACCGAATATATTGCTCAAGTTGCCCGATGATTAATTTAAGAAGTAAACTTCCCATTTGTTGGATTGGTTACTGATGCGTGTCTGTTTTGTTCCTGTCCCTTCAAATCCGTCGGAATACCTCCTTAAATGTCCCCTCTTCCAACAGTTCATGTACTACTCTGAGCACATTCTCCATTGAACAATTATCGATGAGCAACATATTCTTTGAAAAGAAATATTTTCCATTCAGGTATTCACCTGTTTTCATATGCTGCGATTGCAATTCGAATATGTTGGCGTAGGTAAAAAAAGAAGCAACATATTTTACTGTTCGTTGGTCGATTTCACCCTCTTCTACTATGGCGATTACATCAGTATTAAAATTTTCAGCATCATCCATTCCGTCTCCTCTGGGTTCGTCCGACAAATACAGTTTCCTGATTTTGAAACACATTGAATTTCTTCTTATAGTTGTCAAAATGATGAACCGTATCGAATAGGATTATTAATCGGAAGGTACAATGAAAATCAATGGTTTATCTAATCCTATCTGACCAAATAACCAGTTCGTCTGTTTACGGGTCGAAATCGGGAATAAACGGGAAGAACTACAAGTGTATGACCAATTCTAGAAACTCGTTCTTTTTTCTCTTAGATACGGGAATGGACGAATTATCCTGCAATAGAATGGTACCTTCTCGTTTGTATTTTTTGATGAAGGCCAGATTTATCAAGTGTGACTTGTGCGGCGAAAAAAAATGATAAGGTTCCAATAACTTTCTGAATTCTCCGATATTGTAAGAGCTGATGATGTCCGTCTTAGATGTGGTTATGATGCGGGTACACTTTTGAAGCCCCTCACAGCGAATGATTTCTTTTACAAATACAAAGTCGAAACCTTCGATGTTTGGTATTCCGACGAGTGCATTTTCGACTCTTTCGTTCAATATTTTTTCAAAATGTTCAAGCTTCAACCTCAATTGTTGAATGTCATTTGCTTGTTTTTCTGTAGGGTAGGTGTTTAACATGGTTTTAGGGTTTATTTATTAAACAAATATACTAACACACACTTAAACTTACATTAGCTTTTGTAAAAATTCATAAAATTCTCACCAAACTATTCCTGAAAAGTGTTGAATAAAAATAGCGTACGGATCAGGCAGGTGTTTTTTCCCTTTTCTTCCCTAAACAATAGTCCGTGAAAAAAAAGGATCTAAGCAGTGGCTTTGACACCAAAGTTTCTAAAGCAGTGTATTGTAAGGTGACGGTTAAGTGCGTCGATTGTAGAGTGAAACGAGGGGGCGTTGGGGCGACTTTTAGAGTCGCACCCCATTTTAGGGAAGGGTATTGGTAGCCTTGCTCGGTTACCCAAAATCAAAAACCGACAATGTCAATCATGCCTTTCAGGACGCACAATGCACCCAATGATGTCAGCACGTACATGGGGACAATGAAAGACCGATCATCGGATTGAAACAGCAAAAACTGGATGGCAAAACTAAGCCCCATAATGGCTACACCGGCAGCTATCCAGGTAAGCCCACGCTGTAACAAACGTTGCGTTTTTTCTTTAGCGCTGGCGTCCAGCTCTGGCGTGTTGGAGTCGAAACTAGAGTCGGGAGGACTGTAACCTTGCCCAGTTGGTTGGATTGGTTCCATTTTTACACCATTTTAATATTTTGAAATGAATGCTATAATCCAAAATTAGAATTGGAATTATGAACACAATAATAGTAAAAAATTTGTAGAATCTAATTTATACGAGGTAAAATACCGCTCCCGAATGAGCGGCAAAACGTTCCACTATTTTTCATTTTACAGATCCTTACACCCCCACCTTATACAAATCCATCGGTTTTTCTTTTCCCTTAAGGCTAATGTTGCTGACTTTCTCCAGCGAATAGGGGGGATTAGACAGGATGTCGACCAGCTTGTCCGTAATGACCAATTTGGCACCGAGCGCGCCGCATTCTTTTTCTACCCGTGAGGTGGTATTGAGTACATCTCCAGAAAACTTGATGGATTTTTTGATTCTCCCCATTTCTCCGATGATCACTTTCCCACAATGAACGGCTGCTTTAAATTGGGGAATCACGCCATAACGGCTGAGGTAGTTGCCCTTATTGGTTTCAATCACTTTTTCAAAATCCTTATAACAGGTCAGGCATCGGGTTTCAAAAGAACCACTCGGGAACGTCCAACTGATGATCACAAGATCACCGATGTATTCTACCACTTCACCTTTATGGAGGGTAATGACGGCTGCGATATCGTGGAAAAAGTCATTTAAAAACCGATAGAACTTTTCGTTGCCGAGTTTTTCCGCAATCGTTGTGGAGTGATTGAGGTCCAAAAACATAAAAATGCGTTGCTCTTCTTTGGGGTTAAAATATCTCCCACTGAACATCATCCACAGTTCATTGCTCCCAAAGCGTTCTGATAATTGCAGCCAAAAGGAAGAGAGTAACACCAGCAGCAGGATCGGAGAAACCGGATGCCAAAATGCGATGGAGCCGATAAAATTTCGGGTCTCTTGCCAGGCCAGGGGATCACCAATGCTACGGCCCGAAAGGATACTATTGAAGGCATAGGAAATACCGACCAGCAGGATGAACAATAACACAACATAAACGGCGATCTTTTTAAGCATCACCACCCAAAATTTTTCCCGAATGATCTTTTTTTGAAAATAAAACAGTTCCAGCAATCCAAAAAGTAGGCTCCCCACAAACAAGCCGCCCATGGCAGCTACTGCGTTCTTTCCCAAATCGAATTCCTGCATAGGAGCGGTCTCCAAAACTCCGGGATAGTTGGCCAGGAAAAAATATTCATACAAGGCAGTCAGCAAGCCCGCCGTTACCCATATCATACTGATAACCGCCAATTGAACAAGTTGATTTCGTGTCATCATGCTTTATCTAAAGTTGTAGTAAGGATACACAATTCCGATAATAGTTGCAAAGAATGTTTTTAAGAGAAGCTATGTTGGCATCTCTAAGGATTAAAAACTTTCCACAAACCTCATCCCCTCCAACGCAATTGGTCTATTTCTACCCTATTGATCCCACTAGAATAAAGCTGTTTATCATTCTTAGGGCAAGTCTTCTTGCACATCCCATTCCCTTTCCCCATATTTACCCGATTGATGGACCTCGTCCTATACCCCACACCGTGTGGGGTATCACCAAAATTCAGTTAAACTCGTACACATGAGGCTTATTGTTTTACTCATTCTCGGTGGATTTTGGAGCAGTTTATCCGCCCAAAAGACCTACTCCACTTTCCCACAACTGACTACCCGCATCAAAGATTTGGCCAGCAAAAATGCCAACCTGGCCAGCGTCAGTTCAGCGGGCAAAAGTGCAGGTGGAAAAGATCTTTGGCTGCTCACCCTTTCACAAGGCAACCCAAGTAGCAAACCCGCTTTGTTGCTCGTAGCCGGGCTCGATGGCAGCCACCCTGCTGGCAGCGAAACCCTGCTCTTGATGGCCGAAAAAATGCTGAACAACCCAAACGATCAAGTCAAAGATTTGCTCAGCAAAAAGACCCTTTACATTATAGCATGCGCCAATCCCGACGCCTGGGATGTCAGCAAGGGAAAATTTGAGCGCTCCGGTAATGCCACTGCCAGCGACGAAGACCGTGATGGCCGCGTCAATGAAGATCCCTTTGAAGACCTCAATGCCGATGGGCTGATTACCCAAATCCGCATCGAAGACCCTAGCGGAACGTACATCCCCAGCAAAACCGATCCGCGCATTTTGGTCAAAGCCGACCCCAGCAAAAACGAATTAGGAAAATACCTGCTCATCAGTGAAGGAACCGACAACGACAAAGATGACAACTGGAATGAAGACGCCGAAGGTGGTGTAAACATCAATAAAAACTTCACCTACAACTATCCTTATTTTGAAAAAGAAACGGGGGTATACGCTGCTTCAGAAGCAGAAACCAAAGCCGTGCTCGAGGTATTGTACCGAAACCTGAACATCTTTGGTGTAATCGTATTCGGGCCGGAAAACAACCTTTCTACCGCCACCAAATACGATGCCTCCAAAACCCGTAGCCGCATTGTAACCGGCCCGCTAGAAAAGGACGCCGCGGTAGCTGAGACGGTCTCAAAACTGTACAACACTTCAACTGGCCTCAAAAATGCCCCCGCCATGCCGCTTGGCAAAGGGAGTCTGGTGCAAACCGCCTATTACCATGCGGGCCGTTTTGGTTTTGGCACTCCCGGCTGGTGGCCTCAATTGCCGCCCCCAGATACCTCGCAAAAACAAAAAGCACCTGCTGCCGCAACCTTGAGTGGAGATGAAATCTTTTTCAAATGGGCCGATGCGGAAAAAGTGTCCGTATTTGTGGATTGGAAAGAGATCAAACATCCGGATTTCCCTGGTAAAAAAGCCGAAGTAGGCGGCCTGATGCCTTATGCTCGTTGGAACCCACCCGTTTCCTATCTCGATGACATTGCCACGCGCCACAACCGTTTTGTACTGGATCTGGCCGCTGCCATGCCCAGCCTCGATCTGGTCAATGCCAAAGTAGAAACCCTGCAAGCGGGGGTAAACCGCATTACCGTCCAGGTGATCAACAAAGGTTTTTTGCCCACTTTTGCTGACCTGGGTAACCGGGTGAAATATGTTTCCAAAGTGCGCACCACCCTGAATGCCAGTGCCACACAGGCCATTTTGTCGGGTAAAAAAACCAATCTGCAACCTTCGCTAGGCGCTGGTGAACTGGTGGAATACACCTGGTTGGTGAATGGTACGGGTAAAATTTCTGTCACGGTGACCTGCCCCACCGCAGGTATCAAAACCGTAGAACTGACCCTCAATTAATCACCAACTTAGAAGTATCACATCATGAATAAATTATTGTTTTTCTTCTGTCTGCTGAGTGTAAGTGTTTTTGCCCAAACCCAGCCCAACATCAGCCCAGCCGACCTGAACGGCATGCGCGCAGTAGGTTCTCCAGCCGACCCGAAAGTCAAAGAGGAATGGCGGAAGTACCACGACCATGCCCAGATTACTGATTTTTGCCAACGGATGGTCAAGGCGCACCCCGACCTGGTCAAACTGGAATCCATTGGTAAATCTTTTCAGGGGCGCGAGATGTGGTTGATGACCATCACCGATTTCAAAACCGGCAACGCCACGCGCAAACCCGGTTTTTACATCGATGGCAACATCCACGGCAATGAAATCCAGGGTGGCGAAATTGCCATGTATACCGCCTGGTACCTGGCCGAGAACTTCTACACCATGCCTTTCATCCGCGAATTGCTGCGCGATCGGGTATTTTACATCATCCCTTCCATCAACTTGGACGGGCGTGAGAATTTCATCCACAATCCCAATACCACCAGCACCTCACGTTCCGGGATGATGCCCCTCGATGACGACGACGATGGCGTGATCGACGAAGACAAATTGGATGACCTGGACGGCGACGGCAATATCGTGACCATGCGCCGCAAAAACCCTTTGGGTCGTTGGAAAGTGGATCCCGCTTACCCAACTCGCATGGTTCCCGCACGCACCGATGAAGCAGGTGAATACGAATTGCTCGGCTCCGAAGGGCTGGACAATGACGGCGACGGCCAAGTCAACGAAGACAACTATGGCACCTACGACCCCAACCGGGATTGGGCCTGGAACTGGCAGCCCAACTACGTCCAGGGAGGTGCCTTGTTTTATCCCGGCACCTTACCCGAAACCCGCAACATCAAAAACTTCGCACTGGCTCACCCCAATATCGCTGGTGCGCAGAGTTACCACAACAACGGCGGAATGTTCCTCCGTGGACCAGGTGCTGCCGAGGACGATCCTTTTTACAATCAAAGCGACATTGCCGTGTACGACGTGATTGGAAAAATTGGGGAGAAAATTGTTCCGGGTTACAAATATTTCATCATCCACAAAGACTTGTACACCGTGTACGGCGGCGAGATCGACTGGTTTGCGCTCACGCGTGGGGTATTTACGTTCAGCAACGAATTGATGACCACCTTTAAGTTGTTCAACCAGCAACCTGGACCCAACCAAAACCGCTTCCAAAACCAGGATTACGAGGAGTTTGACAAGTACCTGCTTTTTGGCGATGGCTACGTGCAGTGGAAACCTTTCAAACACCCGCAGTTTGGTGACATTGAAGTAGGTGGCCCAAAAAAGAACTACCTCCGCAATCACCCTGGCTTTTTATTGGAGGAAGATGCCCACCGCAACATGTCCTTCACCTTACTGCATGCCTACCAAATGCCCCAACTAGAGGTATTCAGCATCAAAAAGAAGCCCCTGGCCAACAACCTGACCGAGATTACCGCGACCGTGTACAACAGCCGCATCATGCCGACCCATTCGGCACACGACCTGAAGTACAAAATTGAACGTCCGGATTACATCAGTTTGAAAAATGCTACGGTGGTAGCCGGGATGATCGTGGAAAATGAAGATTTTAACCAGACCAAGGAGCAGAAATACACTCCACAAACGATCGAAGTGCCGAACATCCCAGGAATGGGTGCGGTAAAAGTACGTTGGATTGTAAGTGGCAAAGTGGATAAAGTGACGGTGGAGGTGGACAGCCGCAAAGGCGGTGTGGTCAGCAAAACCGAATAACGACCTAAGGTGTATCTTAAGTGTCTTAGGTTTCTTAGGTGGTAAAAAATTGTTTTTTCACCACCTAAGAAACCTAAGACACTTAAGATACACCTTAGAAAGTTTTAACAAAAGCACTTCGCCTTGGCCATGAAGCCGTCCAGCATGGTTTTTACCTCCGACCAGGCCTGCTGATCAATGCAATAACAGACCCGTACACCTTCTACTTCTCCTTTGATCAAACCTACTTTTTTCAGTTCTTTCAAGTGTTGGGATACCGTAGCTTGGGAAAGTGGAAGGGCGTGTACGATGTCGCCACATACACAACCCTGCACCTGGAGCAAATATTCCAGAATGGCAATGCGTGCGGGATGACCTACGGCCCGAAACAGATCGGCCAGGCGGTTTTGTTCAGCAGTAAAGAGGTCGGTTTTGGTAGCGCCCATGTTGATTAATTTTCTGACTCAGGTGCCAATTGAACGGTAAGCCCTTCCAAGTCATCACTCAAATGCAATTGGCAACCCAAACGGGAATTTTCTTTCACAAAAAAGGCCTGATCCAGGATATTTTCTTCATCTTCACTCTGTTCATGCAGCTCGTGATCACTCAATACATATACGTGGCAGGTAGAGCACAGCGCCATCCCGCCACAAGTCCCTTTCACTGGCAATTCGTAGGCTTTGCACAGCTCCATCAGGTTCATATTCATGTCAGTTGGTCCTTCCAGTTGGTGTTCTACCCCTTCCCGATCGATCAGGGTAATGTTGATCATGTTGTCCATAGTAGTGATTCGTGCTGTTTGGGTTGTACTAAAACAGCTGAAACTGGAAATCAGTTTCAGCGGAACAAAGGTAATTTTATCTTGGTATTATGGAAAATCATTTCAAATCTACATTCTAAACTCTACCATTATTTGTATTCAATTTTCATCCGTGTCACGGCAGATTCAATTTTTTTAATCTCCTCTTCAGAGGCTCCTGTAAACCTCAATAAATCGTTTCCTTGAAACCACGTTTTCCCGTCAGAGAATCCATCAAAAGGGCTCATCATCCAAAACTTACCAGAGTCACCTTCTTTGGCCCACCCGCTCCGAAATGCGACAAAGCCCTGAATTTCGCTTTGTCCTACGGCAAATAAGTAATTTCCTTTTTTCAGTTTAAGTGGTTTAGAGAACGTATAGGTCTTCCAATTATCTATTTCTGAAGACAAAATAGCTACGGCTTTACTCCTGAATAGCTCTTTTTGCGGCTTTTGGTCGAATGTCCAAATTGAAAAATTAATAGTAGACTTGGTCTCGTCATGTTTTTTGCGATCAACAATAAATGCAGAAAACGTTTTGATTTGAGCATTTTTAGAAAAGCTGAACTCATGTCCATAAAAACCAAAGTTCGGTTTTTCAGCTGAAACACTACCCCACAAAGTATCTTTCGATTCTTGATAATTAGTCAGTATCTGCTGAGAAAAAAGTGAACAAGAGATCAGTAAAAAGAATGAGGATAATGTTGTACGTTTCATATGTCTAAGGTTTTAGTGTAGTTGCTCTATTCAATATTCCAAATTTATCTAACTTTCTGGTTTTTAGCAAAAAAAGGTAAAATTATTTTAAATTAGTGCTAGTGCAACTTCATCATTGAGTCTAATAATCCCCCCTTTGATCACCCTCGCAGTAATCCCCCCATGCCCGCGCATGGCATTGTAACCACCAGGCCCTAAATTTTCTTCCATCCGTTGACAAGGGAAACATTTACCCGTCATTTCCAGGATTGCTTCACCTATGCGAAATTGCTGGTCTTTTAGTGCCAGCAGATTAATACCAGATACCACAATATTGCGGCGGGTAAGTTGAGGATTGATGGGTTCGCGCTGCAAAATGCTACCTGCCGCGACCAAATGCTCGGCTTGAATCAGGGTGACTTGCCGTTTGCCGTTTTGCCCCGCATAACGATCACCAGTAAGGCCGTTGTCGGTTTGGGCTTCTACAGCTTCCACTTCCAGCAAGCTTGTACGTGAGGCAGGCCGTAAACCAATCCATTCCACTTTTCCAATCTGAGGCAGCGAGTGAATGAGTTCTTTGATGATCATCGGGAATCGTTTGGAAGCAAAACAGGGTAAAAAACGGCTAAAATTACAAAAGCCGGACGATATTACATCATCCGGCTTTATTTAGTAGCGGCGGCAGGACTTGAACCTACGACCTTCGGGTTATGAGCCCGACGAGCTACCAACTGCTCCACGCCGCGCTGTTTAGGACTGCAAATATAAAGCAGGCTTTTGGAATAAACAATCCTTTTTGCAAATAAAAACTATTTCCTCAGCATCTACCCACTATTTTTTGCTTCAAAAAGCTGAACAACAGGGCTTTGTTTTTTGAAAAAAACTTTCGTGCGTTAAGTCAACCGAAATAATTCTCTTGCTGTTGATATTCGAGCTAAGGAAACAAACTTATTTTTGTCAAAAGTTAGGATGAACTCAAGCTTTTCAACTTTCTAAACCAGATTAGTCCTTTCCAAACCAATAACATGAAAGAAGTATTCATCGTATCCGCCGTACGCACCCCCATGGGCAGTTTTGGCGGCGTTCTGGCTGGTTTTACCGCCACCCAATTGGGCAGCATGGCCATTAAAGGCGCGCTGGAAAAAGCCGGAATAAACGCCGATCAGGTTCAGGAAGTGCTGATGGGCAATGTCTGTTCCGCCAATTTGGGACAGGCCCCTGCTCGGCAGGCAGCCCGTGGCGCTGGGGTAAGTGACAATGTACCTTGTACTACCATCAATAAAGTGTGTGCGTCGGGCATGAAATCCATCATGTACGGTGCTCAATCCATCATGCTGGGTTACGCCGATCTGGTTGTAGCTGGTGGCATGGAGAGCATGAGCAATATCCCCTACTACGTACCTTCAGCGCGGTGGGGTAGCAAATACGGCAATATGGAATTGGTGGACGGCCTGGCCAAAGACGGCCTCAGCGATGCCTACGACCACTCGGCAATGGGCACATGTGCCGATGCCACTGCGGCCAAATACAACATCTCACGTGAAGCCCAGGATGAATTCGCCATCCGTTCCTACACCCGTGCCGCCGAAGTAACCCAAAAGGGCTGGTTCAAGGACGAAATTGTTTCCGTCAGCATCCCGCAGCGCAAGGGCGATCCCATCAACCTGATGGAAGACGAAGAATACAAAAAAGTAGATTTCAGTAAAATCCCCACTTTACGTCCAGCCTTTAGCAAAGACGGCACGGTAACCGCCGCCAATGCCAGCACCATCAACGACGGAGCATCGGCCCTGATTTTGGCCAGTAAAGAAATGGTGGAAAAATTGGGGCTCAAACCCATTGCCAAAATTCTCGGCTTCGCTGATGCTGAACAAGAGCCCAAATGGTTCACCACCACCCCCACCATCGCCGCGCCACTGGCGATGAAACGTGCGGGCATCAGCACCAATGATGTCGACTTTTTCGAAGTAAACGAAGCTTTTGCCGTGGTGCCCCTGGCTTTCAATCAGGTATTGGGCATTGATGATGCTAAAGTAAACGTATTTGGTGGCGCTTGTGCATTGGGTCACCCACTGGGCGCGTCCGGTGCACGAATCGTGACCACCCTGACCAATGTATTGCAGCAAAACGACGCAAAAATTGGTCTTGCCGCCATTTGTAATGGTGGCGGTGGCGCTTCGGCGATGGTGATTGAACGGGTGAATAAAAAATAAATAAGTCCATTTCGCTCAACTAATTCTTGGTAATAATCATTTACACTGGCGCAAGTCATCATCAATATTCAGGTGATTTGCTACCTTTGCGCATTCTTTTACCTAACCAAACCAAGCAGGGTTTAGCGACATGAACACAATGACTTTTCACGATCAGTTCATCCATCGGCACATCGGCCCCAACGCCGCAGAATTGCAGGAAATGTTGGCAGTAATCGGTGCTTCTTCACTAGAGCAACTCATTGAAGAAACCGTCCCTGCGGCCATCCGGCTCAAGGCTGAACTAGAACTACCCCAGGCCCTTTCAGAGTTTGAGTACTTGCGCGAATTGGAAACCATCGCGGCCAAAAACCAGGTTTTCCGCACCTATATCGGCCTCGGCTATTATGGTACGATTACCCCGTCGGTTATTTCCCGCAATATTTTTCAAAATCCCGGATGGTACACCCAGTACACCCCTTACCAGGCTGAAATTGCTCAGGGTCGTTTGGAGGCACTGCTCAATTTCCAGACCATGGTCAGCGACATGACTGGTTTGCCCATCGCCAACGCGTCTTTGTTGGACGAAGGCACGGCTGCAGCAGAAGCAATGGCCATGTTCCACAGCGTAAAAAGTAAAAAAAGCAAAACAGCACATACCTTCCTGGTGTCCGATCAGGTTTTCCCCCAAACCATCGACCTATTGATCACCCGTGCTCAACCACTGGACATCCATGTGGTGGTGAAACCCGTAGCCGATTTTGTACTGGATGAAAACTGCTTCGGTATCCTGCTGCAATACCCTGCGGGCAATGGGGCAGTGGAAGATTACCGCGCTCTGACCGAAGAAGCACACGCCAAAGAGATTGCCGTAACCGTTTGCTCCGACCTTTTGGCCTTGGCGCTACTGACTCCTCCCGGTGAGTGGGGTGCTGATGCGGTGGTGGGCAACTCCCAACGTTTTGGCGTTCCGATGGGTTACGGTGGGCCACACGCGGCCTTTTTTGCCACCAAAGACGAGTACAAACGTTTGATCCCGGGTCGGATCATCGGCGTATCGGTAGACAACCACGGCAAACGTGCCCTGCGCATGGCTTTGCAAACCCGCGAGCAACACATTCGTCGCGAAAAAGCAACTTCCAATATCTGCACTGCACAGGCCCTTTTGGCCATCATGGCGGGCATGTACGCCGCTTACCACGGGCCACAAGGCATCAAAGCGATTGCGCAACGGGTACACGGTACAACCCAAATTTTGGCTAAAAACCTCCAAGATTTAGGATACACTCAGAAAAACCAGTACTATTTCGATACACTGTTGATTGAAACCGACGCCAAGACCCAGCAAGCGATTCAAACTGCTGCTCTGGCTGCAGGCATCAACTTCCACTATCCCGCAGGAGTAGTACAAATCACACTGGATGAAACGGTACTGGTCAGTGACCTCAATGCCATCATCGAGGTATTTGCCAAAGTGAAAAACCAGCCTGCTCAGCCTAGCTTGACCGGATCAGCTGCACCTCAAATCCCGGCTGCCTTACAGCGTGAATCGGAATTTTTGACCCACCCGGTGTTCAACAGCTACCATACGGAAAGCAAAATGATGCGCTACATCAAGCGCCTCGAAAACCGTGACCTGTCGCTGACCCACTCCATGATTCCGCTGGGTTCTTGTACCATGAAGCTCAATGCGGCCAGTGAATTGATGCCCGTAAGTTGGCCAGCTTTTGCCAATTTGCATCCCTTCATCCCGACCAATCAAGCGGGTGGTTACTTGCAAATTTTCGAGGAGTTGGAAGCCTATTTGTGTGCTTGTACGGGTTTTGATGCTTGCTCTTTGCAGCCCAACTCCGGCGCACAAGGTGAATACGCGGGTTTACTGACCATTCGCGCTTACCACGAAGCCAACGGCAATACCCATCGCAATGTAGCCCTGATTCCTTCTTCGGCCCACGGCACCAACCCTGCCAGCGCAGTGATGGCCGGCATGGAGGTTGTAGTGGTCAGCTGCGATGAGCAAGGCAACATCGACGTAGACGACCTGCGCGCCAAAGCCGAGAAGCACAGCGCGAATCTCTCTGCCTTGATGGTCACTTACCCATCTACCCACGGGGTATTTGAAACCCGCATCAAAGAAATTTGTGCCCTCATCCATGAGCATGGCGGCAAAGTATACATGGACGGAGCGAACATGAACGCCCAGGTGGGACTGACCAGTCCTGCTGAAATTGGCGCGGATGTGTGTCACCTCAACTTGCACAAAACCTTTGCCATTCCGCACGGTGGCGGTGGCCCAGGTATGGGGCCCATTTGTGTCAACAACAGCTTGAAGCCCTTTTTGCCCAAACACGCTCTGGTGGCAACCGGTGGCGATAAAGGCATCCACGCCGTATCGGCAGCTCCTTGGGGCAGTGCAAGCATCTTGCTGATTAGCTACGGCTATGTCCGCATGTTGGGCCAAGTGGGCGTAAAAGCTTCTACTGAATACGCGATTCTGAACGCCAACTACATCAAGGCGCGTTTGGAAGGCCAATACGAGGTATTGTATACAGGCGAAAAAGGCCGCAGTGCGCACGAGTTGATCATCGACCTGCGTCCCTTCAAAGCTGTGATCAGTGCTGAAGATGTGGCCAAACGTTTAATGGACTATGGTTTCCACGCTCCTACCCTTTCTTTCCCGGTAGCAGGCACCATTATGATCGAACCTACCGAAAGTGAAAGTCAGGATGAACTGGATCGTTTCTGTGAAGCCATGCTGCAAATCCGTCTGGAAATTGACGAAATTGCCACGGGCGAAGCAGATCCAAAATCCAATGTCCTGAGCAACGCGCCACATACTGCTGATTTGGTCACTGCCGACGAATGGCCTTACAGTTATTCGCGTGAAAAAGCGGCTTATCCCCTGCCCTATTTGCGCCAGGGTTTCAAGTTTTGGCCTTCAGTGAGCCGGATCGACAATGCCTACGGGGATCGGAATTTGATTTGTACTTGTCCGCCGCTTGAAGCTTACGCGGAATAAGGGGTTTTAGGGTCTTAGGGTTTTAGGGTTTTAGGGTTCGCATTACGCTTGCTAAGACCATAAGACCTTAAAACCTTAAAACCCTAAAACCCTAAAACCCTAAAAAATATGCGCTCCCGCTTTTATTTACTGGGTTTTGTCTTGTTGCTAGCCCAGGTTGGCATTGCACAAACTGCAAGGTTGTTAGGTAAAATTGTGGATGAAACGACCAATGAACCGCTTGCCTTCGCCAGCATTTATTACAACAATACGACCATTGGCACTCAAAGCGACATCAATGGAAAATTCAGCATTCCCTACAAGGGATTGAATGTAGAAATGGTTGTTTCCTATGTAGGCTACGAAACCATAAATTTCCCCATTGGTGAGCGATATGATGGCAAGATTATGGTATTTAAAATGCGGCACCTGGCACGCAGTATGCAGGAATTTGAGGTTAGTTCCAAACGGGGAAAATCCTGGTACAACAACTTTGAACTCTTCAAAAAAAAGGCCATAGGAGTTGGTTTGTTCGCCAACAATTGCAAAATCCTGAATCCGGAGGCACTACAATTTTCTTACGATACCGCCACCCTGACCATGCGCGCCAGCGCCGATGAGATGCTCAAAATTGAGCACCAAGCATTTGGGTTTCTGATCAATTATTCATTATCCCAATTTGAATACAATATTCTTACTCGGGTGTTTATCATCAAAGGATTTCCTTTTTTTGAAAAAATGACAGGAAGCCCAGCCCAGGAACGGCGTTGGCGAAACAATCAAAAACTGGCTTATGAAGGCTCCATGCTTCATTTTGTTCATTCCATCCATAATCGTTCTTTAAAACAGGAGGGTTTTGAATTGAACTGGGTCGAACGAAAGCCCAATCCAGTGTTTGTGGAAGACCCCAAAATCAAAAAAGCGGTTAATGCTTTAAAAAGGCAAACCTTATATGAGGCCAGTCAACCAACCAATACGCATCAACAAACGATTAGTCGGGCTGATCAAGACAGGTTCGTAGAATTTGTAGATACCAGTTCCGTGACTTATGAAGATTTTTTGGTCGAGGAGGATTCAACGATGTATTTACAATTCCGCAATTATTTGCAGGTGAAATATGTAATGGCTGGTCATACTTGGGTGTCTAACCAGTCTGGACCAAAATCCTCACTGGTTTATTTGAGTAAAGAGCGCGTGGCTTTGGATCCTTCAGGGCGCGTTCTGGAACCCGACATGATGATGCTGGAGGGTTATTGGGCCACCCAACTATTGGGAGATTTGCTGCCCTTTGACTATTTGCCACAAAAAGAAAAAGATTGATTTGTTGCACGATTCCAGCCAATTCCTACTTTTGCTTCGTAAAACCACCCTGGGCTGAGCATGCCTAAGAACTTTCAACCATGATCATCGTAACCGGAGCAGCAGGATTTATTGGTAGTGCCATGGTGCGGCAACTCAACGACGCCGGACACCTGAACCTCGTCGTGGTAGACGAATTCAGCCGAGCAGATAAGAACCGCAACCTGCTGAACAAAGCGTACATCCAAAAACTCGACCGCGCTGATTTATTTGCCTGGCTGGAGCGCATGCACGCCAGTGTAGACTTCATCTTCCATTTAGGCGCCCGCACTGACACCACTGAGCAAGACACTGAAATATTCGATCGCCTGAATTTGCATTACACCCAAAAACTCTGGGAACAATGTACCCAATACAACATTCCGCTGGTATACGCTTCCAGTGCAGCTACTTACGGATTGGGAGAATTGGGTTATGAAGACACCCACGACATCGTTACCCAATTGAAACCACTCAATCCTTACGGTCGTTCCAAAAACGACTTCGATATTTGGGCGCTTCAACAGGAAAAAACGCCGCCATTTTGGGCCGGGCTCAAGTTTTTCAATGTGTACGGCCCCAACGAATACCACAAGGGACGGATGGCTTCGGTGATTTGGCATACCTACCGCCAGATTAAAGAATCGGGAAAAATGAAGCTTTTCCGCTCGCACCGCCCAGATTTTCAGGATGGTCAACAAAGCCGCGATTTCATCTACGTCAAAGACGTGCTGAAGGTGATGTATTTCCTGTACAAGCATCAAAAAGACAGCGGTTTGTACAATCTAGGAACCGGCCAGGCCCGCAGTTTCCTCGATTTGGCGAGCAATACTTTCCATGCCATGGGACTGGAACCAACTATTTCTTTTGTGGATACGCCCGAGGATATCCGCGATACTTACCAATACTTCACCGAAGCCAACATGGCCAAGTTGCAGAGCATTGGGTATGCGGAGCCGTTCTACTCGCTGGAAGCAGGCATTGAGGATTATGTCAAAGGGTATTTGTTGGAAGGCTTGGGGCCGAAGATTTTTTAGAGCATGTTTTAATTTTTAAGTGGCTTCTCCCCCAACAAGCCCCGCAGCACCCCATTCGTCCAGCCGAAACCGTCCTGCACGGGGTATTCACCACCGCCTGCGGTCAGTGAAATGTCTTCCACGTTGTATTTTTCGACCATTTTGCCAGTGGCTTTGTAGGTTTTGACGTTGAGTTTTACCCAGCGCGATTTGATGTCGTCGGCCAGTTTGTGTTGATCGTAATGGCGCAAGCCCTGGATGCTGACCCATTGCAAAGGAGCCCAGCCATTGGGCGCGTCCCACTGTTGGCCGTTCCGATTGGACGTACAAACCAGGCCGCCGGGGCGTAAAAGGTTCTTTTCCAACACCACAGCTGCACTAGCCGCCTGGGCAGGAGAAGCCAGTTTGTAAAACAAGGGGAACATCCCCGCCAGAGACAATACCCCCGTGGGTGTTCCTTTCACCCAATCATGATCCACAAAGAAGCCAGCTTTGGCGTCCCAACAATATTTCTGAATGGCATTATCCCGCGCTGCAGCCAGCGCCTCATATGCCTTGACTTTGGCCTGGTCTTTTTTGCCCCGGTAGCCCTTGGCGATGGTCAACTCCAGGTTGTACAACAGCGCGTTGAGGTCAACCGGAATGATGGACGTGGTACGAATGGTGGATAGTTTTGTAGGATCACTCAGCCAACGGCTGCTGAAATCCCAACCCGATTCGCAAGCGGAGCGCAGGTCGCGGTACAATTCGCCGGGTGTACGTTTGGTCGTTTTGGACAATTCCACATCGGCCGCGTACATCTCTGCGCGCGGTGCCGCAGAATTGTCGTAGTAGCGGTTGAGGATGCTGCCATCGGGCATGCGTACGACGTGCAATTCCGCCATATTTTCCGCACTGAGTTTGCTTTGGTCTTTCATCCAAAACTGGTATTCTTTCTCCAGTTGAGGCAGGTATTTGACATAAATCTCATCGCCTTTTTCTTCGGCTAAAATGCTCACCATCCCCGCAAAAAATGGCGGTTGAGACCGCGACAGGAAGTAGGTGCGGTTACCGTTGGGGATAAACCCAATGGTATCAATCAAGTAAGCAAAATTATCGATCATGTTGTTGATCAGATCCGCGCGACCATCTTTTTGCAGGCCCAACATGGTAAAGTAACTGTCCCAATAATACACTTCGCCAAAGCGCCCACCGGGCACTACATAAGGATTGGGGAGCGGGATCAGGGTACCACGCTGTCGGGAATCCGGTTTACGGGTCAGCACATCCCACAATGCTTGAATGTGTTTTTCAGGCGCCTGACTGGTGTCCGATTTGAAGCCGCTTGAATATTTATGGGGTAGCTCAAAGTTGTCGAGCACAAATTGTTTAAGGTCAAAATTAGGCGCTTTACGCAGGCGCACATATTCCGTCATGATGCTGTCTACACTGCCTTTGGGGCTACAATCCGGGAAAGTTTTTCCATCGGGAAAAATTTTCCCAATTTGCACCTCGACAAAAAGTTGCCCCAAGCGCTGGGCTGGATCATAAAGCAAGGGCTCAGCGGAGTTAGCAGCGGTAGCCGTGTCTCCTTGAGGTGCCGATTGCCGACAAGCTGTGGTCAATAATATCAGCGCTAAAGGCATGATGATGCTAAATTTCATGCAGTAATGAATTGAATAAACAGCAAACTAACTACCATTCTGAGATGATGATTCGCTAGCAGTTTAATGGATATTTGCGATCCGATGAGGTACTCATCCCACAACATGAGTCCTGAGATCGGAATGTTAAATAATTGGACAAAATAGGTAAATTGAAGGGTAACTGCAAAAATGCAAAGAATTTTGTTGGCTGAGCCCAGCTTTGCCACCCGTGTCATAATTGTTTCAAAAGATTACTTTTGGCAAAACACAATTAAGGGATGCTAAAGGCAATAAAAAGGGGACTAAAAATTAGTCCCCTGCCGAGATATTTCTCTCGATAAAACTGCGATAGAATGTGCCTTAATTGGTTTGAACCTTGGTTGCACGCTGTGCTCTGCGGTATACATTTTTCACAACAAAATAGATGATCAAGGCCGATAATACCCCAGTCAGAAAGTCCGTCATTGGAACCATTACAGCCGTATAGACCATCATTGAAAATTCAAATTTACCCAACTGCTTGATCTCTTTGATTTCCGAAACCTTGATCATATTGCTGGCCACCCAAATTAGAATACCTCCGATACAAGCCATTGGAATGAGTTCCAGATACTGAGCCAGATAGAATGCCATGAGTAGTTTAAGTACTGCTTTGAAGTATCCGGCCAGAGGCGTTACTGCTCCGGCCTTGATACTCGTTGCTGTTCTTGCCAATGCTCCGGTACAAGGAAAACCCTGAACCAATGGGGTGAAAATTTGCACCATCCCCTGTCCAAAAAATTCTTTATCGGGGTTAAATGGTGTTCTGTCGTTTTTTGCCAATTTATCGGCCATAGAAGAACATAAAATACTTTCTACCCCGGAAACAAATACAATCGCCCCAACAAAGTAAAGTATATCAAAAACCAACCCTGTACTAAATGCGGGTAACGATGGAGCCGTGAAGACAAAAAAGTTATTGGGAATCGAGCCATATACGTCTTTGACCAAAATGATGCCTTTATCCGCCAAAACAGTTGCCGATAAAAGCGTAGCCAAACCCATCGCGATAATTGGGCCGGGTATGAATATAGAGATGCGCAATAGGCCCTTGGTTACACCAAAAGTGAGTAAACCCAGAAAAATTGACCAGATGTTGAGCTTATCAAGATTGCCTATTGCCGTGTAAAGGTTGTGCATCAATCCTCCCTTGATCTCTTCATCCTGCCCCATTAAGTCGGAGAATGATTCAATTCCGAGCACGTCTTCCATATTGGTGAGCGCAATGGCCACTGCGATCCCAATCGTGAATCCGACAATGATCGAACTGGGTACCAGTTTGGCATATTTGCCAATACCAAAAATCCCCATGATGATGAGGATGATACCTGCAAGAATTGAAACCAGCACCAAGAAGCCGTGGGCAGTCGCAAACTCACCTCCACTAGCGGGGCCGTACTTGAAAAATAATGCCGCAATAACAGGGATAAATGCCGCAGTAGGGCCGTAAACCTGGTATTTTGAACCGCCAAAGGTTCGCCCGATCACACAAGCCAATGCACCGGCGATGATTCCGTTTTCAGGACGCATGCCCATTGCCATCGCAAAACCCATCGCCATGGGAATCGCGGTCATGGCGACAATGAGGCCCGCACTGAAATCACGGTAAACGATCTGGACCCAATTCTCCTTGGTAAGGTCTTCCCAACGAGAATCGAAAAAAGTAAAAAACAACCTCAGCCGTTTGGCTGGAGTATTTGGAAATGACACCTTTTTCATATGCGCTAGTTATTGAATATTAAATGCAATTGATTGTTTTCAAGACACACTCCTTGGTATTGCCATTCCAGTTCATAGATGGGCAGTTTGCTTTTTTTGATGATTGGCATTGGATTGAATCCTCTTGAAAGCAAGTTGAATTGGTAAGTTTTGGGAATGTAGATTTCATCAATCCCATTTGCGTCGGTGAAGTGTTTAAATGCCTGGTGATTATAGCCATGGAATAACTCCAGAGAAACCTCCACAATCCTGTTTTCAAATCTGTTTTTCAGGATGGACAGCGCCTCGTCGAATTCAATACTTTTTAAAGCATTGATCCTTTTTTCAGGAGAATAAAAGAGCAACTCCGCTATCGAATCTTCCAGGAGTTCAGCATACATCAGCACCACTTTGAGTGAAAGCCCTTGCTGATTCTTTTCAAGTGCCAGTCGTAAAGTGTTGAGCGATGCGACACAAAAATCGGTTGGTACGAGTATCGTCTTATGCATATACAATCTGTTTAAGAAAATTGCATAGCAAAGGTCCACTCGCAAGATTAAGGAGAGCTAAGAACGAGATTAGAACGAGATTAGAATTTCAGAATACGTGCGATAGGAATTTTAATTTGTACCGTAGTACCGACGTTTACTTCCGAAGTCAGCGTAAGTTGGCCCTCGTGCAGCTTGATGATGTTTCGGGCCAAGGGCAGGCCAATTCCGTATCCTTCAAACAAATGGGTATTGGATGCCCTAAAAAATGGATCGTAGATGTAAGCTATTTCTTCTTTTGGAATACCGACACCTTCATCTTTAATTACAATGATGACCTGATTGTCGCTTGAGGCGAGATAAACGATTACGGGTTTATTGTGGGAATACTTGCATGCATTGTTCAGAATATTGGCTAAAGCAAGTTGTAACAATTGGCGGTTTCCTTTTATTTTTAACCGTTTGTGATCTTCCGGTAAAAGATTCAAATCCAGGATGATATGATTCTGGGGATTCAATCGATCAATCAAACTTTTCACTTCCCAAATGATTTCATCCGTGCGCACTATTTCAAAAATGATTTTTTTGCCTTTGTAACCCGTTTGTGCCAAAAACAACAGTGACTTGGTGATTTGGTCCAATCGTTCGGCCTGTTGCAGAATATTTTGCATGGCTAACTGATAATCTTCAACCGTTCTTTCCTTGATCAGCGCAACGTCTGCTTCACCAATAATTGACGTCAACGGCGTACTCAATTCATGGGAAGCATTGCTGATAAAATTCTTCTGGGTCTCGAACGCGGTTTCCAGACGATTGAGCAAGTCATTGAAAGTAGCGGTCAGTTCACTGATCTCATTGTTGTTGGTATCTTTTTCTTCCAGCCGGAGGTGAATATTTTCCGTGCTGATTTGCTTTACTTTATCCGTAATCTGTTTGATGGGGTCAAAAATATGTTTTGAAAAATAAATAGATAAATAAATGGCAATCAAAACAATCAAAAACATTCCTCCGAAAAGTATATTCCTCAAAACCCGCAGGTGATGGGACACGTAATAGTTCTCTGCTGTTACGACGACCAAATAGAGCTTATTGTTTTGATTGTATTTAATCCCAGCGTAAAAAGTATTCCCATCATTACTTGTTGTTTTGCCTTCCTTGAGTACAGATTTCAAAAAATACAGCGGCAATTGGAATTTTTTAGCGGCCTGGGACAGTGTGGAAGTGGCATTTACTTCAAAAACGTATTGTCGTTCTTGTTCCAGTTTTTCGAAATATTGTTCTCGAATGGTTTTAAAGGCTTCCGCATTCAATGTGTCCTGCTCAAGATTGTATTTAGCTGTAATTATGGCTCTTGTTTCCAGCCTCTTATAAAAATCAACAAAAGAGTATTTATTCAGGAAATAGTAGATTCCTAAACCGAAAATCAGTACAAGAATCAAGTTACAAATAAACAACACTAAAGCAATTTTCGACTGTGTTTTCATATTTCTTTAAGTACGTAGCCCATTCCTACTACGGTATGAATGAGTTTATTGTTCACGTCCGTATCAATCTTTTTTCGCAAATAATTGATGTATACATCTACAACATTGGTTTCCATATTGAAATTAATATCCCATGCACTCTCCAATAAATCTACGCGCGAAAGCACCCTCCCCTTATTTTTAATCAAGACCAATAACAAGCGGTATTCCGTGGCGGTTAGAGAAATAAAGCTAGCATTTCGCTCCACGGTTTTTGCATCATCATCCACTTTTAAATCGGCAATGGTGTATACAGTATGCCGTTGCGTGCGGTTTTCATTTGGATATCCTCGACGCATCAAAGCTTTGATCCTGGCATTTAGCTCGATGAATTTAAAGGGTTTTACGAGATAATCATCGGCTCCAATATCCAATCCTATTGCAACATTTTCTGATGCCCCCAATGCGGTTAGAAAGAGTATTGGAGTTTGAATGTTGTTGAATCGTATCTCTTTACATACTTCCAAGCCATTCTTATCTGGCAACATAATATCCAGAATAATCAGGTCAAATGGGGCTTCTAAAGCTAATTTAACGCCCGTAGAACCATCAAATGCAACCGAAACTTCATAGTTTTCATCAGCTAGCCCTCTTTTAATGAAGTTGACTACACTCATTTCATCATCAACCAATAAGATCTTTTTCATGAAAAAAATTTATGGCCATTCAATTCTTCAAATCATCCCCAGCAGCAGTCGGACAAAATAGGTAAATTGAAGGGGAACTACAAAAAAGGAAAGAATTAGAGATAGAAAAATATTTGTACTTTCGTTAGGTATACCCCGTGCGGGGTATAGTATCCTTGTTTGACCACTTTGGCATCAAAACAACACCTAATGGAAGCCACACCTTACCCTAAGATTCGCTGGACGAGTCTACACAAAGTCATATTTCGGTTTTTTGCGGTTTATTTTTCGCTCATCATCATTCCCAATCCATTCACCCTGCTGCCGGGAGAATACTGGTTCAAACTCATTCAATGGACCGGCAAACACATTTTGCAGTTTCCCTACACCATTACGGTTCAGCCCAATGGTAGTGGAGACACGACCTACAACTACGTTGAAGTATTGTTAAACGGCCTTATTGCTTTAGTGATCGTCCTGATTTGGAGCATCCTGGATCGGCGGCGCAACGATTACCATAAACTGTATTACTGGTCGCGGGTTTTGGTGCGTTATTATTTGTTTTACACCATGTTGCAATATGGCTTCTTTAAAGTGATACAATTGCAGTTTCCTTTTCCTTCGCAGATGAGGTTACTACAACCATTGGGCGATTTGTCTCCAATGGGTTTGGCCTGGAATTTTATGGGCTATTCCAAAGGCTACAATTTTTTTGCGGGCTTTTTGGAAGTTCTGGGCGGGTTTTTGCTTTGTTTTCGGCGCACTGCCACGCTCGGTGCATTGATCGTGTTTGCGGTGATGAGCAACGTGGTCGCCATGAATTTTTGTTACGATATCCCGGTCAAACTCTATTCACTACATTTATTGGGGATGGCCTTGTATATTCTTTGGCCAGATGTCACCCGTTTGATCGATTTTTTTATCCTGAACGAACCTGTCTATGCCCGGCGCTTCATCCCAGTTTTTGCTAAAAGCGGCTTGAATCTGGCCCGAACCCTTTTCAAAACAGTTTTCGTAGCTGGGCTGATGATTTACGTATTTGTACAAGCAAAAGGGTCCCAGAAAGAATATGGAGACAAAGCCCCCAAACCACCATTGTATGGCATGTATGAAGTAGAAACCTTTGTACACAATGGCGACACCTTGGCGCCTTTGCGAACGGATACTTCGCGTTGGCACAAATTTGTCATTGGTTACAAGGATAGAGCGGCGGTGCGCATGGTCAATGATAGTGTACGTGGTTTTGATTTCAAGGTAAATACCAAAACCCAGAGCATCCGCATGTCACCCCAACGCGATACGCTACAGAAATTTAGCTTAACCTATCAGCAGCCTACTGAAAATCAATTGGTATTGCAAGGACATTCCAAACGGGACACCCTATACATCAAAATGCGCAGCATTGACCGCAATCAATTTTTGCTGGTAAAACGCGGCTTCAACTGGATCAATGAATTCCCGTTCAATCGCTGATGCGAGAGGCCAGGTAGTTCGCCACATTACATGATCATTTAATGTGCTGAACTACTTAACAAGGCCTGATCAATATCGGCAATGATGTCGTCGATGTATTCGAGTCCTACGGAAATACGCACGGTGCCGGGGTTGATCCCTACGGCCACCCGTTCGGCTTCACTCAATTTGCTGTGTGTGGTCGATGCGGGATGAGTCACAATGCTGCGGGTATCGCCCAAATTGGAGGACAATGAACACATCTTTACAGCATTCAGAAAGGCACGCCCTTGCTCCAATCCGCCCTTAACTTCAATGGTCACAATACCTCCGCCCATTTTCATCTGCTTCAGCGCCAGCTCGTGTTGAGGATGTGAAGGCAGGAAAGGATAAATGGTTTTGGCTACTTCCGGGTGCTGTTCCAGGAATTGGGCCAAACGCAGTGCATTGCTGCAATGCCGCTCCATCCGTACGGCGAGGGTTTCCAAACTTTTGCTCAAAACCCAGGCATTGAAGGGAGACATGGCCGGACCAGTGTGCCGACAAAAAAAGCGAATGGGCTCAATGTATTCGGTTTTGCCTACGACAATCCCGCCGAGTACGCGCCCTTGCCCGTCCATCCACTTGGTAGCAGAATGGACAATCAAATCAGCACCGTAATCATTTGGCGTTTGGATCACCGGCGTAGCAAAACAGTTGTCAATGTTGAAAATCAGGCCGTGTTTTTTGCACAGTTGTCCGGCTTTTTCCAAATCGACCAGAGCCAAACCTGGGTTGGAAGGCGACTCCAACACCAGCATTTTGGTATTGGGCTGGATGGCTTGTTCCCAGTTGTCAATGTCATCCGGATCGACGTAAGTATGACTGATGCCCCACTTGGGGAAAATTTGGGTCAAAATCTGGTGGGTAGATCCAAATACCGCCCGGGAAGCCAACACGTGGTCGCCTGAACGCAACAAGGCCGCCATACTGGCAAATACCGCCGCCATGCCCGAAGCCGTAGCAAACCCATCCTCAACGCCTTCCATCTGGCAAACCTTGCTGATGAATTCGTCAACGCTAGGGTTGTTATAGCGCGAATAAATGATGTCGTCGTTGAGCCCCGCAAAGGTGTCGGCCATGAGTTCAGCATTGGGAAATGTGAAGCTCGAAGTGAGGTACATGGCCGGGCTATGCTCGCGGTAGTCGGTGCGGTCCATTTGACCGCGGATTGCCAGTGTTTCTGGATGCATGTTTTTAGATAAAGTCTAAGGTAAGTGGTTGAATAGTATTAATCGACCACTTAAAAGTTTAGCACCCCGCCTGCGGCGGAAATTGATAAAGATAATTTCACCGCGAATTACACAGATTTTCACAGATTTTTTCGCCCTTTCTAAAAAATCTGTGAAAATCTGTGTAATCTGTGGTAAAAAAATCTATTTCCTCATTACTTCAGCGCCAACACCACCACTGAAAATGGCGGCACCTTCACTTTCAACTGCCCACCACTCAAGGTTGCACCATTGTACGCAGCAGGTTTGATTTTTTCAGGATTTTCGAACGTGTTGTGATCCTGCAAGGTAGCCGCCGTCAAAATCCGGCCATTCACGCTGGCGTACTTGGCCCCGCGCACATCAATGGTGATTTCCTGGGCTTCCCGGGCGTGGATATTGGTCAGTGAAATGTGAGTAATACCCTCTTTGTTTTTGGAAGCAGAACAAGTCAAGGCAGGCAATTGGCGATTGTCCAGTTTGTACTGGTTCGTCTGAATCGTCAAAGGCAGCATCGTAGCCTCCTGATGCACATTGTACATTTCCATCACGTGGTAAGTGGGTGTCAAAATCATTTTTTCCTCTTTGGTGAGGATCACCGCTTGCAGTACGTTGACAATTTGAGCCAGATTAGCCATTTTCACCCGCTCGCAATGGTTTTGGAAAATGTTCAGGGTCATACCCGCCAGCACGGCGTCGCGCATGGTGTTTTGTTGGTACAAAAATGCGCCATTCGTACCTGGTTCTACGTCGTACCAGCCGCCCCATTCATCCACGATCAGGTCTACCCGTTTGTTGGGATCGTACTTGTCCATGATGTTGCTGTGGCGGGTAACCAGTTCTTCCATTTGATAAGCCCGCTGCATGGTGGTGAAGTACTGATCTTCGGAAAAGGTAGTAGAGGGCCCTTTTTTATTCCAGTCGATGACGGAATAGTGGTGCAGCGCAACGGCATCGAGCATGTTGTGGGGAATGTCCCGCATCAAGACCTCCGTCCAGTTGTAGTCCGCATCGCTGGCACCAGAGGCAATCTTGTACAGGCGATCATTGCCCGTTGAAGTCATAAAGGTGGCGTATTGGCGGTAAATGTTGGCGTAGTACTCTGGTTTCATGTTGCCACCACAGCCCCAGGCTTCGTTACCCAGGCCCCAAAAGCGCACTTTCCAGGGCTTTTCACGACCATTTTCCTTACGCAATTTGGACATTGGGCTGACCCCGTCAAAATTGGTGTACTGCACCCAATCAGACAATTCCTGAACCGTCCCACTGCCCACATTCCCCGACAGGTAGGGTTCGGTGCCCAATCTCTCACACAAGTTCAAAAAATCGTGGGTACCAAAACTGTTGTTTTCGGTGACATTCCCCCACCAGGTGTTGACGATGGTGGGACGATTGGCCAATGGCCCAATACCGTCCTTCCAGTGGTAGGTATCGGCAAAACAACCACCTGGCCAACGCAGGTTGGGTATTTTGAGTTTGATCAAGGCGTCGATCACGTCTTTACGCACTCCATCTACAGTGGGGATTTTGGGGTTGTTTTCCCCCACATAAATCCCGTCGTAGATGCAACGGCCCAGGTGTTCTGAAAAATGGCCGTAAATGTGCTTGCTAATGGTGTGTTTGCCGAGGTCGGCATTGAGCACGATCTGGTTTTGAGCGTACGTACAAAAGCTACTTAAAGTCAGCAGCAGCGTCAGATGTAGGTTTTTCATCAGTTTATGTTTACGTCAGAATAATTGTAAAAATAACTTTTAAAAGGGAAGTGGCAAAAAATACTGCACAATTATCAAAAGTAAGCATGAAATGACAATACAGGAGTGAACGAAAATCGAAGTGATGTTTTTTTGACCAATTATACCCTTAATTGGCAGATATAACCCCTTATAGATTTCCCTTGATCCCCTATATTTGGAGTTTAAACTTTGATACACACTATAATTTACTGCCCAATGAACCGAATCGGTCTTTTTCTTTTTCTTGGAATGCTGGGATGGCATTCGCTTTGTGGCCAACAAAAAGCCAAGCCCAACCTGGTGATCATCTACGCCGATGATCTGGGCTGGAAAGACCTTTCCTGTTATGGTAGTACTTTTTACGAGACACCCAATCTGGATCGTCTGGCCAAAGAAGGCATCCAATTCAGGAATGGATATGCTTCAGCCCCGGTATGCAGTCCTTCACGGGCCAGTTTAATGACTGGGAAATATCCGGTTAAAACCGATGTAACGGATTGGCTGCGGGGTAGGCAAGCCGATGGGAAGGCGCGACCATATGAACAAATGATCGCAAAACCCATTGCGGATCAATTGGCTTTAGCAGAAAAGACTTTTGCCGAATTAGCCCTGGAAAATGGCTATCGTACTTTTTCGGCGGGCAAATGGCACCTCGGAGAGCAGGAGCAGTTTTGGCCCGAAGCTCAGGGCTTTCAGGTGAACAAAGGTGGAACGAACAAGGGGTCACCAGTCGGCTATAAGAATGATTCAACGGGTGGCTTTTTTACTCCCTATTTAAACCCACGCCTTGCGGACGGCCCTCCGGGAGAATATCTGACGGATCGGTTGACCGACGAGTGTCTGAATTTTCTCCAACAGCAAAAAGAGGCTCCTTTTGTTTTGGTTTATTCCTTGTATGCGGTGCACAACCCGCTACAGGCACCGCGGGCTTTGGTTGAAAAATACCAGCAAAAACAGCGGCAAATGGGCATCCAGCCCGATCAATTGTTTCGGAAAAATGAACCCTGGATGGCTTTCGAACCGGGTTGGAAACAGCGGACTGTCCAGTCTAATCCGGTTTATGCGGCAATGCTGGAAAACATGGATTACAATGTGGGTCGGATCCTGGATCAACTTGCCGCTTCAGGCCTTGCCGAGAATACTATTGTTCTTTTTACCTCAGATAACGGTGGCTTGAGTACGGCTGAAGGTAGCCCAACGACCAATGATCCACTGCGGGCTGGTAAGGGCTGGTTGTACGAGGGTGGCATTCGGGTACCGGTAATTATGCGCTGGCCGGCCAAGATAGCAGCGGGGCAAATTTCGGATGTTCCAGTGAATACCATTGATTTTTATCCCACGTTCGCAAATGCCATCCGCCAGTCAACTCAAAAAGATCAGGATGTGGATGGTGAGGATATTCTGAAATTAATCTCCAGACCCGGGCCAGCTAAAAAAAGAGCCTTGTATTGGCATTATCCGCATTACAGCAATCAAGGCGGCAAACCTGGATCAGCCATCATCCAGCATCCTTTCAAATTGATCTACAATCACGAAGACCAATCGATTGAACTCTACAATTTGGCAAGTGACATTGGTGAAACCAATAACCTGGCTCAGGCCAAGCCTGCAATAGCCAAAAAATTGCAGCATAAACTCCAGGGATGGCTTACCCAGGTCAAGGCAAAATTTCCGGATAAAAATCCAGCGTATGTGGATACCTCTGTTGGAAGTAGAAATGGGCAGGATGATCGGTAATTTCAATCATTACAAAGCCCAAGCATCGCTTCACATGTAAAGAAATGGAACTTGAGCGGTCACAAGGTGGGCAGCGTAGTAATGAATGAATAAAAAAAATCATGTTACCGGCGAGCAGCGCTGCTCGCCGGTAACATGATTTTTTTTATTACTGGATAATCAATTTTTTCACCCCAAGTCCTTCATTCGTACGCACGTGTACGAAGTAGACCCCAGCGGGCAAATTGCCAGCCGTGTTGATGTTTTGGAATTCATTGACCTTGGTGATGTCTTGCAGCAGTTTGCCCTGCTGGTCGTAAATGCGCAGGCCTTCAATTTTGGCTTTAAAGCCTTGAAGCTCGACGGCAAACTGACCCTTGCTGGGGTTAGGGAAAATGCGGATGGATGCATTCAATGCCTCATTGAGGTCATTTACCCCGGTTGCGACAGCTGGCAATTCCGACAGCGCATTGGAATAAGGGCAGTTGAATTCGGTGGATACAAATACCCGGGTGGTTACAAAGGAAACCTTGTGGACATTGGTGTAGCTAGGCAAATTGAATTGGTTGCCCCCGGCGATCCAGGTTTTGCCATAATCGGAAGTAGCCAAAAGGCCACCTTGGTAACTGGCAAAAACATAGCCGTAATACACACCTAAGTCCTGGATTTTGCTGCCATCCCGGCCCATCAATACAGTATGCGAAATGGAAACTGGTGCTGCCTGTGTCCAGGTTGCAGCGTCTAGATCGGCTACGAATACCCCGGATCCATCAGTACCCACAAAGAGTTTGCTGCCTTGGGTGGCCACTGAGGTGACGTTGAGGTTGCTCAAGCCGTTGTTTGCTGCTGTCCAGCTTGTTCCCGTTTCGGTTTTGCTGAACACGCCCTGGCCCAGGGTACCCAACAGGATTTTGTCTCCATAAAAAGCCAGTGAAGTAGGCACTGCATTTGCGGGCAATCCATTTTGAATGGCCACCCAGGTATTGCTCTGGTATTGGTACAAACCATTGCCTGCATCAATCAGGAAGATATCCTTGCTGGAAGCATAAAGCTTCTTAATGTTCAGATTTGTCAGCCCTATATTCAAGGTAATCCAGGTTTTACCCGTATCGGCGCTGACAAAAACGCCGCCATTTTTGGTGGACGCGTACAATTTGCTGCCCAAAAAGCGCAAATAAGTCACATTCAAGCTGTCGGTCAGGCCCTTGTTGGCGCGTACATAAGAAGCAGCCAAATCCCGACTTACGAATACCCCACGTTCAGTAGCAGTCACCACTACAGTCACCCCACTGGCTTCAATGGCATAAGTCTCCAGGTTATTGAAGTTGGTGTTGCGGACGGTCCAGTTAAGGGCCGAGGCAGGGGCAGTGAAGATACCTTCTTTACGTGTACCTGCCAGAAGGCTGGTGCGGAAGGGCAATACTACGGTTACGTCGTTTGTACTCAAACCAGTACCCGCTTTTGTCCAGGTGTTGGCCGCGAGTACATAGGCACCTTGATCCGTAGCCAGGTACCAGTTGCTGCCGCTGGTGCTAACGCTGCGTAGGGTAGTGTTGGCAGGTACGCCAGCGACCAAAGCAAAGGCTGGTGTAGCAACTGTGCTGGCGCTACCCAAGACCAATAAACCTTTGGCGTTGATTACGGCCAGTTCATCGCTGGTCGCGTTGTAAGCCAAGGCGATGGTTCCTGCCACGTTCAAGGTATTGGCATCGTTAAAAGCAGTCCAGGTGCTGCCATTGTCGGAGGATACAAAAAGACCAGCATCCAAAGTAGCCGCAACAACTTTGGTTCCCACTTTCAATAAAGCTGTGACTGTTTGGTTGCTCAGTCCCGCGTTGTTAACCAGGGTCCAGTTGGCACCTTTGTCCGTAGTTTTGTACAAACCACCGCCTTCGGTGCCCAACAAAAGGGTATTGGCATCCAGTGCAAGCAAAGATTTAACTTTGAGATTAGCCAAACCGTTGTTGATTTGGTTCCAGTGCCGGTCGGTTCCTACCAAGCCGTTAAAGATGTATACGCCGCCATCAGCAGTTCCAGCAAACAAGTTGGTGCCATTGTGTGTCAGCGCAGTAATTTTACCACTTCTCAAGCCAACTGGAATAGCCCTCCAGGCAACCAGGCGGGAGTTAGTGCTTTCATACACTCCACCATTAAAAGTACCGAGGTAAACGGTAGAGTCATTGCTGATGGCCACGCTGACCGAGCCGCCGAATGGGCCTCTGGAGCCAAAATGCGCCCAAAGCGCCTGGCTGCACAAAAAGCCTAGAACCAGCAAAGTAGCAGTTCTAGGGAAATTGTAGTTGTTTGTATTCATCGCTATAAATTGGTTAATGTGTGAATAATGTCGATGGTGATGTTCATTCGTAAATAAACATGCAGGGAATGTTGCGCACGATTTGCTGGGCAGTAGCATTGGCGTTGTCGGCAATGGTTTGTACCGACAAATTGCTGGCTTTATTCAAGGCAAGTCCCTTGAACAATTGTCTGTAATCCACAATGATGTGCCCGTAGAAATAGGTGTCTTCCTTGATCGTAAATTCGCGTTCTGGCATTTTGACGGCCACGAAATTGGCATTGGTGCCAATTTTGTACACAAAAGGAACGGGCGCATGACTCAGGTCTGCCGAAGTGTCAATTTTGCCTTGTACATTCATAAACAGGTAGCCATTGGCTTGAGCGGTTTCGCTCCACCACATGGTTGGTCGGTTGAGAAAAGCCGAGTCTTTGGGGGCAAGGGCATTCACCCCAGGGGGTAAGCCTACTTTGAAATGCACCGACTTGTATTTCCCCACGGGCACTTCCGCCACTTCATAGGTTTGGTCTCTGAAGTTTTTCAGCAGAATTTTACCCGGAATAGAATACAAAGAACCATCTTCTTTGAGTAACTGAATTTCAGAAATGTACATCTCCGTATAATCCAGTACAATGCTTCTACCTTCGGAAGTCTGGTATTCAATTCCGTACAAGTCAATCTCCTGCAAGTCAATGTAATTGTGCAAATGGAACAAAAAAGTTCCTTTGGGCACGGGTGGTTCGGGAGGGTTTACCACCTCACTTTCACAAGCAAAGCAGTACAAAAGGGTGATTAGGAAGATGATTTTTTTCATGGTACTAGTTTGATTAATCATTTGGGTGAATCAGATCTTTGAACAACTGAGGCATAAGAAGAGCAAGGCTCGTGTAGTACACGAACCCACCCCAAAAAGCTGTGACAAACCAAATCACAACCTGATAGCAAGTACTAATGATAGACTTTATGGCCGAAGTTCACTTGATCAGAACAGGGTCATGAAGTCTATTCTTACTGCAATTCAACAGGCAAACTGAGCTTCAATTTTTCCCAGTGCATTTCAATTTTCCCCTGTCGTTCATTGTCAGCAACGACCTTGTACAACAGGCGCTCCTGAACGGTGCTGAGGGTGTCGGGTTTTACTTTGAAGCGTAGAACATCATCCTTTACATCGTATTCATCGGCCAGGTGTTGATCCCAATTGCGGTTG
>Ga0209717_1000583_pt1 | contig 44289 bp, 39 predicted proteins | sample AD_UKC048_MetaG_FD_184418 | JGI IMG/M metagenome (GOLD analysis project Ga0209717, IMG submission 184418) | Active sludge microbial communities of municipal wastewater-treating anaerobic digesters from USA - AD_UKC048_MetaG (SPAdes) (version 2) | ecosystem: Engineered > Bioreactor > Anaerobic >...
CCGAATCGGGAAAGAAACCAAATCGTTATTAAATCAAGAAACCCATTGACAAAACGATCCATTCCGAACTTGGTTTCACCGTATTTTCTGGCTTGGTGTTGTACCACTTTTTCGCCAATTTTGCCAAAACCGGCATTTTTTGCCAAAACTGGGATGTAACGGTGCATTTCACCCGAAACTTCCACGTTTTTCACAACAACATTTTTGTAGGCTTTCAATCCGCAATTGAAATCGTTTAATTGTACGCCCGAAGTTTTTCTGGCAGCCCAATTGAATAATTTTGATGGAAGATTTTTGGCAACAACAGAGTCGTATCTTTTCTTTTTCCAACCAGAAACCAAGTCGAAATTTTGAGATGTAATCATTTCGTATAATCCTGGAATTTCTTCTGGACTGTCTTGTAAATCGGCATCCATTGTGATGATGACATCGCCTTGAGCTTTGGCAAAACCAGCGTGTAAGGCTTGGGATTTGCCAAAGTTTTTCATGAAGCGAATGCCTTTTACATTTGGATTTTCGGATGCTAATTCCTCGATAATTGTCCAAGAATTATCAGAACTTCCATCATCTATAAAAATGACTTCGTACGAATAATTGTTCGACTTCATTACCGAAATAATCCAAGTGTACAATTCTTTAATTGATTCGTCTTCGTTAAGAAGAGGAATAAGTATAGATAAATTCATTTATTTTTTATTCTTGAGTAGGTTTGCTTTTAAAGATTAAAGCTAATAATAATCCAAAAAGCGCACTTCCAGCAATACTAAAAGCAGATCCTTTTATTAATTCAAGTGTAGAATATGGACTACTTTCTTGCATTTTTTTAACCGCCTCGTTGATTGCTGATGATGGAGCTCCAAATTTTTCCATCGTTTCAACAGTGTATTTAATGGTAATTTCATTTAATGTGTCTTTTACCGAAGGGTCTATAACATTAAATAGAAGAATATTGAAACTTACAGAAATTAATATCCCAATAACAGCAGAGATAAAATAAGTAGTAAAGGCCTCTTTAAAGGAGAAAATGCCTTTTAATTCTTTTTTGGTTTTTGATAATAAAACTATTCCAATGGTGATGTAAAATAAAAAAATTATAATCCCAAGCCACCATTTTGTAAATAAATTTAAATCGATTGAATAAATAGCAGTTGTAATTAATGCGCTTACAACACCAGTAATTATTCCAAAGGAAACCCCATTTTTCTTTATAATCTCGTTCATAATTGAAAGTTTTTATTTAATAATCTACAAATATAACAATTCCCAATTTATTCAAGGGTAAAATTCGTTTTTTACGTTTATAAAAAAAATCAAACTAAACATTTGATTATTGAAAAATTAGTGTAAATTTGCAGACTCAAAATAAATAATAGGTTTTAAACAAAAAGAGTAGTTGCATTTACACCTTTTTCGAAAGACGAGAAAGCTTCAAAATTAAAACGCTCAAAAAAATAAATAAAATAAAGATGAAAAAAGGAATTCACCCAGAAAATTACAGATTAGTTGCATTTAAAGACATGTCTAATGAAGACGTTTTTATCACTAAATCTACTGCAGATACTAAAGAAACAATCACTGTTGACGGTGTTGAATATCCAGTTGTAAAAATGGAGATCTCTAGAACTTCGCACCCTTTTTACACAGGTAAATCTAAACTTATCGATACTGCAGGACGTATTGATAAATTCAAAACTAAATACGCTAAACACGGTAAATAATATTTATCAGTTTAATAATATAGGAAGTCCCGATTTTATCGGGACTTTTTTTATTTTTATTGCATCCAAAACTTTGTAACTTTGAACTTCTAATGTACGGACAAGTCGCAACTTGTCCCTAACAAAAAATACACTATGAATTATATACTTTTCGACGGGCCAGCCAGAAATGCTTTATTGCCTTTTACTTTCACGCGTCCAGTTGCTGATATTCTTATTGGAATTATGAACATTCGTCAAAAATGGGAAATGCGTTTGGGTTCGACTACGACAACATTAACCGAGGAATATTTGTCCGAAAAATTTCCAATGGTGGAAATGGAGGAAAATATAATGATAAACGCATCCTTTCTTCCTAATGCAATTTTGGTAGAAATGGTCAGTAATCTTTCGTCAAACCAAGCTATTTTTAAGGGAGAGGATGTCATTGCGTTTTTTACTAATGAAAATCAGGAAGCAGTAGATTTTGACACCTATGAAATTATAGAATTCGAAGGAGATTGTATCAGAATTGAGCATACTTATGATATTTTTTCCAAAAATGCTGCTGCGATTAAAGAAGATTTTGAACTTTTAACCGAAGGCCGAAAATCGCAACCCATTCCTAAAAGTGTCAATACCATTGGCAAAGAAAATATATTTATTGAAGAGGGAGCAAAGTTGGAGTTTGTTACGCTGAATGCTACAAATGGACCAATTTATATAGGAAAAGATGCCGAAATTATGGAAGGTTCCGTTATTCGTGGACCTTTTGCTTTATGTGAAGGGGCTATCGTGAAGATGATGGCAAAAATATATGGAGCAACCACCGTTGGGCCTTATTCCAAAATTGGAGGAGAAGTAAATAATGCAGTATTATTTGCCTATTCTAATAAAGGTCACGACGGGTTTTTAGGAAATTCCGTGCTTGGCGAATGGTGTAATATCGGAGCGGATACCAATACTTCTAACTTGAAAAATAATTATGAAGAAGTAAAACTGTGGAATTATGAAACTGAATCTTTTGAAAAAACAGGACTTCAATTTTGTGGATTAATGATGGGTGATCACAGTAAATGCGGGATTAACACCATGTTCAATACGGGAACTGTAGTAGGTGTTAGTGCTAATGTTTTTGGTGCTGGATTTCCACGCAACTTCGTGCCGAGTTTTTCTTGGGGAGGACCAGCAGGAACTACAGTTTATATGACTCGAAAAGCTTTTGAAACCGCTCGATTGGTAATGAGTCGCAGAAATATTGACTTTGATGAAAAAGAAGCCGCCATTTTGCAACACGTTTTTGACGAAACGAAAATTTGGAGGAAAGAGTAAAGTTTCAATACTATTTATTGGCCGCAGATTCACAGATTAAAATTAATCAGCGAATCTGCGGTTTTTATTTTATAAATTATAGAAATATTGTTTGTAAATTTGCAACCTCAATTTTTTGACAACGATTTCATTAATTGAGCGATTTTATGGGAAATAGAAAAAAAGTAGCGTTCTACACGCTAGGTTGCAAGCTGAATTTTTCGGAAACATCTACAATAGCCCGAAGTTTTCAGGACGAAGGTTTTGACCGCGTCGATTTTGAAGAAGTGGCCGATATGTATGTTATCAACACCTGTTCGGTAACTGAAAATGCCGACAAACAATTCAAGCAAGTTGTGCGAAAAGCGATGAAACTCAACGACAAAGCTTTTGTTGCCGCCATTGGTTGTTATGCCCAATTGAAACCAGAAGAATTAGCCAATGTTGACGGAGTTGACTTGGTTTTGGGAGCCACCGAAAAGTTTAAAATTACCGATTATATTAATGATTTATCGAAAAATGATTTTGGCGAAGTGCATTCCTGCGAAATCGAGGAAGCTGATTTTTACGTGGGAAGTTATTCCATTGGCGACAGAACCCGTGCTTTCTTGAAAGTGCAGGACGGCTGCGATTACAAATGTACCTATTGCACGATTCCCTTGGCGAGAGGAATTTCCAGAAGTGATGAATTAGAAAATGTGTTGAAAAATGCCAAAGAAATTTCAGAACAAGGAATCAAAGAAATTGTCTTGACTGGAGTGAATATTGGCGATTATGGTAAGGGAGAATTTGGAAACAAAAAACACGAACATACTTTCTTGGAATTGGTTCAGGAATTGGATAAAGTGGAAGGAATCGAAAGATTAAGAATTTCATCCATCGAACCGAATTTATTAAAGAATGAAACCATAGAATTTGTGTCGAAAAGTAGAACTTTTGTACCGCATTTTCATATTCCGTTGCAATCCGGAAGTAATGAAATCCTGAAGTTGATGAAACGCCGTTACCAACGGGAAATATACACAGAAAGAGTAAATAAAATTCGGGAAGTGATGCCCGATGCTTGCATTGGCGTGGACGTGATTGTTGGTTTTCCTGGTGAAACCGACGAGCATTTCTTGGAAACCTATCATTTTTTGAATGATTTAGACATTTCTTATTTACACGTTTTTACTTATTCGGAACGTGACAATACGGAAGCTGCGGAAATGGAAGGCATTGTTCCTGCCAATGTCCGAGCAAAAAGAAGTAAAATGTTGCGTGGATTATCGGTGAAAAAACGTCGTGCTTTTTATGAAAGCCAAATCGGAACCAACAGAACAGTTCTTTTCGAAAGTGATAATAAAGAAGGTTACATTCACGGATTTACCGAAAATTATGTGCGTGTAAAAACACCTTGGAATCCAGAATTAGCCAATACTTTACAAGAAATTAATTTGACAAAAATTGATGAAGATGGAAGTGTGAGAATGGAGTTCTTGAATATTGAGGTTTAAATTGAATCACAAATTTCTATAAATAATAAAAACCCCTTTTTGTGAGGGGTTTTGTCATTTAAAAGATAAAAACAAATTACGGATTTGTTGACCAAATACTGCTGTTTTTTATAAAAACGCGTCGGTTTAATTTTAATTGTGCGATTATTAATTCGGCCATATCTTCGGACTGCATCACTTTTTCGGGATTGCCATCAGTAAGTTTCAGTTCTATCGCCAAATCTGTGGCGACAGTACTTGGTGTTAGTGCGGTTACACGAATATTGTGTTTTCGAACTTCCTGCATCAACGAATCGGTTAATCCTAAAACTGCAAATTTGGAAGCGCTATAAGCACTTGTCATAGCATTTCCGTTTAGCCCTGCCGTTGAGGAAATATTGATGATATCTCCAGTTTGTTTTTCGATCATACTAGGTAAAACGGCACGAGTTACATAATACGTTCCCATTAAATTTACCTGAATAATACGTTCCCAAGCCGCTGGTTCCAATTCTAAGAATTTTCCAAAAGCTGCAATTCCAGCATTGTTGATCAAAATATCGATGGTTTTGAATTCCGCTAAAGCTTTTTCAACGGCAGCATTTACTGAATTGATATCGGCTACATCGGCAGTTATTGCTAGTGCTTTTACTCTTAAGGAACGTGCTTTTGCGGCTACATTTTCGATTTCGTCTTGAGTACGTGCCAATAAAATCACATTCACTCCTTCTTTGGCCAAAGCCAATGCGATTGCTTTTCCAATACCTTTCCCAGCTCCCGTAATCAGGGCATTTTTATTTTTTAAGTCGTTCATTTTTGCTTTCTTTTTGTTCAAAAACAAAGTTAAGGCATTTGATTTGGCTTGTGGTTGTAAGTAATGTGAAAAAAAAGATAAATTTTATCAAATAGATTATTTCACGGTTTCTACCAAGCGAATGAATTCAGCTTTGTAACCTTCTTCGTCATTCGACAATCCTTCTTTGGCTAGTCTTTTAATGTCTTCCGAAGATTTATTGGGAACCAAATTGGAATCTCTTAATTTCAGTCCAAACCAAGCGACAGCAGCACTGAATTTGAAATCATCCGAAGAATTTTTCAGCGGAGTGGATTTGTTTTCTATCACTTTTACCATTTCGATACTGCTGTCTCCGTCAGGTTTTTTGTAACGGAATTTTATGGTTGCCAGTTCGTCAGAATATTCATTTTCGTTAGCGGCAACTTTAGTGTATTTTAAGTCAGGTTGATTAGTTAGAAATTCGCTTTTTACACCTGTTGGAATCACTTCATACAAAGCGGTAACGGTATGATTGCTTCCCAATTCTCCCGCATCTATAGCATCATTGGTAAAATCTTCGGGACGTAATTTTCTATTTTCGTAACCAATCAATCGATAGGCTTGAACCTGTTTTGGATTGAATTCGATTTGGATTTTCACGTCTTTGGCGATAGCAAACATCGAACCTTTGAATTCTTTTCCCAAGAAGCGGTTGGCTTCCTGAATGTTGTCGATATAGGCATAATTTCCGTTTCCTTTGTCTGCTAAAGTTTCCATTTTGCTGTCTTTGTAATTCCCCATTCCATAACCCAAGCAAGTCAAGAAAACACCCGATTTTCTTTTTTCTTCGATTAAGGTTTGCATATCGGTATTGGACGAAGCGCCTACGTTGAAATCGCCGTCAGTAGCCAAAATTACTCTGTTGTTTCCTCCTTTGATAAAGTTTTCTTGCGCTAATTTATAAGCTAATTCTATTCCTGCTCCTCCAGCCGTGCTTCCTCCAGCATTGAGTTTTTCTAAAGCATCAATAATGGTTTGTTTTTCATCTCCAGTGGTGGGAGGTAAAACCATTCCTGCTGCTCCAGCATAAACCACAATGGCTACTTTGTCTTTTTTTCGGAGTTCGTTTACCAAAATTTTCAATGATTGTTTCAGTAATGGTAATTTGTTGGCATCGCTCATCGAACCCGAAACGTCAATTAAGAAAACCAAGTTGGAAGCAGGTAGAATTTCCGTTGGGATATTTTTGCCTTGCAAACCAATTTTTAGCAATTGGTGTTTTGGATTCCAAGGACAATCGCTGTATTCGGTGTTAATTGAAAACGGATGTTGGTCTTGTGGTTGAGGATATTTATACTTGAAAAAATTCATCATTTCTTCGACTCTCACAGCATCTTTTGGTACAGACTGCCCATTGTTGATAAATCGTCTTACGTTGGTATACGAAGCATTGTCTACATCAATAGAGAAAGTAGAAAGTGGTGCTGATTTTGGGCTTTCAAACTGATTTTCTACAAAGTTGTCATAGTCTTCTTGAGAAACCTCGATCTGTTTTGGAGTAATTATTGAGTCTTTTGTTTTACTGTTTTTGTCCAGTTTTTTGAGTCTTTTTTCTAGTTCTTTTTTAGAAATATTTTGATAAGTTCCGTTTTTTGTTGTTAGGATGATGACACCATTTGATGCTCGACTTCCGTATAAAGAAGTTGCTGCTGCGTCTTTAAGTACGTCTATACTTTTAACGTTTTCGGGTTTTAATTGTTTGAAATCTCCAGCATTTACAGGAACTCCATCAATAATGTATAAAGGATCGTTCGATTTTGAAATGGATGCGCTCCCTCGGATAGCTATTGTTGGAGATGCTCCCGGTGAACCTTGGCTTAAATATCCAGAATTGTTGGTGATTTGAACTCCAGCAACTTTTCCTTGAAGGGCTTGATTTATTGAATATGAATTATTTGAATTGTTAAGGTTAGATGCTAAACCACTGCCAACTGATGCAACACTCATTACTTCTTTGGTGCGATTTTTCTTTTTTGACATCCCATAACCTACAACGACTACTTCATTCAATGCTTGACTTGCAGCTTGCATTTTAAAATTTAAAACATCTGATTTTTCAACAGTGGCGTATCCATTTTCAAAGCCTACATATTGAAAAACTAATGTATCTCCTTTCTCAGCTTGAATGCTAAATTTCCCATCATAATTTGTTGATGTTGATTTATTTGTTCCTTTTATAGATACATTACCACCCGGAAGAGGAAGATTTGTTTCGTCGGTAACTATTCCTGAAATAGTTCTAGTTTTAGCATCATACGTTGAGGTGATTTTAGCTTTAGCATTATTTTCTTCTAAAGCAATGGCTTCGACTTTCATAGCACTTATGGTTGCTTCTTTGTCTTTGTTAAGTTCAATTTCTTTTGATTTTACGCTTGCCACGGATTCAATCTCACGATTTACTTCCGAAATTGTATCTAAAACAACCAAAGGAGTTTGTTTTGAAATTTGTTTTTTCAGAATAACTTCGGCATCCGGTTTGATGATTTCGGATGGTTTTTCAGTTGTAATTGTATCTTGTTTTTCTTGAATAACCACATTGTTTTCTTTCGTTCCGTTTGGAGCGATTATTTTTGATTCGGGTTTAAGAAATTGGTAACCCAAAGAAAAAAACAATAGGAGTGAAGCAGCAACAGCCCATTTTTTCCAAAGTACAATGGCTTTTTTATCTTCTTTTTTGTCGAGTTTTTCTTCTACACGCATCCATACTTTTTCGAATGCCGGAAAGTCTTTTTCTTCTGCTTTTTGGGAAGCATTTTTTATTTTTTCGAATATTTTATCTTGATTTTCCATGACTATCTCGCTTTTTGGTAATACAAATTGTTTACTAATTCCTTTAGCTTGGTTTTCGAAGCATTCAATTGTGATTTGGATGTGCCTTCGGAAATGTTGAGCATAGCTGCAATTTCTTTGTGACCATAGCCATCGATAACGAAAAGATTAAAAATAGTTTTGCAACCTTCGGGAATGTGATTGAGCAAATTCAGTAAATCTTCCTCTTCGAGTTCCGTTACTTCATCCGTAAAAGGTTGCGAAAGGATTTTGACATCATCGAGATACAAATTGAAATTGGTGTTTTTCTTGATGGTTGCCAAACAATGATTGACGGTAATTTTTCGGGACCAAGCTTCAAAAGCTCCAAACTCTTTGAGCTGGTCGAGTTTTGTAAAAATAGTATAGAAAGCATCGGCTAAGGCTTCTTCTATTTCTTCTTCTATCTTTAGGTAACGCTTGCAAGTGCGGTACAGTTTTGGAGCCATAAGCTCATACACTTGACGCTGGGCATCGCGGTGCATTTTTTTGCAATCAGAAATTAAGTTTTCGTTTATCACAATTGTTGTCTTTCTACTAAAGAGAATTAAAAAGAGAAAAAGGTTGGGAGCAGATTAAAATATTTTTTAATAAAATGCTTTGAAAGATTATTTGTGGCTATTGTGTTTAGTATAATTTCACACAAATTTCACGAATTTACACAAATTCAAGATAAAGATTTAGGCAAATTTCACAAATAATAATTTAAAATCTAATTTGTGTAAATCTGTGTAATTCGTGTCTGTTTTTTAATCTTATATAATTTTGTGTAGCTCTGATTTTTAAAATTATTTTAATGGAATCGACAATTTATAAATATTGGTTTCCAAAAGGTCTGAATCATTGTCTTCGCAAATCAGAAATTGGATTTCAGTTTCGGTCTTATTGTAAAATGTTAATCCTTCGAATTTATGATTGTCGGAGATTTTTTGTGTGAATTCGATTTCGAAAGTTTGGCTGTCCATTCTTCCAATTAGGCTTCCCAGTATTTCGCCATCATCGTAAGTGGAAGTGGTGTCTTCGGCTGTGGCCAAAAAATAAATTTTGTCCTCGACCAAAATAGCATCGGTAAAGGAAGTTTCTACATGTTTTATTTTTGGTAATGGCACTTTGATAAACTCGTTTGGACATTCTATTTCGAGTGATTTAGTTTTGAAAACCCCATTTCTGGAATTGGCTCCATTTCCTCTTTGAAATAAAAGCCAATTGTCCATGCAGAAAATTGCGCCTTCAATATTGAGTTCATCATCAGAAATGGAGGCAGATTTTTTTAGATTTTGGTACAATTTTGACAAACTTTTTTCTTGTATTGCTCTGGTTTCAAGATTGTAGGTTATTCTTTTTTCTCTTTTGGAAGTGGAACCAGAACCCAAAAGATGAATTTCATTTCCTTTTAAAGCAATGGATTCAAAATCGAATTTGTCTTTTTTGGGAATGTTTTCTTGGCTGTTTTCCTGTAGTTTTATTTTGGAAAGTTGCTTTTCTAGGATTTGATATTCATAAAGAAAGGAACTGTTGTCGGAAATTATGAATAAGGAATTGTCTTTGTAAATCAGTCCAGAGGCTGAACCAAGACCGATGATTTTGTACAAGAGTTCGATTGCGAATTTTTCCATTAAATAAATGTTTTTTGAAAGTTGAATGCCCTAGCCCAGATGGAAATGGAAACCCTTTTGAAAAGAAATTCCTTTTTTTCTTGTTAGTGCAGAACGACCAAAGGAAGCTCCTGCAATGACTTAGAAAAAATGAATTTATTGAAAAAGGTTGTAATGAACAGCTGGAATAAGCTCCTCAAAAATAAGGTATTTAGGACAATCACAATCTGAAAACGGAAAATTTTTCACAAAAAAAATGCGCTGAATTACAGCGCATCTCTTAAGAATTTTGAATTTTTACAAATCAAAACCATAGGCTAAACGAACGCCAACTTGGCCAACACCTTTACCTTGAGTGCCATTATTGTTTAGTCTTGCAAAGTCATTGTAAAACTCGTAATGCAAGGAAACATCAATGTATTTTGTAGCATAACCAATACTTGGTGCTAAAAGCAACGATGTTTTATGGTAACCATTTGTCACTGCAAAAGCTGCTCCAGCTTCGCCCATTACATAAAATTCGTCATTCCAAACGAATGCTTTGAAACCCAATTTTGCAGGAATAAGTCCTAAATCTGAACCATCTACTTTGCTTACAAAAAGATTTGTAAATCCAGTTGTTAAAGTAGCAGAATATCTTTTTGATAGGTCATATTGCAATCTTGCATCTGCACCTAAAGCTAATTTATAAGGATCGTGAGCAGCATAACCTGCATTTAGACCAATTCCCATTTTGAATCCTTGATCGTAATTTTTTGCGGTTTGTGTTTCTTGTGCGTTCGAATTAGTTGTGAACATCATTGCGATAGCGAATACCAATACAAACTTAATTTTTTCTGTAGTTTTCATATTTTTAGTTTTTCTGTTGTGTTTTTTTACAACGGTGCAAAAGTAGGAAAGCCAACTTTTGCAGTTATTATAGAATTAAAGCAGTTTGTTATATAATTTTTGGATTTTAATTGTAATATTAGCTTTATTATTGAAAATAGTATTAGAGAATCGATTGGTTCTAATTACCTTTGCCAACCAAAATAAAAGAAATTGAATTTATCCCAATACACCAAAGAGTTCTCCTATAATATAAGATTGGCTTTCCCTGTAATTCTTGGAATGCTAGGGCACACCTTGATAGGAATTGTTGACAATTTTATGGTGGGAAACCTTGGTTCCACTGAATTGGCGGCGGTTTCGCTGGGAAATAGTTTTATTTTCATAGGAATGTCGTTGGGCATTGGATTTTCGACAGCTATCACACCTTTGATTGCAGAAGCCGACGCCGAGAAAGACGATAAGAAAATCAGAACAACTTTTCACCACGGCTTGTTGTTGTGTACGCTTTTAGGAATTGCGATTTTTATTATGATTGTTTTGGCAAAGCCAATAATGCGCTTGATGAACCAACCCGAAGCGGTTGTCGAATTGGCCGCTCCTTATATTGATTGGGTTGCGTTTTCGTTGATTCCAGTGATTATTTTTCAAGGATACAAGCAATTTGCTGACGGTTTATCGCAAACTAAATATTCGATGTACGCTATTTATTTGGCTAATGTGGTTCATATTTTCTTCAATTATGTGTTGATTTATGGCGTTTGGGGTTTTCCAAAATTGGGGATTTTAGGCGCAGCATTGGGAACTGTGATTTCCAGAATTATGATGGTGGTTTTTATGCACTACATCCTTCGACAAAATTTAGCTTTCAAGCGATATTTCAAGAATTTTACCTTCAAGGAAATCAAGAAATCTATTTTGAAGAAAATTATCAATCTTGGTTTGCCATCCGCGATGCAAATGTTGTTTGAGGTGACTTTGTTTACAGCGGCAATTTGGCTATCGGGTTCGCTAGGGAAAAATAGTCAAGCAGCGAACCAAATTGCGTTGACTTTGGCTTCCTCAACGTTTATGGTGGCAATGGGTTTTAGCGTAGCGGCAATGATTCGAGTGAGTAATTTCAAAGGGTCGAAAGATTACAAACAATTAATTACTGTGGCACGTTCGATTTTTTTATTGGCTATTATGGTCGAAACTTTCTTCGGAATTGTTTTTGTGATTTCGCATAATTTTCTTCCCCATTTATTTTTGAATATGTCCGATGCCTCTCAACAATTGGATAATACTGAAATCATATTTATTGCCTCCAAATTACTTTTAGTGGCAGCTGTATTCCAAATTTCGGATGGAATTCAAGTGGTGGTTTTGGGTGCTTTGAGAGGTTTGCAAGATGTGAAAATCCCGATGTATATTACTTTTGTGGCCTATTGGATTGTGGGATTTCCTATTTCGTATTATTTAGGAAGACATACTAATTTGGGCGCAACCGGAATCTGGATTGGACTTTTGGCAGGTCTCACAGCGGCCGCTTTATTTTTGTATATTCGCTTTGCGAGATTGACTAAAAAGTTGGTTTTGGAGAATTCAGAATTATAAAGTTTTTTCTTAAAATAATTGTAACTTCCAATCTTATTCAACGTATAATCACCGAACAAATTAATTTTCAAAAAAATGATACTATTAATTATTATTGGGGTTGTTTTACTGATTGTAAGTTTTGCATTAAAAAGCAATGCAAGTAATCCATTTTTCAAGTTTTCTGGACCACTAAGGTTTGCCGGACTTTTAGTCTTAGTGTTAGGGGTTTTCTCCTCGATGTTCAAGCAAATTGATGCAGGAAAAGTGGGTGTGAAATCGCTTTATGGAAGCGTTCAGCCCGATGTTCTGGAAAGTGGATTGCATTTGATAAACCCACTTTTGGATGTCACCGATTTTGACATTCAAACTCAAAATTACACGATGTCTGCCGATCACAATGAAGGTGCTAAAGAAGGGGATGATGCTATTCGTGTTTTGTCGAATGATGGATTGGAAGTGGTTATTGATTTAACGGTTTTGTATAAAATTTCAGCTGTAGATGCACCAAAAATATTCAAGCAAATTGGGGTGAATTATACGGACAAAATTGTGCGTCCAGTAACAAGAACACGTATTCGTGACAACGCTGTTTATTATGACGCCGTTGCTTTGTATTCGACCAAAAGAAACGAGTTTCAACAACGGATTTTCAAAAGTATTGAAGAAGATTTCAAATCGAGAGGTTTAATTTTAGAACAACTTTTGATCAGAAACATCAATCTTCCAGCTTCGGTAAAAACAACAATTGAAAGTAAAATTAATGCGGAACAAGATGCACAAAAAATGCAGTTTGTTTTACAAAAAGAAAAGCAAGAAGCCGAAAGAAAAAGAGTAGAAGCACAAGGTATCGCTGATTATCAAAGAATTATTTCAATGGGATTGACTGATAAACAATTGCAATACGAACAAATAAAAGCACAAAAAGAAATTGCCACTTCACCAAACACCAAAATTATTTTTATGGGAAAAGGAAGTGCACCAGTAATTTTGTCTGATAAATAATTCAATATACGAGGTTTGAAATACGATATACGATTTCAAACCTCAATTTTTCAAATCGTATATCTAATATTTAATATCGTACATTCAAAATGGAATTACCAAAATTTTTACTAGGCGACAATACTGATTTTCCGGAAGATATTTTCATCATTCATTTGGATTATCCACGATTCATTATCAATCTAAAAGATGATGAAGTGGAATTTATGGAAGAAGCCGAAGACCTTGACGAAGGCGAGTTAAATGCCGAAATGGAAGGGCTTATTGTTCTTGCCAATGAATTTTATGACCGTGAAATGGAACGTTACGAGAAAGAGTAAATTATTTCTTTGTAGCTAAATAATAGATTCTGAATAATCGGACGTTGTGTTTTTTGGATTCCCTAGGAACTCTATTTAAATCAACGGTCGTTATCTTTTTTAGGTTGTAATTCTCCAATTTCTTTTTTGAGAGAATACTGTCCGTTTTTGAAGCCAATATACCAAATTTCTTTTCCAAAGGTAAGTTTAGTATATTGGTTTTTTCGTTTTGTAAAACAGGAATGCTATGTCCGTAATCCCAAACAATTTCGGGTGTAAATGAACTCATTTCATACGTTTTGATACCCAATTCTTTTTCCTTTTCTTTTAATTCTTTTGCGCTGTGATATTCTGGATTGATTAATACGGCTTTGGTTAGTGGCACGCCAAAAAGAATAACTGCAACTTGCACGCCAACAACGGCATAAAACACTTTCAAAAAGCCTTTTTTTCTAAGGTTTTGGAACAAAATATAGCCTAAAACAAATAATGAAATAGTTAGTCCAATTAGCCAGAATTCAAACCCTGTTATATTATTTTTTATTTTAATAAGTAATACAATTGGAATGGCAAAACAGATAATTGCGATTAATCCGAAAGCAAAATAGACTACTCTTTTTTCGATTTTTAGACTGATATTTTTAAAACTACGAATCAAATACTCAATGTAAAAACCTGTGTTTAAAGCCATCGGAATTAGTATTGGCAATAAATATCTTGATTTCTTTTCAGGTATTATCGAAAGCAAAACTAAAGAGGCCAAGGTCCAAATTAAAGTAAATTGATAGGCCTTCAAATTGCTGACTCTAGTTTTTAAATAGGGATAAAGGAGTGCAATCAATGATGGAACAGTCCAAATTCCGCTTTGAGCGAAAAAACTCCAATAGTAGTAAAACGGTCTGATGTTGTAGTTTCCCCATCGGCTACTTTCCAGTTTGGTAACTCTAGCAACTGTTTCGGAATCTATGTATCGGACATACAAAGGCCAAGATAAACCAATGCCAAATCCAATTAGTAAAATTAAAAAAACATAAAATTTCTTATCTTTTAAATCAAATTTATACGTCAAGCCATACGCTATTAGAAAAGGTAATAATAAAGCATAAACTGAAATTGGGCCTTTGCTCAGAAAAGAAAACCCGAAAAATAATCCAGCCAAAGTTGCGTATAAAAAAGTATGGTTTTTTCCGTTTAGAAATTTCCACAAAAATACGATGCAAACCATCATAAAACTATGAGTGTACATATCCCATTGGTTGTCTCGTCCTGCAAAATAGATGTAAAAGGAAGTGATTAAAATGAGTCCGTTGTGAAAATTCTGTTGTTGGCGTAAGCCTAATTTTTCGGATAATTTATAAGTACTGAAGACTAATAATAGTGTAACAAAAACAACTGGTAATCGCAATCCAAAAATATTTTCGAAACCGAAAAATAGTCCAGCAACGGCAGTCAACCAAGTAGGTAAAGGTGGTTTTTCGTAACGCGGTAAATCATTAATAGTGGTCAATATCCAATTGTTATTGCTCACCATTTCTCTGGCGGTAATAAAGTTTCGAGCCTCCATAATGTTGACTTCGATTACGCTTAAATGCGGGATAAGCATGAAACAAGAAATCAACAAAAGCCAGAATATGTGATTATGGATTAATTTTGACATCGTTTTTTAAAATTATTATATTTCTAGAATAAATGACTAAGCCCATCGCATGACCCGCCAATAATACAGGGTCTTTCCTGATGATTGCATAAATAAATATTAGGATGGAACCACCCAAACTTATAATCCAAAAACCCATTGGCAAAACCGAACTTTTGCATTTTTCGGAATAAATCCATTGATAAATAAATCGCAAAGTAAAAAGAATTTGACCAAAAATACCTAAAAATAGTAACCATTGCGGAATGTGTTCGTTTTTAAATAAATGATCTACATCGATGATGTTATTATTGTATCCGTACCAAACGATAAAAGCCGGAAAAATTAAGATGAACCAACGCAATGGTCTTGGAATTTTATTCCAATCGTTTTGGAGTTGAATGTTTCTGATGTAGATATAATAAGTTAGAGATTGTCCTAGCATTATCGAAAAATCGTGTCTTAAATAACCATAAACAAAAAGCAAAAAAGAGGCAAATAAACTGATTTCCCAAAACAAAACTGGAGTCAGCACTTTTTTGTTTTTTTCGGAGATAATCCATTGTAAAATCATTCGGCTCGAAAACAATATTTGAGCCAGAAACCCTACGGAATATATTAGATATTGGTTCATTATCCCTGTTTTGCTACACGGTAATTAATGTACTTTTTTTTCATCCATAAATAGGCAAAACAATCTTGTAAAGGGCCTAAAAGTCGGTTCCAAAGGTTGAATTTTGATTCGCCAGCTACTCTAGGGAAATGTCTAACTGGAGTTTGCTTGATTTTACCATTTTGCAATAAAATCATCGCAGGCAAAAATCGGTGTAAACCATTAAACATAGGAATTTTTTTTGCCATATCTGTTCTGATTATTTTTAGCGGACAACCTGTATCGTCCATTCCGTCATCGGTAAAAGCTCTGCGAATTCCATTGGCAATGGTCGAAGACATATTTTTTACAAACGAATCTTTTCTATTAGAACGTACTCCGGTGACCAAATCGTATTCGGAAGTTAAATCGATTAAAATATTAAAATCTTCGGGAGCGGTTTGTAAATCGGCATCAATATAGCCCACCCAAGGAGTATTGGCATAATCAAAACCCGCTTTGACGGCAGCACTCAAACCGCAATTTTTTTCGAAAGAGATGAAAGTGAAATTTTCATTATTTGCACAGATTTTTTCAATCAAAGACTGACTATTGTCTTTGGAGCCATCATTTACAAATAAAATTTTAGTTTTTTTCTTGGCAATTTTCAGGAATTTATTCATTTCATCGTGTACACGATTAAGATTGCCTTCTTCGTTATATACAGGAATTATTATGGTTAATTCAAAGTTCATTTTTATGTCTATTTATGCAAAAGTATTTCATTTTGAATGGAACTATCTTAATAACTCATTAAGATTTGGTATTGCTAATTGAGGACGAAATATTTATCTCTACTTTTGAGTTATAATATTATTTACCTATGAAAATGCTAGTAACGGGAGCAGCTGGATACATTGGCTCCCATATTGCAGAACGATTGCAATCCATTGGAAATGAGGCTGTAGGATTGGATGATTTTTCGAATTACTATGATGTTTCTTTAAAAGAAATGAATGCGAGTGTATTAAAAGGTAAAGGAATAAAAACAGAAAAAATAGATCTTAGGTTTCCTGACCAATTGAATACTTTACCAACTGATTTTGATTATATCTTTCATTTTGCGGCTCAACCTGGAATTTCTGCTGCTTCTAGTTTTGAAGATTATTTAGGGAATAATGTAATTAGCACAAAAAACCTATTGGATTTTGCGCTAAAAAATCAAAATCTTAAACTTTTTGTAAATATTGCTACATCTTCAATTTACGGCATTCACGCTACTTTTGACGAGACAGTTGCTCCAACTCCAGCATCGTTTTACGGAGTGACTAAACTAGCTGCCGAGCAATTAGTTTTAGCTAGCAGTCGAGCTGGCAAAATCAAAGCTTGTTCCTTGAGATTGTATTCGGTTTATGGACCACGCGAAAGACCTGAAAAATTATATACTAAATTGATTGCCAATGCTTTTCATGATATTCCTTTCCCGTTATTTAAAGGGAGCGAAAAACATTTGAGAAGTTTTACCTATGTTCAGGATATTGTCGATGGTGTGGTGAGTGTTATTGGAAAAGAGGATTTAGTCAACAATGAAATCATCAATTTAGGTACCGAAGTTGAAAATACCACTCAGCAAGGGATTGAAATTGTCGAACAAATTTTGAATAAAAAAATCGCTATCAATGTAGTCGATGCTAGATCGGGCGATCAAATGCGAACGAATGCGGTAATTGATAAAGCCCGAAAATTGTTGAATTATAATCCACAGACGAGTTTGAGGGAAGGTTTAGAAGAACAAGTGAAATGGTATCAGGATAATTTCTTGTTGGTTTGATACACATTCAATAACTCTTGAGCGGCTGCAAAAGGGGATATTTCATCAGCTGAAACGGCTTTTTTAGTAGATTCTAAAAGTTTTTGGATTTCAGGATGATTGTAAAAATTAGTTTTCAATTGTTCGTTAATGGTTTCCAACATCCAATATTGATTTTGCTCCTTTCGTTTTTCAAAGAAATAATTATTTCCTTTTGTAAGTTCCAAAAACTTTAAAATCGTTTGCCAAACTTCGGGAATTCCGTCCTGAGTTATGGCGCTACAAGTTGAAGTTGTTGGCGTCCATCCTGATTTTTTTGCAGGAAATAAATGCAAAGCCTGATTGAATTCTACTTTTGCTAAATTTGCTTTTTTAATATTATCACCATCGGCTTTGTTGATAATAATAGCATCAGCCATTTCCATAATTCCACGTTTTATGCCTTGCAATTCGTCGCCAGCTCCCGAAATTTTTAATAATAAAAAGAAATCTACCATACTATGAACGGCAGTTTCGCTTTGGCCAACGCCAACCGTTTCGATAAGAATTGTGTCAAATCCGGCAGCTTCGCAAAGTGTGATTGTTTCACGAGTTTTTCGTGCCACACCACCCAACGTTTCTCCCGAAGCCGATGGTCTAATGTAGGCATTTGGGTCTTTTACCAATTCTTCCATTCGGGTTTTATCGCCCAGAATACTTCCGTGAGAAATTGTGCTAGACGGGTCAACGGCGAGAACTGCCACTTTTTTTCCTAACGAAGTCAAATGTTTTCCAAAAGCTTCAATAAAAGTACTTTTTCCAACACCGGGAACCCCTGTGATTCCTATTCTTACCGATTTGTTGGCAAAGGGCAAGCAAGCGTTGATAATTTCATTGGCTTTCGCCAAATGGTTGGCATTTGTACTTTCGACCAAAGTAATTGCTCGGCTTAAATCAGCAATATTTCCAGTTAAAATCCCGTCAATTAATTCTTTTGAAGAAAGTTGTTTTTTTCTGAATTTTTGGATTTGCTCCACAGCATTTAGACTGACAATTTCTGGTGGAGAAATTCCGGCTTTTTCGTGAAGTGCTGAGTGTTTTTTCTTTTCGTTTTTCAAAACTTAAAAATCGTTTAGGTAAAATTAGTGTTTAAATATGAATTAAATTTTTTAGCTGTAAATTTAATATGTTTTTGGTTTCAATTTGAAGTGTCAATAAAGTAAAAATGGAATCAAAATTTTTAGAATTTATTTTGTGAATTGCATAAGAATAGATTAATTATTTATATGGTGTTAATGATTAATTTTCTATATCCTAATAATTTAGAAGTATTATTTTAGATATTTAAAAATAAATCATTTATTTTTTTTGATATGTAAAAATAATTCATACTTTTGTTAAGCAATCGGTTGTATTTATACAACCGATTGCTTAACAAAATGTATTTAAATAACAACCTTAAAAAAAAATTAATTATGATGAACTTTACTAAAAAAATTTTACTAACCGCTACTTTAGTAGCAACTTCTTTTGGTTATGCACAAGACACTATGACTGCAGTTGATTTTCCTACTTCAGTAGCTTTGGGATCAACACAAACTGTTAAATTTAATTACACTGCTAGTGCAGATGCTACGTGCGAGATTCAGATTGTTCCCTTAGATGCGGGTGGTAATACTGTGTATGATGGAGCAATGAGTTATAAAACCGGTATTCCGGTACCTGCAGCAGCAACGACAACTCTTTTTACTACAACAGTAAATATTGCTGCTGCAATTCCACAAAAATTTATTGATGCTGGTTACACTAGCTACAGATGGTTTACATGGATAAAAGTTGGAGATGTAACAACTTATTTACAAAGTGCTACTCAATATGTAAGTTTTACGGGTGGATTGGGACTAGAATCTTTTGTAAACCCAAGCGAAATGTATGTAAACAAGGCTACAAAATCACTTGTTGTGAATAAATCAGGTGTTTATGAGTCTGCATCTGTATATGACGTAACAGGTAAAACGGTTATGAATATTAAGCTTACTAATGCTTCTAACGTAGATTTGTCTAAATTAACAACTGGAGTATACATTTTAGTAACTAACGACAACAAAAAAATCAAATTTATGTTGTAGTCGATCCAAAAAAAAAATAATTAGAGCCAGCTCATTGAGCTGGCTTTTTTTATCTTAAAATTGTCAAAGACTTTTGAGATAAAAAAAATGTTTTAGGAATAGTATATAAAGTTGAGCATCAATAATCAATTGTATTTGTTTTCTTAGTATTAAGACTATCTTCTTGGTTATAATTATTAAAAAAAGTCAGATCGAAACTGATATCATATTTTTTAAACCAACTCATTTATTTTAGCATATTGCAATAAAATAATGGTTTTAGCATCTTTTATTTCGCCAGTTGCAATCAATGCATAAGCTTCTTCAAAAGGCATTTCGATTACTTCTATTTCTTCTTGCTCGTGTTCTAATCCACCGCCTTCGTGAACTTTCATCGAAGCATCATATTCGCCAACGTATAGATGTAAAATTTCGGTTACGGCTCCCGGAGACATAAAAGTTTCCATAATTTTTTGAACCGATTTTATACGATACCCAGTTTCTTCTTCGGTTTCCCGAATGATGCATTGTTCAGGATGGTCTTGGTCGAGAAGCCCTGCACAAACTTCAATCATCATGCCAGTTTTGTTGCCGTTGAGATAGGCAGGAAGTCTAAATTGTCGTGTAAGAATGATTGTTTTTTGTTGGCTATTGTAGAGTAATATTGCAGCGCCATTTCCACGGTCGTATACTTCTCTTTTTTGGGTAATCCAAACGCCGTCTTTTCTTAAAAAATCGAAAGTTACTTTGTTCAATAAGTACCAATTGTCGGAGAGTAACTCGGTTTGTTTTATTTTTATTTTTGGGTTGTTCATTTGACGTGATTGTTAAAAAAAACGTCCCGATAAATCGAGACGTTCAGTGTTTTTATTTTAGAATTGTTTGCTTTCTATCTGGTCCAACAGAAATAATTTTTATAGGAACTTCGACTTCTTTTTCTATAAATTCGATATATTCTTTTAATTCGATAGGCAATTGATCGTAGGTAGTCATTTCTGTTAAATCAGCTTGCCATCCTTTGAATTCTTTATAAATAGGAGTTACATTTTCGGTTTCAATATTGTAAGGAAAATGAGAAATTGCTTTGCCTTTGTAGTTGTATTGTGTGCATACTTTCAGGGTTGGAAATCCAGAAAGAATATCACCTTTCATCATCATCAATTGGGTTACACCATTAATTTGAACTGCATATTTTAAAGCTACTAAATCCAACCATCCGCAACGGCGTTTTCTTCCTGTAACTGAGCCATATTCATTTCCAACTCTAGCCATTGTTTCTCCGTCTTCGTCGAAAAGTTCTGTTGGAAAAGGACCGCTTCCTACACGAGTTACATATGCTTTGAAAATTCCATATACTTCTTTGATTTTATTTGGTGCAATTCCTAATCCTGTGCAAGCACCAGCAGCTGTAGTATTAGATGAAGTTACATAAGGATAAGTGCCAAAATCTACATCAAGCAATGAACCTTGAGCGCCTTCGCATAAAATTGATTTTCCTGCTCTTTGGGCTTGGTTGATGTATTCTTCGCTGTCAATAAATTCTATTTGTTTCAATTCCTCGATGGCTTCGAAGAATTCTTTTTCCATTTCTTCTAAATTGTACTGAATGTTGACATCGTAGAATTTGATCATTTCTTCGTGCTTGTTGGCCAATGCACGGTATCTTTCATTGAAATCTTCTAGTTCAATATCTCCAACACGGATACCATTTCTACCGGTTTTGTCCATATAAGTTGGACCAATTCCTTTAAGAGTAGAACCAATTTTTGCTTTTCCTTTAGCCGCTTCTGAGGCTGCATCAAGCAAACGGTGTGTTGGTAAGATTAAATGTGCTTTTCTTGAAATGATTAATTTGGATTTGATGTCCATATTAAATTTGGCCAATCCTTCGATTTCTTTTTGAAAAACAACAGGATCAATTACGACTCCATTTCCAATAATATTTACGGCAGTTTTATGAAAAATACCTGAAGGTATAGTTCTTAAAACGTGTTTTATTCCGTCAAATTCTAATGTATGTCCCGCATTGGGTCCACCTTGAAAACGAGCTATAATATCATATTTTGAGGTAAGGACGTCAACAATTTTCCCTTTTCCTTCGTCTCCCCATTGTAATCCTAATAATAAATCTGCGGTCATTCTATTTGTTGTTTGTAGTTAGTTTGTTATTTCGTTCTTTCGTTTTGTTCCGTATAAATATAAGGAGTGATGTGTGATTTCAATATCGAATATTTCTTCGATGGTTTTTTTGATCGTTTGAATTCTTGGGTCACAAAACTCGATTACTTCGCCAGTATCGGTCATTATAATGTGATCGTGTTGCTTGTCGAAATATGATTTTTCGTAATGTGCCTGATTTTGTCCAAATTGATGTTTGCGCACCAAACCCGATTCTAATAAAAGCTCTATGGTATTATAAAGAGTGGCTCTACTCACACGGTAGTTTTTATTTTTCATCTTGATATATAGATTTTCAATATCAAAATGTTCTTCACTTTCGTATATTTCTTGAAGTATAGCATAGCGCTCAGGCGTTTTGCGATGTCCTTTGTTCTCAAGATACTTTGTAAAAACATTTTTTACAATTTCTTGATTACTGCTATTATCAACTGAAATTTGTGTCATATCCTGCAAAGATAAATTATATTTTTTAGTTTAGAAGTTTAAGAGTTTAAAAGTTTAGCCACTAAATGCATATCAATCATAACTTTCACCCTTTTCTTAATTTTTATATTCACGTGTCACTTTATCTACACCATCTATTTGTTTGATATTATCAATTAATTTTTTCAAAATATTGTTGTTTTGAACGATTACTGCTATTTGTCCGTTAAAAATTCCAGCCTCACCACTCAACGAAATACTTTGAATATTGACATTCATATTATCCGAAATTACTTTAGTGAGTTTGTTGGTAAGACCAATAGTATCCATTCCGGTAATGTGTAAAATAGCCTTAAATTCTTGTTGCGAAGAGTCAATCCATTTGGCCTGCATAATTCTATAAGCATAATTCGATTGAAGACTTATTGAATTTGGGCAGTCTCTTTTATGAACTTTAATTCCTTCGTTTATAGTGATAAAACCAAATACTTCGTCTCCAGGAATAGGATTGCAGCAAGTGGACAATTTATAATCCAGTTTGTCTTGGTCTGGGCCAAAAACTAACATGTCATAATTACTATTCAGCACTTGTTTGTGAATGTCTTCATTTGCTGTACTGGCTGAACGTTTGATTTTACTTTTGAAAAAATTAATAAAAGTGTTGCTTTTCTGAGAAGCGTAATCCTTTAATTGTTGGTTTTCGATAGCACCAACTCCCACACGATAAAACAAATCCAGACTTGTTTTTAGTTTGAAAAAATTGACTAATTCATTCACCACAGATTCACTCAAAGTAATTTTTAAGTGTTTCAGTTTTCGAGTGAGTATTTCTTTTCCTTCCTCGGCAATTTTTTTTGTGTTTTCGTTTAGAACGTTTTTAATTTTATTTTTCGCTCTCGAAGTGGTCACATAATCCAGCCAGTTGATGGTTGGTTTTTGGTATTGGGAGGTAATAATTTCTATTTGATCACCACTTTTTAATTCGTGATTCAAAGGAACCAGTTTTCCGTTGACACGCGTTCCTCGGGTTCGAATTCCCACTTCGGAGTGGATACTGAAAGCAAAATCAAGGGATGTCGCACCTTTTGGCAATGATTTTATTTCTCCTTTTGGAGTAAACACAAAGATTTCTTTGGAATATAAATTCATTTTAAAATCTTCAACAAAATCAACCGCATTGGTTTCAGGGTTTTCTAAAGCTTCTTTTAGCAAATTGAGCCAAAGGTCTAAACCACTATCTTCCGAGCCTCCTTGTTTGTATTTGTAATGCGCCGCATATCCTTTTTCGGCAATTTCGTCCATACGTTCACTTCGAACTTGTACTTCGACCCAGCGTCCTTTTGGTCCCATTACCGTAATGTGTAAGGCTTCATAACCTGTTGTTTTTGGTGATGAAATCCAATCTCTCAAGCGACTAGGGCTTGGTCGATAATGATCCGTAACGATAGAATATATTTTCCAAGCTAAGAATTTTTCTTCGTGAGGATTTGATTTGTAAACAATTCGCAAAGCAAATTTGTCATAAACTTCATCAAAACCTACGCCTTGGGCTTTCATTTTTCGATAAATCGAATAGATAGATTTAGGTCTTCCTTTGATGATATAATCGAGTTTTTCTTCGTCCAATGCTTGTTTTAGAATGTCTGAAATGTCTTTTATGTAAGCATCTTGCTCCTCTTTGGTTTCTTTAATTTTACTTACAATGTCGTTGTAAATGACAGGTTCAGTATATTTTAATCCTAAGTCTTCGAGTTTATTTTTGATTTTATAAAGCCCTAAACGATGGGCTAATGGTGCATAAATGTATAAAGTTTCGGAAGCAATTTTTATTTGTTTATGGTCTTCCATATTGTCCAAAGTTTGCATATTATGCAATCTATCGGCAATTTTAATTAGAATTACACGCACATCATCGTTGAGTGTGAAAAGCATTTTTCGAAAGTTTTCGGCCTGCATCGACACATTCATTTCCTTTTGAACTTTCGAAATTTTGGTCAATCCTTCAACGAGTTGGGCTACTTTTGCGCCGAACATTTTTTCGATATCTTCAATTGTTATCGGAGTATCTTCGACCACATCGTGCAATAAGGCAGCCGCAATGGCAGTGGCTCCCAAGCCTATTTCCGAGGCTACAATTTTGGCCACAGCAATGGGATGGAAAAAGTAAGCTTCCCCAGATTTTCTGCGCTGATCTTTATGCGCATCCATAGCAACGTCAAATGCTTTACGAATGAGTTTTTTGTCTTCGGGAGTTAAGGTTTGGTAACTTATTCGAAGTAACTCTTTGTATTCGTGGGCAATGGCCTTGTTTTCTTTTTCAAAATCTATTTCTAACATTTCAGAATTGTTGATTTTTTAAAAATAGGTATAACAAATGAGATATGCAAACTGGGATTGAATTTTATAGTTCGTAAATTTATTCTCTAACCCTAACAAAATCCAAATCTTGAAAATCATAACTAAAGTCTGTCAAATCGGAAATGGGTTTCATTTTTAGAGCATCCGATTTTCCTGTTCCATCCATTTCAAAAAACAAAAAAGCATCAGCATTAAAACTGCGATTATTCCATTTTACGGCGAATGTATTGTCTTTGTAGAAGAAAACTTCGCCAGCAAGCTGAGGTGAACGGGTGGATTTAAAAAACAATTTTCCTTTTTTTTCTGAAAGTTCAACTTTGCCAAACCAATTGTCAACATACAAACCTGTATATTTTTTATAATCAATTTTTAGTTTGTCTTTTTGATTTTTGGCAACAGCAGCCCATACTTCAGCAGTTGTTTTATCAGCTTCGGCGATGTTATCTTTTTCTCTTTTGCTGTAAATTTCTACATAATTAGTGTATGGAATATCAAGATAACTGTCTTTGATGGTATTGGTAATAGCCGTAAAAGCCGCTCCAGATTGCTGATTAGTCAACACCACAATTCCTAAATTCAATTCAGGAAATAAAGTCGTTTGTGTCACAATTCCTTCCAATCCACCTGTGTGAGTTACCTGTTTGTAGCCTTTGACATCACTCAAAAACCAACCCAATCCATATCCGCTAAAATGTGTATTATAAGGCGGTCTTGGATTAGCGGGAATTATAGTTTGTAGTTGCCACATTTCGTTTTGCTCCTTTTTAGAAAACAATTGTAGTTGTTTTTCCGAGCCGTATTTTCCGTTTTGCAATTGCATAATCATCCATTTGCTCAAATCATTTACACTCGAATAAATTCCTGCCGCAGCATCGAAAGTCTGATTTTTATAACGCGAAATTATTTTGAGTTTACCATCCGTTGGAACGTGTGGCGCAATGATATTTGAGGTGTCTTTCAGTCGTACATAAGAAGCAGCACTATAATTCATTTCCAATGGTTTCAAAATGCGTTCTTCGATGAAATCGCACCAAGTTTTGCCACTAACTTTCGCAATGACTTCGCCAGCCACGATGTATAATAAATTGTCGTAATCATATTTGGTTCTAAAAGCCGAAACAGGTTTCAAATACTGTAAATTACGGATAATATCCGTCGCTTTAAAGTCGCTTCCGTCAGGCCAAATCATCAAATCTCCTGCGCCAAGACCCAATCCGCTGCGGTGTGTCACCAAATCCCGAATGGTAAATTCTTTGGTTACATACTCATTATACATTTTGAAATCAGGTAGATATTGAGTGACTTTATCGTCCCAGTTTAGTTTTTTTTCATCGACTAACATCGCTAAAGCAGCCGTTGTAAAAGCTTTGCTGTTCGAAGCAATTCCAAACAAGGTGTTGGCATCTACTTTTTCCTTGGTGAGAATGGATTTCACTCCATATCCTTTAGATAGAACCACTTTTCCGTCTTTGACAATGGCCACGGCAATACCTGGAACATTAAAACTTTTCAGTGTGTTTTCTACTAATTCATCCACTTGTTTTTCGCTTATTTGTGCGAATGAGTTACAAGCAATAAACAATAACAATAAGGCAATTAATTTTTTTGTATTCATTTTTTAATTCTAAGTTTCTATAATCTGTCATCCTGAGGTATAATTTTTATTCTAAAAAAAGCAATATAAAATGACGTTAACTTTGTATAAAATTAGAATTAGAATTAGGCAGTGTAGCAGCAGCATAACTAGTGTAAAATACCTGATCCTGAGCTTTGTTTCAAAGTATTATATTAAGCAATATTGGTGAGTTCTAAAATGATGAATTTCCCCTATGGTAGCAATATCTTTTCACTTAATATACTTTGAGCCTATTTCTATTTCGTTAAATCGTAAGCTATGAGTAGTTTAGAAAAAATTATTAAAAATTGCGCTGGCATCGATATTGGAAGCGAAAAAGTATTTGTTGCCATCGAAGGAGAAGAAGTAAAAAGTTTTAGAACTTTTACACGAACTTACAAAGAGTTGGGTGTTTATATGCAAGAGCACGCAATAACTCATGTTGCTATGGAGGCAACAGGAATTTACTGGATAACTCTATATGATATTTTAGAAGCAATGGGTTTTGAAGTTTATTTAATTAATCCAGCTGATAGTAAAAACTTGCCTGGCAGAAAAACGGATGTACAAGATTGCCAATGGATACAACAATTATTCAGTTATGGTTTATTAAGAAAAAGTTTTGTTCCGGAGGATATTGTTCGAAAACTTAGAGTTTATACTCGTATGCGTGAAGATAAATTGCAAATGGCATCTTCTCATATACTTCATATGCAAAAGGCATTAGTGCAAATGAATATTCGGCTTCCGGAAGTTTTGTCTCAAACACACGGAGCAAGCGGTATGGCAATGATAGAAGCTATTTTAGATGGAGAAAGAGATGCCCAAGTCTTATTAAGCTATTGCACAACAGATTTAAGAAAAAGAAAGGGAGCAGATATTTTATTGGCTTTGGAAGGTAATTACAAGGAAGAATATATTTTTGAACTTCAACAAGCATACGATGGTTATATGTTTTATTTAAATCAAGTCCACCTATGTGATAAAGAGACCGAAAAAATATTAATTGAATTTAAGAATAAATCCAATAATGATTATAAAGATGATAATAGAATAAAACCAATACGACATAACAAACCAGATATAAAAAACTTGCATGATTTATTGATGGGAATTCATGGTGCAAACCCAACTGTTCTGCCAGGTTTAACAGATTATAGTCTTATGCGACTAACTGCAGAACTTGGTAACAATATAGAACAATGGCCAAATGTTAAAGCTTTTGTATCTTGGTTAGGATTGGCTCCTGGAAAGAATCAATCAGGCAAGATGAATAAAAGAAGTAAAAAAAAAGCTATGACACGATCAGGGCAAATATTTAAACAAGCAGCTCAAAGTTTATTATTAAGCAAACAACCAGGATTAGGAGCTTTTGCAAGAAAACTAAAAGCAAGAAGAGGAGCGGCAATAGCTATAAAGGCAACTGCTAGAAAATTGGCAGAACTCTATTATAAAACATTTAGAAATGGAATGCAATATGTAGAAAAAGGAGTAGAAATCTATTTACAAAAACAAAAAGAACAACAAATCAGATTTCTAACAAAAAAGGCAACTGAGCTAAATATGCAACTTATTGATATTTAACAGTATAAATAAAAACGTCAATGGTAGCGCAGTCGAAAGATGGAGCTTTTTCCAGCTGTACACTATATCTTTTGTGGCGAACCCCGCCACAAAAGGATGCCGTTTCCATCTGGGCTAGGGCTTTCGGAAATCTAAAACCTTCTTCCTTTCCATTCGTATTTTCCAATCAAAGAATACAAAGCCACACTCACGCTAAAAAAAGGATACAACAAACAGCTTATAAAATAGAATTGCGTCTTGCTTTTTAAGAAACCATTCGTTTTATGAATTAAAACAAAGTCAACTGAAAATTTAGCCAATACCAAAAAAATCAATAAATAAAAGTTTCCAATCCCGAACAACAAACAACAAACAACAAACAATAAACTAGCATTCCCTCCAAAAACTATCAATCCTAAACCAATCCCAAAACCACTTTGATACGAACCCGTTTTCGAAGCCCAACGCACTCTTTGATAAAATAAAGATTTCCAGTCGTCCAAAGGTTTCGTGATGACGATATTGTTTTCAGATTTCAAATAATGAACTTTTTCTGGGAATTGAGCCATCGCTTTTTGCAATAAAAAAACATCATCACCACTGGCAATTCTGTCATTTCCTTCAAAACCATTTAAGTCTTGAAAAAAAGATTTGGTGTAAGCAAAGTTAGCTCCATTGCACATAAAACCTTTTCCCAAACCAAAACTTCCTATCGTTGCGCCTTGTAAACTCGCCAAATCCAATTGCTGGAAATGAGGCAAAAAAGAATTTTTGCAATCATAAGTAACCGCACTGGCAATCATCGAAACTTTGTGTTTTTGTATGTAATTATCAATTGTTAATAACCATTTTTCATTGACCACGCAATCCGCATCAGTCGTTATAATCCAATCGTTTTTAACAACTCGTATCGCTGTTGTAATCGCATCTTTTTTGGGTGAATTTGAAACACGAATGTTTTTTATGACCAAAACCTGAAACCTGCAATCTGCAATCTGCAATCTGCAATCTGAGGCGTCATCAACCAGAATAACTTCAAACAATTCCATCGGATAATTCAATTTTGAAAAACTATCTAAAAGTTTGGGAAGATTTTCAGCTTCATTCCGAAAAGGAACGACAATCGAGAATTTTGTATTTGGCTTCAAATCAATATTTTCAAAGGAATTGACTTGGGTAAAACCATAAATCAAGGCAATTATCGTCAAGCAATAAAAGAGTATTATGGTATATAAAATCAGAATCATGGCTCAGTTTTGATTTTATAATTCATCACATAATAACTACCAATGATTACAGGCAAAACCACGTTCAAAAACCACATTAGTGTACTTATAAAAACCACGATCCATTCGTTGACGCCCAGAATTCCGAAGAAATAAACAGCAACACTTCCTTTTACGGCAAAGTCCAAAAATTGGAAAGTAGGCAAGGAGGAAGCTAAAAAGTAAACACTTGCAATTGTCGCTATCAAAGTAAAATAAGGCAAATCAACATCAAAAGCCAAAAACAAAAAATAATATTGGTGCGAAAAAATCAAATAGCGACAAACCGCCAAATAGATATTTTTCTGATGAATGGATTTCGGAATTTCGTTAATCTTGTGAATCAGTTTTTCTATTGAATAACCTTTGATGTTTATTTTCTTCGAAAAAAACAAAATTCCAAACAGCAAAAAACAAATTCCAAAAAGTATCGAAACTGTTTTAGTTGTGATGATATTGTAATTGGCATTGAAATACAACAATCCAAATAGTCCAAAAACCACCGACAAAATCATTTGGATTCCGTTGCAAATCAAATTCAGAAAAATGACTTTTTTGGCTTTCGATTTTTCAAAAAATAAAGCTTTTCCAGCGTATTCGCCCACACCGTTTGGAGTGAATAATCCCGCAGTTAATGCGCCAAGAACTTGTTTAGTGGCTTCGGGTAAAGAGATTTTATGAAGATAGGAAACCAAATTCTGCCATTTCAAAATTTCGAAAAAACGATTCAATACACTCAAAAGCAAGAGAAAGGCTATTCCGCCAATCGAATAATTTTTCTCAAACAAAACGAGGAACTTTTGCCAATCGAGTTTGTCGTTATTCGCCAGTTGACTATAGATAAAATAAAAAGCTCCGCCAACAATCAAGAGTTTGATTATAAATAGAAGAAATTGCTTCGTTTTGGGTGAAATTGAAATCATATTGGCAAAGTAACAAATTTAAATTTGCAAACGAGCATCGAATGATAAACCACCTAATTATAAAAATTGCAGTTTTGAGTTATTCAATTTTTTTTTGAAGTAGAAGCTTCAAATGAATTAGATTTGTATAAAATAATCAACAATATAGAAAGTATAAATATCAACATATGAAAAATAATAGTGGTGTGGAATTAGTTTTGAGTCTTTTGTTTTTGGTTAATACCTTTTTGGGTTTCTCTCAAAATCAGGAGATACCTTTATGGCAAAACATTCCGGGAGCTATTAAATCTATCGACTATAAAGAGGAAATCACTAAGGATGATGATGGAGTAATAAGCGGATTGAGTAAAGTTTCGCAACCCACATTAACTGTTTTTTTAGCGGATCAAAGTTCGAGCAACGGAACAGCAGTTATTATATGTCCAGGTGGAGGATATTTGCATTTGGCAATCAATAAAGAAGGATATAAAATTGCAAAATGGTTCAACAGTTTTGGAATTTCCGCTTTTGTTTTGAAATACCGTATGCCGAGCGATTTGACTATGAAAGACAAAACTATTGGGCCATTGCAAGATGCGCAAGAAGCTATACGGATGGTTCGTCGCAACGCTACAAAGTGGCATTTAGATCCTAATAAAATTGGGATTATGGGTTTTTCCGCAGGAGGACATTTGGCTGCGACAGTTTCGACTCAATATGCTGAAAAAGTATATGATTCAAAAGAGGATGTGAGTGCTCGTCCCGATTTTTCTATCCTGATTTATCCAGTGATTTCGATGCAAGATGGAATTACTCATAACGGTTCCAAAAAATATCTATTGGGCGAAAATGTTAGTAGCGAAATGGTCGAGAAGTTTTCGAATGAAAAAAGTGTTCATGCTCATACACCAAAAACTTTTTTAGTTCATGCTACAGATGATAAAGCGGTTCCAGTCGAAAATAGTATCCATTATTATTTGGCATTAAGACAAAATAAAATTCCAGTCGAGATGCACATCTATGAAAATGGCGGACATGGTTTTGGTCTGGGTATTCAAGAAACCAATATCAATTGGCCAAAAGCTTGTGAAAAATGGTTGGCAGCCAATGGATATTTTCCTCAATTGTAATGAATTTAAAAACTAAATTTTAATGATTATTTCGGATTGTTAAAGTTGAATTTTGCATCAAAATAGTTATGTCAAACGAACGCATCATATTAGGAATTGACCCAGGAACCACAATTATGGGTTTTGGTTTGATAAAAGTAGTTGGAAAAAACATGCAGTTTATTCAACTGAACGAATTGCAATTGTCCAAATACGACAACCATTATCAAAAACTGAAAATCATTTTTGAACGCACCATAGAACTTATTGACACTCACAATCCTGACGAAATAGCGATTGAAGCTCCTTTCTTTGGCAAAAATGTACAATCGATGTTGAAACTCGGAAGAGCGCAAGGCGTGGCAATGGCAGCAGGACTTTCTAGAGACATTCCCATCACCGAATATGAACCCAAAAAAATAAAAATGGCAATAACCGGCAACGGAAATGCCAGCAAAGAACAAGTAGCCAAAATGCTGCAACAACTTTTAGGCTTGAAAGAATTACCAAAAAATCTAGATTCAACAGATGGATTGGCTGCTGCAGTTTGTCATTTTTTCAATTCCGGAAAAGTGGTGGGCGAGAAAAGTTATACGGGTTGGGATGCTTTTGTGAAACAGAACGAGGAACGAGTTAAGAAATGAGCGGAATCTACATCCACATCCCTTTTTGCAAGCAGGCTTGTCATTATTGTGACTTTCATTTTTCGACTTCGATGAAGAAGAAAGACGAGATGGTTTTGGCTTTGGTCAAAGAAATCCAAATGCGTAAAAGTGAGTTTGAAAATGAAACAATAGAAACCATCTATTTTGGTGGAGGAACGCCGAGCAGATTGCCCATTGCAGATTTGAGATTGCAGATGGATTCGATTTATGAAAATTATAAAGTTTCAGAAAACCCCGAAATCACGCTCGAAGCCAATCCCGATGATTTGTCAGAAGATTATTTGATTGAACTTTCAAAAATTGGAATTAATCGACTAAGTATCGGAATTCAATCTTTTTTTGAAGACGATTTAACGATGATGAATCGCGCTCATAATTCGGCGGAAGCTAAAAAATGTTTGGAAATCGCCACACAATATTTCGACAATATTTCGCTCGATTTGATTTATGGAATTCCGGGAATGAGCAACGAAAAGTGGAAACAAAATATCGAAACTGCTTTGAGCTTTGGCATTCCGCACATTTCGAGTTATGCCTTGACGGTCGAAACCAAAACGGCTTTGAACAAACTCATTCAAACCGGAAAAATCAGCCAACCCAAAGACGAAGTTGCCGAAGAACATTTTCAGATTTTGGTCGAAACCCTTGAAAACAATGGTTTTGTTCATTATGAATTGTCGAATTTTGGGAAAGAAAACTATTTTTCGAAAAATAATTCGGCCTATTGGTTGGGAAAAAAATACATAGGCATTGGTCCTTCGGCGCACAGTTATAATGGTATTTCCCGAAGTTGGAATGTTTCGAATAATGTTATTTATTTAAAATCATTGGAAGAAAATAAATTACCAAATGAAATTGAAATTTTATCCAAAACTGACCGTTACAACGAATATATTATGACAGGTTTGCGAACCATTTGGGGCGTTTCTTTGGATAGAATTGCGGATGAATTTGGAAACGAATATTTCGATTATTTGCAAAAACAAGCGCGGAAATTTATTGATGATGAGTTGCTTTTTGTTGAAAATAAGATTCTAAAACCAACTCTAAAAGGAAAATTTTTGACCGATGGAATTGCCAGTGATTTGTTTTACTTAAATTTGAAATAAAAATATATGATTACTATTTCAACAGATAAAACGAAACTTGATGTTCCTTTCATCCAAGATTTTTTGAAGGACATTTATTGGGCAGCAGGAAGAACCATGGACGAAGTGCAAACCACTATCGATAGTTCGTTTTGTTTCGGAATTTATCTGAATGAGGTGCAAATTGGTTTTGCCAGAGTGGTTACAGATTATGTGGTTTTTGCCTATTTGATGGATGTTTTTATTGCCGAAGAACATCGCGGAAATGGTTATTCCTCTGTTTTAATTGGCGCAATGATGAATGAACCTGTTTTGAAAAATATTAAAATATGGCGATTGGCCACTTCGGATGCGCATTTTTTATATGAGAAATTTGGTTTTAAGGCATTGGCACATCCCGAAAAAATGATGGAAAAAGTAATATTATGAATCTAGAAACGTACTACGAATATTGTCTTTCTAAAAAAGGTGTAACCGAGCATTTCCCTTTTGATCAAGATACTTTGGTTTTTAAAGTTGGTGGAAAAATGTTTGCGCTTTCGTCTTTATTACAATGGGAAAAAGGCGAGCCATCGGTCAATTTGAAATGCAATCCTGATTATGCACTTGAGTTAAGAGGGCAATATGGCGATGTCCAGCCAGCCTTTCATATGAGCAAAGTGCATTGGAATACGGTTGCCATAAATAGCGAAGTTTCGGATAAATTGGTCAAAGAATGGATTGACGATTCCTACGAATTGGTTTTCAAAAGTTTAACCAAAAAAATACAAACTGAAATTCTGCAATTAGAAAATTAGGCATTACTTTTGCTAAACATTTCCGAACACAATTCAAATAATATACTTACTATGATTGATAATCTTAAAAAATTTTTAAACGAAGAGCAAGACCCAAAAGCTATTGAAAAAATCACTTCAAAACTGAATGATTTGTTGATGAAAAACGAGGAAATAGGATATATCGCCGTTCAAAAAAAACCTGCGATTACTGTTTTTCCGGATAGTATTGTCGTGACTAACAAACGAATCATCATTTGTCAGCCAAAAAATATGGGTCTTTCAATGAATTTTACCGATTTTACTTGGGACGAAGTGGAAGGAACTTTTATGAAAGAAAACATTTTGGGTTCCGAATTTTCGTTTTCGACCAAAACACAAATTCAGGTCTCTATTGATTATATTCCAAAAACTCAGGCGAGAAAGATTTCTACTTATGCCAAAGAACAATTGGATCTTTTGAAAAATCCTGTTGTTGCCGAAGAAGCTAATATTCAAATTCCAGAATTTATTCAAGAGGATGTAGAAGAAGTGGAAACGGAAGAAGTAGTAAATTATGCCGAAATAATGCCAGCTGTTTCTAATTATTCAGAACCTATTGTAGAAAATACATCTACTTCAACTGAAAAATTATCCAACGAATTAACGCAAGACGAACTTTTCGCCAAGCTTCAAAACTACAAGAAACTCCTTGATAACGGATTGATTTTACAAGGCGAATATGACGCTTATAAAAAAGAGATTTTGAGTTATATGTAATTATATTCAGTTTATTAATAGCAACCCCGACAGATTTCTATTTGTCGGGGTTCTTTTTTGAAAACATTTCAATTGTATGACAATTATCATAGTATAGAAAGTTGAAGAATGTTAAATTTAACCTATTAAATCTGTAGGTTTTGTTCTAAATATGGAATGAAACAATTTTTATAGGGACTAAATTTATAATCAATACTTTTTAAACATGAAAAAAATTATTTTACAATTTGGATTAGTACTTTTTTCGACTTTTGCTTTTTCGCAAGCAGGTCACATTATGCAAGGTGTCGGAGCTTTCAATATGTCTATGGGAGGCGCATCTACGGCACAACCGCTTGATATTTCTGGAGCATTGCAATGGAATCCAGCTTCGATTTCGGTATTCGATGACAAAATCATCAAGTTGGATGCGGGTTTGTTTTTCTCTTCCCCAGAATTGAGTTCCAGCTTGCCAGCTGGAATGATGGGCGCAGGTTCTCCTGCGGTTTCAGGTGTTACTAAAGACGCAAGAGACCCTTCAATAATGCCTGCATTAGCGATGGTTTGGGGAAAAGAAGGGTGCAAACATACATTTGGTGTATCTGCTTTCGGAATCAGTGGTTTTGGAGTTACTTTTCCTGAAGAATTAAATCAACCCATGAGTGCTAGTTTTGACCCAACAAAAAATTCAAATCCTATCAATTATCCACAACAAGCTGGTGGTTTTGGTAGAATTAAATCCGATTATATGTTGTTGCAAATCGGGCTTACTTGGGCTTACGAAATAACCGACAAACTTTCTGTAGGTGTTGAACCTACTTTTAATTATGGCACATTAGAATTAATGCCAAATCCAACAGCAAATCCATCTATGACAGCGGGATATCCTTCTACAGATAAAGCTACAACTTCTGGTTTTGGAGCACAATTTGGTTTGTATTATGACACAAAAATGGGTTTCAAAGCGGGTGTTTCTTATAAAACAACTCAAAACTTGAGTGATATGGAATTTGAAAATACGTATTTAGACAATACAACATCGACCAATAAATTCGATATGGATTATCCTTCAATACTTTCTTTTGGTGTAGGATATTCAAAAAGCGATTTCGATTTGGCCCTTGATTATAGAATGGTGGATTATAAAAACACCAATGGTTTTTCTGAAACTGGTTGGACAGAAACAGCTTCTGTGAAAGGATTTGGTTGGGACAATGTTTCCATTTTATCGGCAGGAATTCAATACAAAGGAATCGATAAATTGCCTTTGAGATTGGGTTATACTTATAGTTCAAATCCTATTGGTAACGATGTCACCTTCTTTAATATTCCTGCAACAGCTATTATCAAAAATGCTTTTCAGTTGGGTTTTAGTTATGCAGCAAGCAATAATATCTCTTTGGACGCAGTGTATCACCACGGAGCCAGCGACGGAAAAACTTCTGGACAAATGCTTAATCCAATGATGGTTTCAGAATCAAATCCTTATGGAGCAGTACCTGGAACTACTGTGGCTTACGAAATGACAACCGATTTAGTGATGATTGGAATTTCATATAAATTTGATAAAAAAGAAGTAAAATAATTCGATTTTTAAAGTTTAAAAAAAGCGGTTTCTAATTCAGGAACCGCTTTTTATTTTGGATTAAATTACATGGTTTGCTTCTGTTTTTCTACAAAATTATGAGCTTGGAGTTCCAATAATTCGGTGGCTTTTTGACGTTGCAAATCATATAGTTTCTTGTCTTGGGCAATGTCCTCATAGACTTTGTCGTGCATCGATGCGCTGGTTTTTACCAATAAAGTGCGTTGGTATTTGTCCTGTTCCAAAGTAGCTTTCAAAGCCGTTTCCAAATCTTCCAATTTATAATCGTATTCGCCTTTAGCGGATAATAATTTAGCGATAATTGGCGAAGTTTCGATAGCCAAAAACAGCAACATTATAAACAGCGAAGGAATCAACGGGAGTTTATTCAAGGCATTAATTCGCGCCATCAAACCATCAAAACCATCAATTATAGGTTGAGTTTCTGAAACTTTTTTGTCCAAATCCGCCTGAAGTGTAATGGCTTTTTTGTCGTTGATGGCAATTTTTGCCAAATTGGTTTTTCGGATAGAATCCAGTTCGGAGGAAGCTAAATTGTGTTTGGCAATTTTCTCTTTGAAAACAGGTCCTTTGCCTAATTTCATTGTGCCTTTTGTCCCTTCAGCTTCAGTAATATAAGTTTCGTAAAGAGAATTTACTTCTTTCTCTTTTTTTACAATTTCCGCTTTCAGATTGGCCGTTTCTGCTTTGTTTTTGTCTAAATCTGATTTGAAATAGTTGCCAACTTCCTTTTTGTTATTCAAAGCCATTGCGTTTTTTTCTTTCAACAAAACGGTATTAATTTCCTTTTCGAAAATTTTAATTTCCAAGGGTTTCGAAATCACGATGGCAATGATTATGGCCAAAATAATTCGCGGACTGGCTTGCAAGAATTCACTTTTGAAATCATCCCTTTTTCGAATGGTGGAAACGATGAATCGATCTAAATTGAAAATGAGCAATCCCCAAACTATTCCAAATCCCATAGCAATAAAAGGATTGTCAAAAACAGTAAAAAGAGCATAAGAACTGGCAATGAAAGCCATAACGGCGGTAAAGAAAACAGTGGCGCCAATACCAACATATTTGGTTTGTTCGCCTTCGGAACAACCTTCGAGGAGATTTTTGTCGGCTCCGGAACAGAGAATAAAAAATTGTTTTAACATGGTGATTGATTTTGATGATTGATGATTGCAAATTTAACGCCAAAAAAGGGATATTGGTATAAACAGCTGATATATATTTGATTGTCGGTTTTTCTTTTGCTTCAATGTTGTTTTAATATAACCAACTCTTTTTTTTAATCAGGATTCATAACGGTATGATAATTTTTAGCAAATATTAAATTAATGCTTGGTGCCTAGTTTTGCATCAAAATTATTTAAACTAAAAACAATGAAGAAAAATTATTTAGTCGTAATGTTCTTTTTGCTTGCGTTAGTTAGTTCTGCGCAAAAGGGAGTAATCTCTGGAAAAGTGTTAGACAAAGTGGACAAAATGCCGTTGCCTGGTGCTATGGTCGAAATTGTTGGAATGAACAAATACACCATTTCCGATCAAAATGGGCGATATGAATTTCTAAATGTTACCCTAGGAACTTATACTGTTCAGGTAAAATACATTGGTTACGCTTCAGCTACTGGCGAAGTTGTTTTGGCAGCAGGTGCTAACGGAATTTATAATTTCGAATTGGAAACTTCAGGAACAGAATTGAAAGAGGTTGTGGTTGGAGATATTCTAAAAGGTCAAGCCAAAGCTTTGAATCAGCAAAAACACAACAAAAATATAGGTAACGTAATTTCTTCTGACCAAGTAGGTCGTTTTCCAGATGCCAATATTGGAGATGCCTTGAAAAGAGTGCCAGGAGTTACAATGCAAAATGACCAGGGAGAAGCCAGAAATATCATTATTAGAGGTTTGGCACCATCATTAAATTCAGTTACTTTGAATGGCGACAGAATTCCATCTGCCGAAGGAGACAACCGAAATGTACAGATGGATTTGATTCCATCGGATATGATTTCTACAATTGAAGTGAGCAAAACACTAACTCCTGATATGGATGCTGATGCGATTGGAGGTTCCGTAAATTTGATTACTCGTCCAACTCCAAATGGCGAAAGAATCTCGGCTACAGTAGCTGGAGGGTATTTGCCAATACGCGAAAAGGCTTCTTACACAGCCGGTTTCGTTTACGGAAATCGATTTTTTAGCAACAAATTCGGAGCTGTATTGAGTGGTTCTTATAATAATGTAGATTACGGTTCGGATAATGTGGAAAACGAATGGGTAAAAGATGATTTTGGAAATGAATTTGTTCAGGCTTCCGAGATTAGAAAATACGATGTGCAACGTATTCGTAGAAGTGTGTCGTTGGCATTGGATTATAAATTCAACGAAAACAATACCATTTTTGCCAATGCCATTTACAATTGGAGAGACGATAGGGAAAACCGTTTCAGAACCACTTATGACGATATCGAAGCGATTTATGATGATGTGGATTTAGAAAAAATTGTTGGTTTTGAAGGTCGTGTAAAACGTCAAACCAAAGGTGGAATCGATAACGACAGAAACAAAAGCAGAAGATTAGAAGATCAGCGAGTGCAAAATTTTTCACTTCGTGGGGAACATTTAATCAGTTCTAAATTAGACTTGGATTGGGCGACCAATTATTCTACCGCTAGCGAATACCGTCCGGACGAGCGTTATATCGAATACCGCCAAAAAGGTTTGGATATGACGCAAGATTTATCGGATCCTTATTTTCCTTTGGTAACAACCACTGGAGAATCATTAGATAAATTCAAATTTGATTCTGTTACCGAAAATACTAATGATACCGAGGAAAGTGAATTTGGAGCCAAAGTAAATATCCGTATTCCTTTCACCATTATTCCAGAGGAAAAAGGACGCATCAGAACCGGTCTTCGCCTTCGAATGAAAGAAAAATCAAGAAACAATAATTTCTTTGCTTACGAACCAATCAACGGTGATATGGATTTATTGTCTCAAATTCCGACCAGTTATTTTGATGGAAAAGATTTTAATCCGGGAAGTCAATTTGTGCCGGGAACTTTTGCATCGGCCAACTTTTTAGGAAACCTAGATTTGAATAATGCTTCTTTATTCGATAAAGAATCCGATCCAGCAGAATTTTTAGCGGTAAACTATAATGCCAAAGAAAATATTTATGCGGCTTATGTAAGATGGGATCAGGATTTTAACGAAAAATGGTCAATGGTTGTCGGTTTCCGTGTCGAAAACACACACATTGATTATACAGGAAATCGCGTTTTGGACGAAGAAGAATTGGAGAGCGAAATCAATACGACCAACACTTATACCAATGTTATGCCAAGTCTTACTTTGCAATACAAGGCCACCAAAGATTTGATTTTGAGAGCGGCTGCCACTACAGCTTTGGCTAGACCCAATTATTATGCCTTGGCACCTTATGTAAATAACGTTGCTTCGGATATGGAAATTACCGCTGGAAATCCAGATCTTGACGCCACTTATTCGTATAACTATGACTTTATGGCTGAGAATTATTTCAAGTCGGTTGGATTAATTTCTGGAGGTGTTTTCTATAAAAAATTACACGATTTCATTTATAACTATAGCGATAGTCAATACACGACTGCCGATTTTGCTGCTGATTTTCCGGATCAAGACAACCCAATTCCAGTAGGAGAAAATTGGACATTCGTTCAGCCGAAAAACGGAGATACAGTTGATGTTTATGGTTTTGAAGTCGCTTTTCAACGTCAGTTGGATTTCTTCGAAAGTAAATTCTTGAAAGGATTCGGGATCTATTTAAATTATACTTATACCAACTCGGAGGCCAAAGGAATCGCCGATGAAGACGGAAACGAAAGAAAAAATATTAGCCTTCCAGGAACTGCTCCACACATGTTCAACGGTTCATTGTCGTGGGAAAATAAACGTTTCTCCGCTAGAGTTTCTACTAATTTCACTTCGGATTATTTAGACGAATTGGGGTCGGAAGAATACAACGACAGCTATTATGACAAACAGTTTTTTGTGGATGCCAATGCAGCTTATAAAATCACCAAGAACATCCGTATTTTTGCTGAGGCCAATAACTTGACTAACCAACCGTTGCGTTATTATCAAGGTGTTGAATCGCATACTAAACAAGTAGAATACTATCAAGCACGATACAATTTGGGATTGAAGTTTGACTTTTAATAATTGAAGTGGGAAGTTGGGAGTGGGAAGTTAGAAGTTAGAATTTTTTGTAATGAAAAACTCAATTACTTCCAACTTCCCTCTTCTGGCTTCCAATCAAAAAAATATACAAATGAAAAATAAAATTATAATAGCATTAATTCTGGGGAATCTGGCACTTACATCTTGTAGCAATAAGTTGGCTCCTATTCGCAAAGATGCTGTAAAACCAACCATAGTAACCCAAGCTTTGCCTCACGACACCGATGATCCCGCTATCTGGATAAATCCTGCCGATGCTACCAAAAGCATAATTATTGGTACCGATAAAGATACCGACGGCGGTTTGTATGCTTTTGATTTGAATGGAAAAATCATTGCCAAATCAGAAGTTTTAAAGAGACCCAACAATGTGGATATCGCTTATGGTTTGCTAATCGATGGCAAAAAAGTGGACGTTGCCGTAACGACAGAACGTGAAAATAATCGAATCAGAATTTTCAGTTTGCCTGATTTAAAACCAATTGACAATGGCGGAATTGCTGTTTTTGATGGGGAATTAGAACGTGACCCAATGGGAATTGCTTTGTACACTCGCTCTAGTGATAATGCAATTTTTGCCATCGTTGGCAGAAAAAGTGGTCCTTCCGAAACCTATTTGTGGCAATACCAATTGACCGATGCTGGCAATGGAAAAGCAAGAGCGAATGTGGTTCGAAAATTCGGAAAATACAGTGGCAAAAAAGAAATCGAAGCCATTGCTGTGGATAATGAATTGGGTGTTCTTTATTATTGCGACGAACAATTCGGAATCCGTAAATACAAAGCCGATCCAGCCTTAAATGACAATTCGGAATTGGCTCTTTTTGGTCAAAAGAATTTCAAAGCCGATAATGAAGGAATTGCTATTTACAAAACAACAGCTACTACGGGTTATATTTTGGTGTCCAATCAGCAAGCGAATACTTTTATGGTGTATCCAAGAGAAGGAGCCAATGGCAATGCCAATGAATATCCGTTATTAGCCGAAATCCCAACTTCAACGATAGAATGTGACGGAGCAGATGTTACGGCATTAAATCTTGGCGGAGCATTTCAAAAAGGAATGTTTGTAGCGATGAGCAACGGAATGACTTTTCATTTTTACAACTGGGAAGATTTTCAAAACCGAATTGATTCCGCTAAAAAATAATTTCTATTCTTTCTATAAATAACAAAAGAGCTGTTCGTTATCGAGCTGCTCTTTTGGTTAAATTATATTCTTTTTTTTAAGAAGATTAACCAATAATACTCCCCAAGCCGATATTAAAAGCAATCCACCAATAGGAGTGATGAATCCTATGGTTTTAAAATCAAAAGGAATAAAATGACCGTTTGTAGCCAATAAATAAATCGAGCCTGAGAAGAAGATTACTCCAATAACAACTAGAAAATAAATTGTTTTCTTAGCTTTTTCCGAAAGGCCTGATAGTCCAATGAAGAGGAGAAACAAGGCGTGATACATTTGGTATTTCACTCCGGTTTCAAAAGTGGTAAGCTGTTCGAGTGACAAAACTTTTTTTAAGGCGTGGGCACCAAAAGCACCTAAAATGATGGCCAGCATTCCGAAAATTGCTCCCGTGGAAATTATTTTTTTATCCATTTTGTGATTTTTTAATGATGCAAAAGTATCTCTTTCCCATCAAAGGCTACTCTTTTTAACGATACTTTTTGTTTATTAGATTTATATTTTTTTTGGTTTTATATTATGTGTTGTTTGTTATGAATATAACAATTATATATATTTGTGTTAAATACGTATCAATATGAGAACAGTTTTAATCATTGGAGCCGGAAGATCAGCTTCATCCTTGATTCAATATCTTTTAAACAAGTCGGTTGAGGAGGATTTGCATCTCATTATTGGAGATTTATCGTTAGCATCTGCGCAAAACAAAACGAATAATCACCCTAACGCAACCGCGGTTTCATTAGATATTTTCGACCAAAATCAAAGAAAAGAAGCCATTCAAAAAGCCGATATTGTAATTTCGATGTTGCCGGCACATCTTCATATTGAAGTTGCCCGAGATTGTATTGTTTATAAAAAAAACATGGTTACGGCTTCTTACATCAGCGATGCAATGCAGGAATTGGATGTTTTGGCCAAGGAAAATAATTTGATTTTTATGAATGAGATTGGTCTTGATCCCGGAATTGACCATATGAGTGCGATGAAAGTGATTCATGAAATCAAGGATAAAGGAGGAAAGATGCTTTTGTTTGAATCCTTTTGCGGTGGTTTGGTTGCGCCAGAATCGGATACGAATTTGTGGAATTATAAATTTACTTGGGCGCCACGAAATGTGGTTCTTGCCGGACAAGGCGGAGCAGCAAAATTCATTCAAGAAGGAACTTATAAATATATCCCGTATTGGAATTTATTCCGCAGAACTGAATTTCTGGAAGTGGAAGGTTATGGTAAGTTTGAAGCCTATTCGAACCGAGATTCCCTAAAATATCTCGATGTTTATGGATTGAATGATGTATTGACTTTGTTCAGAGGAACCATTCGAAGAGTGGGTTTTTCCAAAGCTTGGAATATGTTTGTGCAACTCGGAATGACCGACGATAGTTATATTATGGAAGATTCTGAAAATATGAGTTACCGACAATTCGTGAATTCTTTCTTGCCCTATCATCCAACGGATTCTGTTGAAATTAAAATGCGTTTGATTTTAAAAATCGATCAAGACGATAGTATGTGGGACAAATTATTGGAATTGGATTTGTTCAATCCCAATAAAAAAGTAGGTTTAAAAGATGCCACACCAGCCCAAATTCTCGAAAAAATATTGAAAGATAGCTGGACATTACAACCCAAAGACAAAGATATGATTGTGATGTATCATAAATTTGGCTACGAATTGAACGAAAAAAAAGAGCAAATAGATTCGAAAATGGTTTGCATTGGCGAAGACCAAACCTATACAGCAATGGCTAAAACAGTTGGTTTGCCTGTTGCCATGGCGACTTTATTAATCCTCAATGGAAAAATAAAAACTCCCGGTGTTCAACTTCCTATTCGAGAAGAAGTGTATTTGCCTATTTTGAAAGAACTGGAAGAATATGGAGTTGTTTTTAAGGAGCAAATTGTGCCTTATTTGGGGTATAATATTTGATTAAAAACTTAACCGCAGATTCGCAGATTATAAAATAGCATTTCTAATTTGCGAATCTGCGGTTATTTTTTTGGTGATTATTTTGCTTGTATTGCTATTGGTAGTGAAAATTTCATTCTAACTTCTTTGTTTTCTTCTTTTCCAGGAATCCATTTTGGAGATAATTTCAATACTCTTATGGCTTCTTCACCTGTTCCAAAACCTAAATCTCGAAGCACCTGAAATTCGGATAATGAACCGTCTGTTTCTACCATAAACGAAATGTATACTTTTCCATTTCCTTTGAAATCTGTGGGTATTTTGTAATTTTCACTAATGAATTTGTAGAATTCTTGCATTCCGCCTTGGTATTGAGGCAATGTTTTTTCTGTTATTAGATTAATGTTTTCTACTACCTTAACAGTTTCTTTCTCTTCAACTAATTTTTCGAAATTATTGGTTTTATCCCATTTGTCTTTGCAGTTTATGGTACTTATGATTTCTTTTCCTTCAAATTTTTTCCATGAGTTTTTTAAATTTTTATCAAAATAATCTTTGGTGTAAAAGTGGTATTGAAAAGGTTGTGGAATTTTTTTGCTTCTAGCATTATTCTTAACTGGACTTCCTGTGAAGTAAACAATTTCTTCTGGTCTAAAATCATTCAATTTTTTATTAGAAACGTGTTTTTCGTTAACCCAAATGGCGTATTTTTTTGAATCTTTAAAACTTTCAAATTCCTTTTTGTTTGGTGATTTTTCTACAAAAGGTTTCGGAACATAAAAAAAGTGGTTGTTTTTTTCCTCTAAAGTTAGTTCTTCATATATTTTATCAATAATGGTTTTTTTGTTGCAATCTTTAAAAATAAAACGCACTCCAGCATAGTATTCATCTCTTCTTTCATTAGATGTTTGTTCTTTTACAGATTTTTTGACTTCGGAAATAGTCGTTTTTTCCTGAGCAATTGTTTCAAAACATAAAAAATAAATTAGTCCAAAAATAAATGGAATGACAGCGATTTTTTTTAAAATTGCTTTGGATTGTGATGTGGTTTTTGTCATCATGATAAGGCGTTTTTTTGTTAAGGAATAGTTTAAATTACTGGTTAAATAGTATGTTGGAGTGCTGTTAGCCTTT
>Ga0209717_1000585_pt1 | contig 44265 bp, 29 predicted proteins | sample AD_UKC048_MetaG_FD_184418 | JGI IMG/M metagenome (GOLD analysis project Ga0209717, IMG submission 184418) | Active sludge microbial communities of municipal wastewater-treating anaerobic digesters from USA - AD_UKC048_MetaG (SPAdes) (version 2) | ecosystem: Engineered > Bioreactor > Anaerobic >...
TTGAGGCATTCTGAATACCAGGTTTATACAGATTATCAGCAAAGCCATTGGCATTACCGGTAAGACCCCAGGCCATGCGTAGTTTCAGGAAATCAATTCCATTCACTCCATTAAAGAATTTCTCATCGCTGATCAGCCAGCCTGTACCCACACTGCCGAATGTACCCCAGCGGTTTTCCGGGGCAAATTTGGAACTGCCATCCCGGCGCACAGTAGCATTCAGCAGGTACCTGCCTTTATAGGAATATCCTACCCGGGCAAACCCACCGGCAATTGCATTTTCAGATCCGCCACCACCATTGGAGATGGGATTATTGACGTTTACAATACCGAGATACCAGAAATCAGGATCGTCCGGTATATTCACTGCGGTATCACGACGAAGTCCATTTACAAATGAACTGGCACTGTAGATACTGGAAAAACCGGCTATGGCATTCAGCAAATGTCCTTTCCCGAAATTCTTATCATAAGAAAGTACATGGTCCTGCTGGAAACGACGGGATTCACCCTGTTCCTGGGTTACAGAAGTACGCGCGGAATTATCAAAAGTGATTGTGGTTGGATTTCCGCCTTCACCCAGGTTCACAAAAGAGTAGGGCAACTGGGAATAGGACCGGGTGCTGTTAAATCCGAGATCGGTATACATCGTGGACCTCCAGGTAAAACTTTTCAGGAATTTTACTTCGGCAAAAATGCTTCCGATAATCCGGAAACTTTTATTCACGCTGTTGCGGTCATTCCGGTTCAGCGCGGCAATGGGATTACCCACCTGTGCCCGCTGGAAGGAAGGCATACTGTAATACGTATTGGCATCCTGCTGGATCGGCACAATGGGTGCTGCCCAGAGTGCATTGGTGATGGATGCTGCCGGCGGGTTGCTGATCACATGATAACCGGTGACTTCTCCCCCTACCTTGATTTTATTATTAAACCGGATCTCTTCATTCAGACGAACCAGGTATCTTTTATAACGGTCATTCTTCAGCACACCCTCCTGGTCGGTGTAACCAATATTCATATAAGTGGTGGATTTCTCCCCGCTGTTGCTGATGCTCAGGTTGGTGGAAGACATAATAGCCTTCTGCAACACCAGGTCCTGCCAGTTGGTATTGGCGGTATAATTGGTATAGTCAAACGCAGTGGCATTCAGATTCGCCAGCTGGGCATTGTATAATTTTTTAAACCCTTCCGCATCGGTGATTTTTATTTTATCCTGCACCACCTGCACCCCTGTGGTATGTTGCAGGTTGATCCGGGTTTGTCCGCGGGCCGCTTTTTTAGATGTAATCGCAATCACCCCGTTGGCACCACGCAAACCATAGATAGCAATGGATGAAGGATCACGGAGGATATCGATGGTTTCAATATCAGCCGGGTTGAGGAAGTCAATATTATCATGCAGCACGCCGTCCACCACATATACCGGACTGGCACTGTTGGTACTGTTCACGCCACGGATACGAACCACGGGACTGGCACCGGCCCTTCCTGAATTGGAAATAGTAAGACCTGGTACTTTACCTTGTAAGGAGGCGATCGGGTTAGTGGAAGGCATATCCGCTACTTCGCTTCCTTTGATGGAAGAAACAGAACCGGTCAGGTCCCTTTTCTTTTGGGTACCATACCCCACGACCACGATCTCATCGAGTGAACGTTCTTTGGGTTTCAGGGATATATCCAGTGTATTGCGTCCGGCTGGCTTAACTTCTATATTATTAAATCCAACATAAGAAAATACCAGTACGGCATCCTCCGGAACGGAGATACTGTAATTCCCATTGGCATCGGTAACGGTACCGGTAGTGCTTCCTTTCACACTGACCGAAACCCCGTTCAGCGGTTGTCCTTTATCATCCGTCACCTGCCCCTTGACCACCGTATTCACCGGTTCCGGCATGACCACCGGCGGATCATTGACTTCCGGTGTGATTGTTTTCCGTTTTACGATGATGGTATTCTCGGAAATCGTATAGGTCAGCTCCTGATCCCGGAAACAGAGTTCCAGTACTTTATCCAATGGCTCGTTTTTGACAGAGATCGAAACCGGCTTAGCCACCTGCATGGTGTTGACCGCATAAAAGAACTGTATGCCGGTCTGCTTGCGGATTTCTTCAAACACTTTACGGAGGGTGACATTATTCTCCTTAATCGTCACCTTCTGTGAGAAGCCATTGGCACTTACCTGTAAGCAGGCAGCGAACAATAAAATAGTGGTAAGTTTCATAAACTTAATCGTTTGTCTTGCCAGCGGGGGCCTGCTGAGGCCGGACCGGCAAACTGCAGTGAAATACATAAATTTGTATTGTTTAAAGGCCAGATGTTTACATCGGCCAGGGTTGAATAATAAGCAGTGCACAATTGTTTATTGGCAGACCTGAACATCCGCCGGGTTCTGCCTCTAACAGAATCCGGTTTTTTATTCAAATCGGCCACCGCTTATCCATCCATACCATAAGGAAAGTGCAATCGGTTTTGCGTATTCATATGATCGTTTTATCTGGTTACTATTACTTTTCGTCCTTCCATCCTGAAGTGTACTTCACCGGTCAGTTCCAGCTGCTTAAACACTTTTCTCACTTCTTCGTTGCGGGTCAGTTGCCCTGTAAAATATAAATCCACCGGACCTCTGTATTCCACTTCCACATCATACCAACGGGCAAATTGCCGGAGCATGCTGCGCAGGTCCGTATTCTCAAACTGGAAACGTCCCCTGATCCAGGCCACCGCTTCTTCAGTATCCGCATTATTGATGATATTGATCTGTCCACTTTTGCTAATGCCGGATTGCTGTCCGGCCTGCAGGAAACGGGCTGGTTGGGTGGCTGTTTTTCCGGGCACAGTCACTTTCACTTTTCCTTCCAGTAAAGTCGTTCTAATACTGGCTTCGTCATCGTAGGCATTAATATTGAAATGCGTACCCAATACTTCCACTTCAGAATTAGCCGCCTTTACTTTAAAGGGCTTTGTGATATTTTTTGCGACTTCGAAATAGGTTTCGCCGGTTACTTCCACCACCCGTTCATTGCCGGTAAAGTATACAGGGAAACGGATAGAGGAGGCGGCGTTCAGCCATACATTGGTTCCGTCAGATAGTGTTACTTTGTATTGTCCGCCGCGGGGGGTTGTAATCGTATTGTAAAAAGCAGCATCATCCTCATACAGTATTTTACCATTCACTTTATAAGCCAGTAATCCATTCTCCATTTTTTTGACTTCAATATTCCCCTGTGTACTCAGTAAACCGTTAGATGCGCTGTCCAGTATAATGGTGGAGCCGTCAGCCAGGGTGAGCAGGGCTTTATTGCCTCCGGGCACTACTTCAACGGGGGTTTGAATAACCGGTGTTTTACTTACTACTTGTTTATCCGGTCCGGGTTGGAGATAATAAAAGGATGCCGCCCCCAGAAGGAGAACCAATACCACCGCCGCAGCACGGAACCAGCCCCGGCGGTAAAGCGCAGTCGACCCTTCCCGGGTACTATTGCTGATACGTTGCTTAATTGCACGACCCAGTTCAGCTTTAGTCAAGGGTTCTGCTGAACCAATACTGGCAACCGTATCATCAAAAGAACGATACCATTCATTTAATTCACTGATCTCTTCGGGGCTGGCAGTGCCGGCCTCGTACTTTTCAATCAGTTGGGCAAAATGTTCAGTCAGTTTCATACTGGTTATATAAAAGAGTACACCGGGGATGATAAGTCCCCTATGCGGTTAAAAATTATTTTCAGAAAAATTTAAAACAGGGAATGGAGCAGGCTCCGGGCGGCCAGTTTGAGTTGTCGCACCGCTTTACCAAGCTGATTTTCAACTGTTTTTGGAGAAATATGAAGTCGGCGGGCGATTTCTTTTACCGGTAACCCTTCTTCACGGCTGTACAGGAAAATCATCCGGCAATGAGCAGGCAGTTTTTCTACTTCCAGCTTCACCCGTTCAAGAATGGTTTTATAATGCAGGGCTGTTTCGATATGACATTCCGCAACCGGAGCTTCGGCCACACTTCGGGCATGTTTTTCCCGGTCCCGGATATTCCGTTTCACGCGGTTCAGTACCGCATATTTTACGGCTACAGCGAGGTAATTTTCAGCGTTATCTATATGGGTAATATGCCGGTTGGTCCAGAGTGCGGTAAATACATCATGTACAATGTCTTCGGCTGCTGCTTTCTCGCGAAGACGGTTATAAGCGATTACAAACAATTTCTCCCAGTACCGCTCATAGAGTTCGGTGAAAGCCGCTTCATGATCCTGTGTTATCAGGTGGAGCAGTTCATCAGGCGTATATCGTGTGTACGTGTTCAAAGCAGCGCAGCAAGCGGAAGTAAAATTAAAGAAATATTTTCTTTCATTACTTTTTACTGTAACTGTGTAATTGTACTCACCGCAAAAAGCGGCAGATTTGAGATCCAGTCTTTCTTTTAAAGTAATTCCAGCATAAAAAATTTATCCTTATTGAGTTCTTTTTATTCTTGCAGGGAAGCGCAGACTAAGTTTCATAATGAACCTTTTACAAAAATTCGTACGAGTTTTTGTAATTTATCACACTTTTAAGCACGAGTTTTTGCTTAGAATCACATTTTTAAGCACGAATTTTTGTAAAATATCACATTTTTAAGCACGAAAAAACCGGCAGTCGTTACCAATACTGCCGGTTCTAAGGAGTTTGTAGTCTACGTGTCCTATTTTACCCAATTCACTTTCGCCATCTTCACTTCCTTCGAATTAGTGCCAATCATAATCTGAAAGTCCCCGGCTTCCCAGTCAAATTTCAGGTCATAATTGTAAAATTTCAGGTCTTCTGGAGTGATAGTGAAGGATACTGTTTTTGATTCGCCTGGTTTCAGGCTGATTTTCTGGAAACCTTTCAGTTCTTTCACCGGACGGGTCACACTGCCCACCACATCGCGGATATAGAGCTGCACCACTTCTTTACCTTCATATTTACCATTGTTGGTCACAGTAACAGTAGCAGTCAGCTTTTGATTCCCTTTCAGCGAAGTGCTGCTGAGACTGATATCGCTGTAAGTAAAACTGGTATAGCTTAACCCATATCCGAAAGGATAAACGGGATCATTGCTTACATCGAGGTAGTTGGAACGGAACTTGGAAAACCATTTCCCTTCTTCGAGCGGACGACCGGTATTTTTATGGGCATAGAAAATCGGCACCTGTCCTACATTCTGCGGGAAAGTAGTAGTCAGTTTACCGGAAGGATTTACATCCCCGAATAACACATCGGCAATGGCATAACCGGCTTCACTGCCACCAAACCAAACATTCAGAATAGCCGGTACTTTCTCGCTTTCCTCTTTTATAGCCAGCGGACGACCGGTAAATAAAACCAGCACCACCGGTTTGCCGGTTTTTAATAAGGCATTTAATAAATCCTTTTGCGCCTGTGGAATTTCAATATTGCTGCGACTGCTGCTCTCCCCGCTCATCTCGGCACTTTCACCCAATGCGGCTACCACCACATCGGCCTGGTTGGCGGCCTCCACGGCTTCTTTGATGATTACATCTGCCGGGCGGTTATCACGACCGAAGGCCTTTCCAAACATACCGGCTCTTTCTTCAAAAGCCGCATCAGCATCCAGGTTAGATCCTTTGGCATAAATAATTTTCACTTTATCACCCAGCACCTGCTGCATACCGGATAATACGGAAGTGGCATTCTGGAAATTAGCCGCCACACTCCAGGTGCCCGGCATATTCTCTTTGTTATCCGCCAGTGGTCCAATCAATGCTACAGTACCACTTTTTTTCAAGGGCAGGATATTGCCCTGGTTTCTCAGCAATACAAAACTTTGTGCGGCGGTATTACGGGCAATCGCGCGGTGTTCCGCGGTAAAGACTTCTGTCTTTGCCCGGTTTTCGTCACAATATTTATACGGATCAGCAAAGAGACCAAGCTTGTATTTCGCTTCAAGAATACGGCGACAGGCCAGGTCAATCTGGGCCATGGTCACTTTACCTTCTTTAAGCGATTGTTTTAAAGTAGTCAGCAACCCTTCACCCACCATATCCATATCAATACCGGCCATCAGGGCCCGGGCTGAAACCGTCTTCAGATCACCAATGCCATGATCCACCATTTCATTGATCCCGGTATAGTCAGTTACCACGAAACCTTTAAAGCCCCATTGTTTACGCAGCACATCGGTCATCAGCCATTTATTGGCCGTGGCAGGCACCCCTTCCACTTCATTAAACGAAGCCATGAAACTGCCGGCACCGGCATCTGCAGCGGCTTTATACGGTGGTAAATAATCATTGAACATCCGCTGACGGCTCATGTCAGTCGTATTATAATCACGACCGGCTTCAGCGGCACCATAGAGTGCATAGTGTTTTACACAGGACATAATGGTATTGTTCTTCGTCAGGTCATTGCCCTGGTAACCACGCACCATGGCTTTGGCAATCTGCGAACCCAGGAAAGGATCTTCCCCGTTTCCTTCCGCGATACGGCCCCAGCGGGCATCACGGCAGATGTCCACCATGGGTGAAAAAGTCCAGTTGATCCCGTCCGCACTGGCTTCCACCGCGGCAATACGGGCACTGTTCTCCACCAGCTGCATATCCCAGGTACAGCTTAGTCCCAGGGGAATAGGAAATACGGTTTCATACCCGTGAATCACATCCATACCAAAGATCATCGGGATCTTCAACCGGCTTTGTTCCACGGCCACTTTCTGTACTTCACGAATCTTGGCCACCGATTTAATATTAAACAGACCGCCCACTTTCCCCTCGCGGATTTTTTTGCCGATATCCGAACTCTGTGCCTGTCCGGTTACAATATCTCCGCTGCCTGGCAGATTCAGCTGCCCGAGTTTTTCTTCTAAGGTCATTTTTTTCATGAGCGCGTCAATGAAGGTTTTCATCTTAGCGTCATTTGTCTGTTGGGCCCCTGCCTGAATGCTGAACATTCCAAGTACAAGTGCGGCAACCGTCAGAATCCTTTTCATGTGTAGATGTTTATAATTGTCAAATTTAGAAACTTATTTCACTGGCTTTGATGGTATACTCAATCCGGCTGTTCCGGTGTTTATCGATAATCTCCATCCGGATCAGCGGATCACTCTCCCAGGTAATAGTGAGTAAGCCGAAATGATTATCCATCACCGGTCCTTCGATCCGGTTCTTGTTCTGCGTGGCAAAACTCCAGGTGCTGGTAATCCCGCTGGACGTTACATCATAAATGGGATAAAGTCCTTCTTCTTTGATCCTGGATATTTCCGCATAATGCACATCACCGGTCAGGAACATCACATGACTGGCTTTGGTACTGCGGATCAGGTTCAGCAATTTTTTTTGTTCATGGGGAAAATTGGCCCAGGCTTCATACCCGTTATACTCAATACTGAACTGGGAACCGCTGCCGATCAGGCGCAGGTCAGCCGGCTTTTTTAATTCCGCTTCCAGCCAGGCCCATTGTTCCGTGCCCAATAAGGTACTATCAGGTGAAGCCTGCGGGTAATAATCAGGCGTATAGAAAAATCCTCCATAAGCAAGGGTATCTCCTTTCTGATACAGCCGCAGGTCGCTCCGGAAAGATCGTACATCCAGCATCAGTACCTGGATGGTTTTATCTCCCGCTTTTATATACTCCGTCTTATAAATGCCGGCGTGTTTTCTCCGTTCACTGCTATCCGGTTCTTTAAAGAATTCCATAAATATTTTCTTAGACTCTTCTTTATACGGATACCATTTACCGGAATCATTGCGGCCATAGTCATGATCATCCCAGGTGGCAAAGATTTTTGTGGTAGCTGCCAGTTGCTGGTATTCCGGCTTTGCCCCCAGCCGCTGGTACTTGGCCCGGAGGGTATCCATATTATCGGTATCCCCGTAAATATTATCCCCGAGAAAAATAAAGGCATCCGGCTTTTGCTCTGCGGCAATGGCCAGCACCGGTTGCGGATCATCCTGGTGACCACAGGAGCCAAAGGCAATCCGGGTAACCGGTGCTTCCTTTTTCTGTTCTTTACAGGAAACAAGTATGCTCAGCACACTCAGTACAAAAAATAATTTTCTCATCGCTATTTTTTTATCAGTAAGGGTTCCAGTACTTTTTTCCAGATGGCATAGCCTTTGGCCGTCATGTGCAGGCGATCCTGGAGAAAAATATCATCCATCGGACTCCCATCGGCTTTCAGCATTTTTGAATACACATCCGCATAAGCCGCTTTTTTATCCTGCTTCAGGAAATCTTCGATCTGCTGATTCGCTTCTTTGTATTTAGCCATCAGGTGAGCCCGGCTGGGACTGGGTTTCATAGAAACATAAAGGAAGGGCACTTTAGGATACTTCGCCCGCATCAATGAATAGAATGTTCTGAATCGCTCCATGACCATAGACACTGTAACGGTATCACTGGAAGCAAAATCATTTTCACCGCAATACAGCACGATTTGTTTAGGCTGATAGGGAAATAATACTTCATACCGGAAGCGGATCATGTCGAGCAGGGTGGATCCGCCAAAGGCCCGGTTCAGAATTTTGTGTTTGGGAAAATAGTCAGGCGCATCCTTCCACATGGTAAAGGAGGAACTGCCGATGAAGAGTGTCTGACCGGGTGCGGGAAAAGAAAGACTGTCTTTTTGCTTCAGCGCCTGCACTTCTTTCCAGAAAGGGATATTGCCCTGGGAGCGGGCGGTAAAAGAAAGGACAGGTACTAATAAAAATAAAAGGAGTAGTTTTTTCATGTTAATCGACTTTAATGACTTTCGTCCGTTCACTCGTGCCGTTTTCATTGACAGACTCAATACAATAATAATAGGGCTTCTGTGAATCCATGGCCTTCATCCAGTATTCATTATTGGAATGCACCATGATGCTGGTATATAATTTATCCGGATTAGTGCCATAGTATAGATTGTAGGCAAATGCATTGTCTGACGGACGCCATTTTATAAAGGCACTGCGTTTATCTTTCTCGGTTCGTAATACGATAAAGCCTTGTACGGGTTCCGGCTTTGCCCCGTTACCATTGCCAAACACACGAAGACCGCTGATCGCGAATTTACCGGTTGGCATATGGATGTTTTCCAGCCGGATATAACGGGCCTGTACCGCTTTTGGCAGTTCAACATATTCATGCGGGATATCCGTTTTATTCTGACTTTTATCCACCAGGATGGTCCATTTCTTTCCATCCACCGAAGACCAGAGTTTATATTGGTGATACTGGTCGTTGTATTTGCCCAGGCGATTTGCTTCCACGTCCTGGTCGGCGTAATTGATCTGCACAGCATTCACTGCAGACAGATTTCCGAGGTCGGTCTGAATCCATTCGCCCTTATCGCCGCTTTTCGCACTCCAGTAGGTCTTGGTAAGTTCATCCACTGCATTATTCGGCACATACCCTCCAAGCGTTGAAGACACCTGTACCGGTTTATTATAGTTCAGCAACATCCAACCCGTAAAATAAGGTGACTTGCCCTCTTTACCGTATACTGAACCATCAATACCCGGAGCCGGGATATAATGCGGGTAATCTCCGAACGTGGTGTTGCAAAACATCTGATCTTCTTTATCAAAGCCTGTGGGCCAGATACCGATCCTTCGTTCAAAGGTGTTTTTTACCGAAACCACGGTAGTGGACACATGCCAGTAGTTATTAAACTTATCAATGAATGTAGTGCCATGCCCTGCCCCCCGTACATAGCCACCCAGTTTGATGCTTAATGGATCGCTTTGTGCGTCAAAATAACCCAGGGGATGATTGCCCACCAGTAAGCCATCGGCATAACCACTGAACTCGGTGCCGGGTGCGCCGTACTGCAGGTAATATTTTCCTTTGTATTTCGTCATGTGTGAGCCTTCGATAAACGGATCGAGAAAAGTGTTATCCATATGTTCGCCAAACCGTTGCCAGCCAAAGCGCCAGGGCTCCAGCAGGTACATTTCCTTGCGGGTACCCATGGGCTGCAAGGTTTTCCGGTTCAGTTCAATGCCATACATCGGAAATTTGTTACTGCTGCCATTGTACATATAGAACTTTCCATCATCATCCGTGAAGAAAGACGGGTCCCAGCCGCCAATATCAAAGGAATCCACCAGTGGTTTCCAGTCATTGGCCTTGGGATTGGTGCTCATCCACATGGTGAACTTACTCGTGTAGGTGGAGCCAAATACAATCATCGTATCCCCGATAATGCCCACGCCCGGTGCACAGAGTTCATCATAACCTTCATTCCAGGGCCGCAGGAATTTTTTGGAAATAAAGTTCCAGTTCAGCATATCCGGACTCCACCAGTATCCCCATTGATTCGTACTGAATAAATAATAATCCCCCTTATACAACACAATCACCGGATCAGCCGTAGCCCGGTGTCTTCCCCACTCACTGAAATTGGGAATCGGCGTATAGCCGTAATCAATATTCACCGGGTTGCAATACGTTTTTTGTTGACCGTGGGAAAGTAAAAATTCAAAAGTAAAAAGTAAAAACAACCCCAATGCCCGTAAATACTTTATCATAACAATCATTTATTATTAGCAATGTCTACTCCATTTATCCTCCGAAGCTTTAGCGCAGGAGGACTCATTACTCATTATTCATTATTCATTATTCACCACTCCCCCTTCCTCATCTGCTCCACCGCATACCCCACTGACCTCGCCGTAAACGCCATATACAAGATCGACGGACTCTGGCTGCCGGTACTGGTCATGCAGGCGCCATCCGTGACAAATACATTTTTGCAATGATGCAACTGGTTCCATTCATTCAATAAAGAAGTCTTCGGGTCTTTTCCCATACGTACCCCTCCCATTTCATGGATATCCAGTCCGGGCGCCTGCCCGCTGTCATTCGTATTGATATTCTTTACACCGGCCGCTTCCAGCATAGCCTGTCCCTGTTCCAGGAAATCCTTCACCATTTTATCATCATTATCGTCATAACCAACCGACGTAATCAGCAAAGGCATTCCCCATTGGTCTTTCTGATCCTTGCTCAGCCGTACATGATTGCTTTCTTTGGCAATGGTTTCTCCCTGCATATACATATATACGCCCCAGGTACCCGGTTCGCCGATGGCTTCTTTGAAATCGGCCCCCAGTAACGGCTTTATATGTTTATCACTTAATTTCTCCCGGTAGCCCCCGGAATAAACCACATAACCCCCATAAAAATCTGTATCCCTTTTTTCAACATTTCTGAAATTAGCTACAATACATTCCGCCGGTTTGGACACTTTGTAATATTTATCTTCCATGCCGTCCAGATCTCCGTTCATACTGCCGCGGTAATTATGGAAACAGATATATTTTCCCAGCAACCCGCTGTCATTCCCCAATCCATTGGGGAAACGGGAAGAAGTGGAGTTCAGTAAAATGAGATTCGAATTCAGTGCTGAGGCATTGCAGAAAATGATTTTTGCAAAAAATTCCGTTGCCTTCATCGTATTCGTATCAATCACTCTAACCCCGACAGCTTTCTGTTTTTGTTCGTCGTAAATAATAGAATGCACGACCGAATGGGGACGTATGGTCAGGTTACCTGTCTTGGCCGCCCAGGGAAGCGTCGATGAATTCGAACTGAAATAGCCACCCAGCGGACAACCCCGCATACAAAGATTTCGGTTCTGGCATTGGGCCCGGCCCTGATCCAGGTGTATTTGTTTAGGGTCTGTAATATGTGCCCAGCGACCTGATACATAGTGCCGGTTGAATTTTTCTTTCAACACTTGCTGCAGGTGTTTCTCCGCCGCATTCAGTTCGTAGGCCGTCAGGAATTCTCCATCCGGCATGGAGGGAATACCGTCATAGCTGCCACAAACCCCTATGAACTTTTCGACATGACTGTACCAGTCTTTTATTTCTTCATAACCGATCGGGAAAGATTGCCCGTATCCATCACGTTCAGGCCCTGTGAAATCGGTCGCACTCCAGCGGGCACAGGCTCTTCCCCAGGTGAGTGACTTACCGCCTACCTGGTAACCTCGTACCCAGTCAAATGGCTTTTCCTGTATATAAGGATGATCGGCATCTTTCACAAAGAAGTGCTGCGTATCTTCTCCATAACCAGCGGCTCTGCTGATCAGTGGATTCTGCTCACGTGTTTCACGGGTGATGGCCCCGCGATGGGGCAATTCCCAACGGGATAAATGAGCCGTCGGATAGTCTTTGATATGATCAACAGGTCTTCCCCTTTCAAGCACCAGTGTTTTCAGTCCTTTTTCGCAAAGTTCCTTTGCCGCCCAGCCACCACTGATACCACTGCCAATGACAATCGCATCATAGCTGTTTTCAGCCATGCCCTTTGTATTGATATGTACCGATGTGCTGTCCGACATAATCAGTACCGCTTTTTTTTATGCTTAAAAAATAACCCATCCAGGCTCAGGGCACCGGGACCGGTAAAGAGGAACACCCCGCTTAATAATATAAACAGGAACGGATGCTGATCCCCTTCCAGGATTTTTCCTTTATCTCCCAGCAGAAATATTATCCCGGCAAATGCGGCAATGGAACCTAAAGCGGCCACCCGGGTAAACAAGCCCAGTACAAAACCAATACCTGCGAGTAATTCAGCTATTTTACCGGCATAAGCCCAGATCGCGGGATTTGCATAATGACGATCCGTAAACCAGCCGGTATACATCGTCATTTTAGTAGCATCAAAACATTCCCAGCCATGAAAGACCAGGAGTACACCGGTGATAATCCTGATGAGCGCAATGCCCCAGGATTCACCAAGCGGAACTGCTGTAAAAAAACGATGCATTATGATTCATTTAAAGTGAATGAAAAACGTTCCCCTCCTCTTAATACCCGGTAGTCTTGTCCTTCTTTTTCCGCTTCCTTTACAAACTCCCGTACATCGGCCGTATTGAAAGAAAACATATCGTAATGACAAGGAATCACCGTTTTTACCCCTAAGACTTTGGCCAGTTTTACCGCCTCCATATGATCCAGGTTACCTGCCACTTTCCTTCCTGGTTTATTTCCATTAATGGGCAACAAGGCCAGGTCAACAGAGAAAGGACGGAGCAATGCCGGCAATTCATCAAACCAAAGGGTATCACCGCTATGATAAATACTGCAATTACCGAACCGGATCACATATCCCATATAGCGGCAATGGCCCTGTTCGTCCCGGTCGATTTCATTATGTTTGGCAGGAATACCATGAAAACTGAATTCGTCCAGTTGAACAGCCATTCCATCATTCAATCCGATTGGAAAATCCAACGCACAGTTCACTCTTTCCGCCACAATAGTCCGGTTGGCTTCCGGAATGATAAATTGAATGCCGGGATTATTTGCAAGAATGGGTAACAATGTCTCCGCATCCAGGTGATCGGTATGATTATGACTGGAACTGACCACATTGATCTGTTTTAGTAATTCCGGCCTTATCACTAGTTCACTCATCCGGGTATGGGGCTTCTCCGTATGTTCATATTTTTTGGTCAGACTATCCGAAAGATAAGGATCAAGTAACACCCGCTTTCCTTTCAATTGTAGTAAAAATCCACTTTGCCCCAGCCACCAGATATGTGCCTGTAAGTCATCGGGCAGTAGCCGATCCATATCGGCCACGAGCGATTCGTCTTTTAATATGGCATTGATCAGTTTCATTTACTTGCTCAATAGAGATGCAGCTTCCTTATCGATCATCATTATTGCGTGCCGGTGTTTCTGGATAAAACTGGCCGGGATTTCATTCGTCACGGGACCATCACAGGCTTTATGTATGATCTCCGCTTTGCTTTTACCATTGGCCAGCAGCAAAAGGGTCCTGGCATTCATCACCTGGGCCATTCCCAGGGTGATTCCTTTGCGAATAGTAGTGGGCTCGTTAAAATACAATTGCCCTGAAGTCAATGTGCTGTCCTGCAGTTCCTGGTCATGTGCCTGGAGTCCAACATCCACCCCGGGTTCATTAAACCCGATATGCCCGTTGAGTCCGATACCCACCAGCATGCAATCAATTCCCCCGACATGCTCAATCTCCCCATTCATGATCCGGCATTCCATATCGATATCCTTTGTCATACCGTCAAACAGGTGCACTTGTGATTCCTGAATACCCAACGGATGAAACACCTGTTCATACAGCAGGTAGTGACAACTGCCTTTTTTATCCGGTGGCACCCCCAGCCATTCATCCAGCCCAAAACAAAAACACTGGCTGAAATCGGTACCGCGTTCTTTTACTTTATGGGTCAGGGACCTGTAAGTACCCACCGGTGAATTCCCTGTGGCAAAACACAATACGGCTTCCGGTTTCCGTTCTACGATTTGTATGATCAGTTCCGCTGCTGCATCCGATAACCCGTCATAATCATCAAAAATTCTGCATTCCATTTTATAAGCTCTCTCTTACTTTTTTCGCACCGGTTACCATGTTTTTTAACTTCTGTCGCGATGCCCAACGGGCCGTCTGGCTCAATCCGCAATCGGGTGCCACTGATAATTTATCGGCCGGCACATATTTCAGGCATTTCCGGATCCGTTCCACCACATCATCCACTGTCTCTATATAGTAGTTCTTTACATCAATTACCCCTACGGCCACCTTCATTTTTTCTGCAAAAGGGGCCAGTAATTCAATTTCTGCGAATTCCCGGTTGGCCATTTCGATATGAATCTCATCCACCGTCATATCCAGAAAATCCGGCAACATCGGTTTGATACTGCGGTAACCAACTGGCCTTCCTTTGAAATTCCCGAAACATAAATGGGTACTGAGATTGCATTTGCCCAGCACCGGCTTCACGGTACGGTTAAAAATATCGACAAACCGGTTGGTATCCTCCTTGTAAGCATAACAACTCATCGAGGGCTCATCAACCGTAATTTCTTTGCAACCTGCTTCTACGAGTGCTTCCAGTTCGGCGCGGACAATTGGCAGCAGCGCTTCCGTGATATCATACCGGTCTTTGTATTTCGCATTGGGTAATAACCGCCCGCTTAAGGTATAGGGTCCCGGCACACTGGCTTTCAACACCGGACCGGCCGGGGCCAGTCTTTGCAGACGCTGAAATTCCTTTACGGCACCCAGTCCGTTGGGCGCCGACAATTCTCCTGTAATACTGTTCTTTCCCCGCTGATCATGAGCGGCCGGACCAAACTTTCTTGTTTCGGTCTCATTGTTTTCAATGCCTTTAATAAATCCATAAAAGGATAAATTAAAATCCAGCCGGGTCTGCTCCCCGTCGGTGATCACATCCAGTCCGGCAGTTACCTGGTCATGTACAGCGGCGATCACCGCGTCTTCAATCATTTCTTCAATATCCGCCGCTCCAAACTGCTGCAGGTTCTTTGTGGCAAATTCCAGCCATCCCGGAAATGGATAGCTGCCAACAACTGTAGTTCTAATGGCTTGATTCATTATATTATTCTTTTAAGTACATTGTCATAAGTACGAAGTTAGAAGTACGAAAAACATGCCGTAAAACGAGAAGCAGTTGTTTGCTAAGTCACAACATTCTAAGAAGGGGCTGTTGACTCCCGACTACTAACTACCGACTACCGACTGGCTTCGGGGGCTGTTCCCTGACATCTGACAACTGACATCCGACAATTGAAAAAGTACGAAGTACGGTCACTTACCTGCACCTTGTAGTAAAGTTGCCAATCTTCGTCCATGTTCATCATACGCCGATTCAAACAAGGCCGTAGCTTTTTCTGAACCCACCACACATCCGGCAGTCAATACTTTCGGCGGTTGTCCGGCATTGGTAAGCAATTGCGCCAGTTCTGCTTTGATACTGTTAATGATCATCACCCCTCCCACTGTCGATCCCGGGGAAACCGGGGTGTCAAGTCCATCCACTTGTATCATTGAATCGCCGGCGGGTGCTCCGGTATCAATCACCAGATCCGCGAAATCCGATAATTTTTTTCCATCAGCCCGCTTACTGGTGCTGGCCGCCAGGTGCGCCTCTGTTACCACCGCTACCACTTTAATCCCGCTTTGTTGTAACAGTTCCGCCATTTCGATAGGCACTACATTACAACCACTGGAAGAAATGATCAGCGCCGTATCCCGTTTATCCAGTCCGAAATTGCGAAGGATCCTGGCTGCCAGTCCACTTACATTTTCGAGGAACATGGCCTGTCGCTGACCATTTGCCCCTACCACATTGTTGTGATTGGTGAGTGATAATTCAACAATCGGATTAAACCCCGGAAAGGAACCATAGCGGGGCCACATTTCCTCGACCATGATGCGGCTGTGTCCGCTGCCGAAGGTATGTACCATACGGCCGGCCAGAATACTATCGGCAAACCAGTCAGCGGCCTGACGGATTTTCGTTTCCTGGGCGCGTACAGTCTCAATTATTGCCGTACATTTTTCCAAATAATTTTCAGTCAGACTCATATCAATTCAGGTGTATTTCATTTTCAGTATAATGCCGCATCGCATAAAAAGCGGCGCCCACAGCACCGGCGAGGTCTCCGAAAACCGCTTTTACAATTTCTGTTTTCTTTCCACCGGTCCGCCACTCATAATGGGCCATATATTCATGGAGCGGTTCAAACAGCTCCGTTCCGGCCTCAGTAATACCACCCCCCAATACGATGGTTTCCGGCGACAATATGTTTGTAATACTGGATAAGCCAATTGCCAGCTGACGAACGGATTTCAACCATACTATTTTCGCATATTCATCTCCGTTTTTCATGGCATCAAGCATTTCCCGGGTGGAGGAGAACCGGCCTTCGGTTCTTTTAACAATCGTACACTCCCCGATGCACTCTTCCAGGCTGCCCGGCATTCCGGTTACATCACGATCCCCTTCATCATCAATGACCATATGGCCAATATGGCCGGCTTTATTAAACGCACCCTGGTAGGGCTTGCCGTCAATTAAAATCGCTCCGCCAACCCCCGTACCGAGGGTAACCAGTACGGCATTCTTTTTTTTCCGGGCAGCTCCAAAACTGGCTTCAGCCACCATGGCCGCCACTGCATCATTCAGGACACAAGTGGGTAATTTCAGACTGGCTTGCCAGTTAAAATTTTCGAGTCCCTGCATGCGTCCGGGCATATAAGCGATAGCGGTATTCTTTTCATTGGGCAAACCCGGTGCGGAAATACCCAATACAAGTTCTTTCTCATCAAACTTGTTTTTTATTTCATTGGCAATATCCAACACCGTTTGCCGCCAGGACATATCCGTATTGTCTTCGGTGGGCCGGTAACTATGATATAAAACGTTGCCGTCTTTATCAATCAGTACCGCTTTAATACGGGTGCCACCAATGTCAATTCCAATGGATTTCATAAAAAAATTCATTTATCGTTCACTAACCGACCAGCCGCCATCTACCGCTATAACCTGGCCGGTGGTAAACTTCGACTGATCACTCATAAAATACAATGCCAACCCGTCACAGTCCTCGGGACGACCGATCCTGCCTCCGTCCAATGGTTGTTTGGTCCGGATAAATTCGAGTATCTCCGGATTATTCGCCGCCCGTTGTGCCATGGGGGTTTCCACCAGGGCGGGCGCGATTACATTCACGCGTATATCGTCCTTTGCATAATACGAAGCAATGGATTTACTAAATCCAATGATGGCTGCTTTGGACGCCGCATAACCATGCGTGGAAAAATAACGGGGTGAGGGAGAGAAGCCAAGTACGGAACCCATATTAAGAATGGTGCCGCCCTTTTTTAATGCCAGGAAAGTACGCACCGCCGCCTGGTTCGACAACATCAGTGCGGTCAGGTTCATGTGCAGGGTCCAGTTCCAGCCTTCCAGGCTGAGCTCATGTAAGGGGCCATCGCCCATATTACGCCCGCTGCCGCCGGCCACATGATAGAGCCCGTCGAATCCGCCAAACTGGTCAAGGCATAGCTGAATCGCTTTGACGGCTGTATCTGTCTGCGTCGCATCTCCGCTGAATGCAATCGCGGATTCACCAAGGATCTCGCCGGCTTCCTTCACGGATTGTTCATTCCGCCCAACCACCACTATACGGGCCCCTTCCCGGATAAAAGACCTTGCCGCTGACAATCCCATACCGGTGGTACCACCAATGATGACTATATTTTTGTTTTGAAGTTGCATTATCTTCTTTCGATGGACCCCGTTTTTTTATGTTTAATAATATACTTCTTTTCACCAGTGGGCAATACCTCTTCCTTGATCAGGTAATACTCCTCATTGTAGGAACTCATTTCCTTCACCAGCTTTTGCTCGGCCACGCCCCTCCAGTCAGCCAGTTGAACGGGCTCCCATTGCCGGGTCTTTGCCGAAAGGTACGCCGCATCCAGTATTGCATTCACAATATATCCGTCATAAAAAGTTTCAGCAGGCTGGATTCCTTTATCTAGGGCATCAAACATGTCGGTAAACATATGACTGTAACCAAGCTCGTGTACTTCATCTCCCACCGGAAAGAGCCAGCCGGCATTTGTTTCCGCCTTTTCGGCCACATAGTTGCTTCCTTTTCCGGTCGTGAACATTTCAAAACCGGTCCGGAGAAAATTATTGACCCAGATCGTGCCTTCAGTACCCATCACTTCATCGCGCAGGTCCATACCACCCCGGAAAGTCCAGCTCACTTCAAACTGACCGATCGCTCCATTTTCATATTTTACCAGTCCAACCGCATTATCCTCTGCATCGATGGGATGCACCCGGGTATCAGCCCAGCACATTACTTCAACCGGCCTGATATTTTTCCCGATAAAATTGCGGCTGATCTCCACGCAATGACAACCCAGGTCGATCATCGCCCCGCCTCCTGATTTTTCTTTATCCCAGAACCAGTCACTGTGCGGGCCAGGATGTGTTTCCCGGCTCTTGGCCCAGATCACTTCGCCGATACTGCCGTTCTTCACAGCCACCAATGATTTTAAAAATTTGGGCGTATAACAAAGATCTTCGAGATAACCTCCGGTCACCCCGGCCTTGTCCACCGCCTGCAACATCTGTAAGGCTTCTGCGGCATTCCGTCCAAGTGGTTTGGTACATAATACATGCTTTCCGGCGGCAGCACTCTCCAGAACAGCGATGAGGTGCATATCATTGGACAATCCGATGATCACCGCCTCCACGTCCGGGTGGGATACACATTCTTTAATACTGGTACTGTAATGCGGGACGCTATAGTCATCCGCAAACTTTTTAGCATTGACTTCCGTACGGCTGTACACCGACACAATCGTATCCTTTCTTCGTTGTGCCACGAGAGAGTCTGCATAAAAACGGGAAATAAAACCTGATCCGAGAATAGCGAGTTTCATACAATTAATTTATTTAACAATAGGCCATGGAAATTTACTTTTCAGTTTGACTTTCATTCCGGAAGCTGATGACTTACGGGCGGCTTCAATGATCTCCAGCACATGCAACGCATGTTCCACATTGATCCGGGGCTCTGTGCCATTGACCAGACTTTCGCCGACCACGCGGGCGCCTTCCTGCCATTCATAGCCGCCTTTGTCAGTGCAGACGAGTTCAGCCGGCTTATCCCAGTTTACATCCAGCATCACTCCATTCGTTTCCCAGTCATAACCGATAAGCCGCATATTGCCATAATCACCGTAGATCTGGATGGAATGTAAGGACTGATTACCGGCTTCATGTCCGTGCGGATCAAAATAATTGAAGCCGCACATCACATGACTGATCACGCCTTTATCATGCTCCATCAGAATTTGTGCATTGTCTTCCGCCTCCACTTTTATCTTTCCTTTATCATCTACCGTCCGTTCAGGATTTACAATACTCGTCATAGCCATAATACTGCGGGCCGGTCCCAGTAAACCCGTTAAAGTAGCAATATTATACACGCCAAGATCCGGCATACTTCCCCCGTTCTTTTCATAGAAGAAAGCTGACCAGGTAGGACCGGTATGTCCGTACTGTCCGTGGGCTGCAGCCACCCGTCCCAGTTTTCCTTCCTGGATCATTTTACTCATATACGCAAACTGCGGACTGTTGACCACCGCGGGAGCCCCCCATATCCTGAGTTTTTTGGATGTTGCCAGGTCCAGCAGGGCCTTGCCTTCGGCATAGGTATTGGCCATGGGCTTTTCACTCCAAACATGTTTACCGGCCAGGAGGGCTTTTTTATTCAACTCCCCATGCAGTTGCATATCTGTCAGGGTGACCATCATATCAAAGGGCACACCTTTGAGCATTTCATCAATATGGCCGTAAGTAGCTGCATTTACTTTATACTCTTTGTTCTGCGCCACTGCCCTTTCGGGTTTAATATCACAAAGACTCACCAGTTCGATCCACTTCGAAGAAAGCAACTGGGGTATATAACGGTTGCTCACGCTGCCGCAACCGATTACCGCCACCCTCAGTTTTTTATCCAGCATGGAAGCCGCCCATCCTTCCAGTGAGGACACGAGTAATGCCGCCCCGGCCAGGGCCGTGGTCTTCAAAAATTTTTCGCGGGAAATTGTATCAGACATGGTTATTTATTTTTTACCATTGAATAATCAGTTCGCTGCGGGGATTATCAGTCACCAGGCTGACCTGCTTTAATACCGGATCAGCCAGGTACAACCCTTTCACCCTGTCTTTTCCATAATAATCTTCCAGGTCTTTCAGCGGATCCAGCAATCGTCCGGTATAATGCACCGGCTCTTTGGATATCCCATTGACCTTCACCCGATCTATTTCCATTCCAAATCCATGGAAGATCCATTGGATTTTTTTATACGCGGAATTATAAGATCCTTCCGTTACACCGAGTTTTAACTGATGGGTTGAAGGATCATACACAATAAATCGTTTGGCAAACTCACCCTCTTTATATCCATTGCCATCCCCGGCATCTTCATAAAAAAGAAAACGGTTAGTGGCTGTCCCCTGGTACACATGAATTTGCAAGGTATCGGAAGCTTTGTCCCGGGTGGATTGAACTAACCCCTGCACCGGAATGATCGCCGATGACTTTACGAACAATGGAATGGAATAAGCCGGTGTGCTACTATTAATTTCCCGGTTACCGGAATACAACAGATCCGTAAAAAGATCATACCATCCTCCCTCCGGCAAATACACTTTCTTGCTTTTCTCCTCCGGAGTGACAGGCACGACCAGGATCGCATCCCCGAAGAGAAACTGGTATTGGTAAACAGGGTCATAAATGTTTTTATCAAACGGGTAATCGAGGGCCAGGCTGCGGGCAACCGGTAATCCGGTTTGTGAAGCTTCATAAAATTTGGAATAGAGATAAGGCATCAGACGATAACGGAAACCGATATAGGTTTTGGAAATGGCTTCTGCTTCTTCCCCATAACTCCAGGGTTCATTGGCCGTGGCAAAAAATTCTTTATGATTCCGCAGATACGGGGAGAACACTCCCACCTGCATCCAGCGTTTGAATAGATCTTTGGTGCCATCGCCAATATATCCCCCAAGATCCGGTCCTACAAAGGGCATTCCGGATAAACCCATCTGGCTGTTTAATAAAACACCACTGAGCAAGCCTTCATTGGTAGCCATATTATCTCCACTCCATACCGCCGCATATCGTTGTACACCGGCAAAAGCGGAACGGGTGAGTACAAAGGGACGCTTGCTTTTCCCGTAACGAAGGGCGGCTTCATAGCTGCTGCGGGCCATCTGGAAACCATATACATTTTTTGCCTCGGGAGCATAGGCTTTACGGCCGTCAAAATCAAAGAGCAGGTTATCCGGCAGGTAACTGCCCCCCACCGCAGGTTCATTCATATCATTCCAATAACCCCGGATCCCGTTTTCTTCCATCCATTTCATTTTACGGATCCACCATTCTCTTGTTTCAGGATTGGTGTAATCCGGCAAATAACAGCGCAGCGGTGCAATCTCGGTTTCAAACAGGCGGCCATCTGCATATTTAATAAACACATCATTTTTCAATCCATCGGTATAAGAATCATAGGTGCTGTCCAGTTTCACCCCGGGATATACCGAAGCCGTGAGTGAAATATTCATGCTTTCCAGTTTCCGGGATAAGCCCGGCAGATCCGGAAACCGTTCTTTGTTTACCCGGAAAGGTTCATAGTCCTGCTGGTAATCCGCATCCAGTACAATCCCATCCACCGGTATCTGTTTGCGCCGGAAGGTTTCGCCCAGTAACTCCACATTGGACTGCGGATAGTAACTGCAACGGGACTGATGATACCCGAGACTCCATTTGGGCGGCAGGGGCATTTTTCCGGTAATCGTACTGTATTGATTCAGGATACCGGCGATAGTCTGATCATAAAAGAAAAAGTAATCGGCTTCCCCGCCATCGGCATTGATCGATGAAAACTGCGGAGTGGAAATACCAAAATTGAATTGCGTCTTCCAGGTATTATTAAAATACAACCCATAAACCTGCCGGTGATGCACCCCGATATAAAACGGAATACTGATATACATGGACAAACGCGGGTCTCCGTACTTATAAGTATCTGTATTGTTAAGGGTGAAAGCCATTCCCCGTTTATCCAACGGGCCAAGCACTTCGCCCAGTCCGAGAAAACGCTCGCCTTCCTGCATTTTTTTATACAGACTTACCTTTTCGCCCAGCCAGCTGGTACCAAATCCTGCACCCGGCATATCCTCCTGGATAATTTCACCAGCCGCATTCTTAAAAATCACGCGGAAATAAGGGGACTGCTCCACCACACAGGTAAGGGCGGGTGTAACAATTTCAAGCTGTTTATCCTTACTGTTTACCACAGCAGGATAGAAACTACCCGTATCTGCAGCGAGGGCATACTGTACCGGGTTAAAAGTTTTCTCTTTGGTGATCCGCACCCGGATGGTATTGGCCGACCAGGCTTTGATTTCAAAACGGGTGAACCGGGTTTTACCTTCAATCCCTCCCGGTATTTTCCGGTAACTGGTAATCGCATCCGCTGTACGAAGCTGGGCAGTCAGTGGCTGAATGAACAGGAAAATTCCCGCCAGCAGGTATATGCTATAAAATCGTTGCCTTAACATGTGTTGGGTTAACCTGTTTAAAATTCAAGATGCGCCATCACCGGAAAATGATCAGAAGGATACTTCATGTCATAAGAATCCGTAATGGTGGCAAATTTTCTGACCGTAAGTTTTTCATACCGGTTGGTGAAAATGTAATCAATACAACCCTCCGGTTGCTGGCTAAACTTAAACCCGTTCCAGGTATCGGCAGGGCCATAGGGCGTTTCTGCTGATTTTGTACGGGCATTATTCAGCTCCGTGTTCAGTATACTGACCGGTTCATCTGCGGGTTTTGAGTTCAGATCACCCATGAATACCACCGGGTAATTTTTCCCTGCAGTCAGTGCCTTCATTTTTGCCAGGATCAGTTTCGCCGATTCGGTTCTGGCCAGTTTACCCACATGATCAAAATGGGTATTAAAGACCCAGATCATTTTTTTGGTTTTCCCCAGGCGGAAAAGTCCCCAGGTGCAGACCCGGTTACAGACGGCATCCCAGCCCATGGAAACCGTATCCGGTGTCTGGGATAACCAGAATGTACCCTGCTTTACCGGTACAAATTTTTCCTTGTTGTAAAAAATACAGGAATACTCTCCTTTCTCTTTTCCATCATCACGTCCCACGCCAATATGATCATAGCTGCTGAGTTGTTCTTTCAGGTACACCAGCTGATGATGTTGGACTTCCTGCCCGCCTATAAAATCAGCGCCATAATACTTCATCAGTCCGGCCACTTTATCCTTCCGGTTCTCCCACCAGTTTTCTCCATCCGACTTTACATCCAGGCGGATATTAAAACTCATGACTTTCACTTCGGTCTGCGCCGCGGTAATCAGGGTAAATATCAAGGCGGTAAATGCAAAAACTATTTTTTTCATAACCTATTTTTTAAAATAAGGACTGCTGAAACCCAGTTTTTTCAACCCATTCTGTACATCCGGTATATTCATAAATAATTTCCAGAGCAGCCCCGTCCGGTGATTTTCGATCATCGTCACGATCGGTCCCTGGTCAATCGCCAGGTGGGATTTCGCATACCAGTTATGGTGGATACTGAACCCATCTACAAATCCATACTTGCTCCAGATCTTATCGCCCAGTCCGTAATAGAAATAGCGGAGAGCTTCCATGCTTTCTTTCGGGGTATAAGGTAAGGAGGAAATGGCGGCGGTGGGCTGTATCACCCCGCGGTCATTCTGCGGACTATGTGCCACATACCCTTTATAGCTGTCACCGGCCGTAAGTCCCCAGCATACATCACTATAGCCCTTGAATTTTTTGGGATTCTCCATACAATAAGCCCGGTTGATCAGGGTATGGTTCTTCCCTTGCAGGAAATAATCATTCCCCAGTGAATCGGTCAACCCGTTGGGATCGATCCCCTGGAAAGTATATTGTTCAAAAAATAAGGGTCCGCCTTTATCTTCATCGTAATTACCTAACGGTAATGTATATCCATAATATTGCTTCCCGTTTTTGAATCCCTGGCTCCCGGCCCAGGTACCATCGTAGGCGGCTTTGGGTATGGAATGAAACTGGGAGGAAGCCGACATGATATAGGTAATCAGGCATTCATTATAGCCCCACACCGGGAAGTTCATATCAAAGCCGTTATTTGGACTCCAGTGCCAGTAGAGTTTGGGTTGTCCGTTGGTATGCCAGTTCCAGTTGGCGGCGCCCCACATCTGGTTGATCCGTTTACGGAGGTATACTTCACGTGGGCTATTGCCCGTAAAATACTCGCGGGCACAGAGTAAGCCCATCAGCAGGTAGGAGGTCTCAACAATATCAGCGCCATCATCAAGCCGGTCAAACTTTATCGTCTTGCCGGTTCTGCCGTTCATGAAATGCGGATAAATGCCATGATAACAATCGGCATTGATCAGGAAGTCGGTGATCTGAATCAGGCGGCGAACCGCTGTATCCCGGCCGATCCATTTTCTTTCCACCGCTACCACGGTACTCATAATGCCAAAACCGGTACCTCCGATTGCCCCGGCATCGGGTCCGAAAGGGGTTTTACTGAAATTGGGTTCATCCCAGGCCTCATTGATATAATCCCAGTAATGTTCCGCCAATACGGTATTGCTTCTTTCCAATGCCAGTCCGCTGTATGGATGAGCACCATGCCAGAAAAACCGGAAGGTTTGTTTCTGCACCAGCTCCAGCAACTGTTCATCACTTAAATTCTTAATGATGCCGGAAGGCGCAATGCTGTCCGGACCATCCCCGTATTTCCCCTTGGTGAGTGACAAGGCCGTCTTGCCCTGCGAAAAGCAGGAGGCTGAGATCAGTAATACACTGCAAATGGCAATCAATTGTTTTTTAATCATAATGGTGTTTTATCGTATCAATGTCGTGGTTCCTTTTAAAAATACTTTCCTTCCATTTACTTCGGTATACTCCAGTGTCCATACATACACACCGGTGGTTTGCTCCACCCCGCCCAGTCTTCCGTCCCATTTACGGCTCCAGTCACGGCTCTCAAATACGATCTGCCCTTTCCGGTCAAAGACCCTGAAATGCAGATCTGTTACCTTGAATGCATTAAGCGGATAGAGGAAATCATTTCGTCCATCATTATTTGGCGTAAAACCGGTAGGTACGGCGATATAACAGTTGTCTTCCACCTGCAGCTGCCGGTAAGCTGTGTCGGCACAACCGGCAGTATCCGTTACCACTAACCGGGCCATATACACCGACAGATTCCCCGCAATGTTGAAATACTGGGTGCCGGGTTTTTGTATATCTGAGCTTCCCCCATTCCCGAAATCCCAATGCCAGGTTTTTATTTTCCCCAGGCTTTTGTCTTTAAACATTAATGAATCATATGCCCGGCAGAGATAGGGCGGTACTTCCATGATGGCTTTTACGGCCACCGCATTCCGCAGCCTCACCTGTACAATAGCGGTATCGGAACAACCTGATGCGTCCGTTACTTTCACGCGGTACACGGTACTCTTATCGGGAGTGGCGATGGGATTGATACTGCTGGTACTGCTGAGGCCGGCCGCTGGTGACCATTCGTATTGCACCCCGGGTACGGTCCTCAATTGTAGTTGTTCTCCTTTACAAATTGCGGTATCTGCAGGCCAGGCGTCCACATCAATGCCAATGATCTTTACCCGTGTACTGTCTTTGGTACGGCAACCACCCAGTGTTACAATCTCTGCCACATACCAGCCACTGTCTGCGAGTGTAGTAAAAAAGATTTGTGGCGAGGTGATATCGTTATAATAATTATTCGGGCCGGACCATACATAACCGGCTCCGCCATCTGCATTGAGTTTGATGACCTGTCCGGCACATACCGGGGAATTACTGGTTACTGAAATGTCGTTGGGGATGCCATTCACTTCCACTTTCAGAGTGCGTGAATACACCCGGCAACCCGGATTCGAAATATTCGCCGCTTCGGCCCCGCTCAACCGGAAAAGAAAAGTATCGGCAACTGAAAAAGTACCGGTGTACGTATTAGTGGTGGCACCGGGTATATCGGTCCAGGTAAGTCCGAAATCGGCGCTCCGCTGCCATTGAAGGGAAGGACTGGTATAGTATGGATCCATACTGCCGGTGAAGGACACCGCACTGTTACTTTGAAAACAAAGGCTCTTTACCGTAGTACCATCGGGTTCATTGGAAAATTTAATCGCTACCTCCGGACCTTCGGCACTTACCTTAATGTCATCAATGGCAAAGTCTTCCGCACAATCCACCGCAGATACAGGCAACATGGTGATCCGGGCTACCAGTTTAGTAATTCCGGAAGGCATGGTGAATGTCAGGCCAAATTCGGAAAACTTGTAGCCCATAAATGGGTTCGCATAGCCCAAACCGTTACGTAAGGTATCGGTAAATAATACCTGGCCGGATTCATTTTCAATACTCATGGCGAAAGAGGGAAACTTCACAGTAAGCGGACAGGTAGCGGGCCGGTCAAGATTAATATAGCGGGCATCGAATGTATACAAAGTACCCGGACACATTGGTTTACGGATCGTATCCAAATAAATCAGCATGGGGGTCGCCTTTGTGGTATAATTCACCAGCATCATATTGCCATCTGAATGGGATGGCATGTAGTCACTGTTATAATCACTGCTGAGCGGAATCCATTCGTCGGCAAAACAGCCTTGCAGATTTACGCGACGTACAATGGTATAATGACCGGGCGGCGGACAAATATCGGAGCTATAGAGAAACCCGGTATATCCGGCAGGCAGGGCCGGAGCAGCCACTACACTGTTTTTATCGCCAAGGCCGAAATGCTGCCAGAGTACAGGCTCACCCGGCCCCTGTGCCATCACGGCCGTGCTGAACAGCAGCCCCAGTAAAGGCAGCAGTATTATATGGCAATGACGGATACACATCAGCTTATTCGTCTGTTTATTTAATAACCGGACTTTCAAATCCCAGTTTTCTTAATCCGGTTTGTATTTCCGGACAACTCATAAATAGTTTCCAAAGCAGGCCCGTCCTGTAATTCTCGATCATCACAATAATGGGGCCCTGATCAATGGCCAGGTGTGAAGCAGCCGTCCAGTTCTTTGTTTCATTAAAGGCATCCACGAATCCATATTCACTCCAGATCTTATCGCCCAGTTGATCATAAAAATGCCGCAAGGCCTTCATGGAATATTCCGGTGTATACGGAAAAGCGCTCAGGGCCGCCGTTGGTGAAATAGTCCCCAGGTCTTCAGTGGGCGAATGAGCAGCGTAGCCATTATAGGTATCACTGGCCGTTAAACCCCAGCAATCCTCCCCGTATCCTTTAAACTTATTCGGATTGCGTATGGCATGTTCCCGGTTGATCAGGGTATGATTCCGGTTCTGTTCCCAGTAATCCGCATAGCGGTCTTTTAAGCCGCGTGGATCAAGCCCCAGGAAAGAATACTGGGAGAAAAACAAGGGCCCGCCATAATCAAACCCGAGCGGTAGTTTAATCCCGTAAAACGATTTCCCATTTTTAAAGAAAATACTCTCCGCCCATCCCCGGTGATAAACGGCCGGAGGTACACTGTATTTTTCATTGGGAGAAGAAGCCGCAAGCACATACATAATCAGGCATTCATTGAATCCCCTTACCGGGAAGTTCATCGCCCACCCGTTATTCGGACTCCAGTGCCAGTATAATACTTCCTGCCCGCCATTGGTAAACCAGTTCCATTCAATATCCGGCCACATCCAGCTGATCCGGTTACGTAATTCGTTTTCTGTAGTATTAATTCCGTTGAAATATTGCCGGGCACATAAAAGTCCCTGGAATAAATAGGATGTTTCCACCAGGTCGGCCCCGTCATCCTTTCGGCTGAAAGGAATGGTTTTACCGGTTGCACCATTCATCCAATGCGGGAAGGCGCCGTGATAACTGTCTGCCTTTAGTAAAAAATTAACCAGTTTAAGCAGGAACTTCGCTGCAGTATCCCGGCTGATCCATTTTCGTTCAACCGCCACGATCACACTCATTATTCCAAAACCAGTACCGCCGGTAGTCACTGTCTCCTCTCCATATCCGTAACTCTCGTTACTTCGCTCTCTGGCCATCCCGGATACCGGATGGGCAAAATCCCAGAAATAACGGAAGGTTTGCTTTTGCACCAGATCAAGCAGGGCGCTGTCAGATAAGTTTTTGGGTCTTGCCGTAGCATTGAACACAGGCTGGACCGGTTGCGCCTGTACCGATAACAGGGACAATACCATGATCCCAATAAGAAGTGGTTGCTTTATTTGCATACAATGTCCTTGATTCAGCAATGGGTCATCACAGGTACGGCGCACTAAATCCAAGGGATAACATCCCGGTTTTTACTTCAGGGCAGCTGGTAAACAAATCCCACAATAATCCGCTGCGGTAATTTTCAATCATGATAATAATGGGACCCTGGTCAATAGCTAAAGTAGACGAAGCGAACCAGAGATCCCGGATCGAAAAGGCATCCACAAAACCGTATTCTTTCCAGATCTTATCTCCCAAAACATAATAAAAGAATTTCAGGGCAGCCATCGACTCGGCCGGTGTATAAGGAAAAGAAGCCAGTGCCGCAGTCGGTGCAATCACACCCCGGTCATTGGTAGGCGAGCTGGCGGTATAGCCGTTTGGAATATCACTGGCGGTCAGGCCCCAGACCGAATCGCTATACCCGATTCCCGCTGCCTGGTTGGTACGGCAATACTGGTAGTTGATGAGTGTGTGATTCCGGGTCTGCGTGGCATAATTAGCCCAGGCATCACTTAGTCCGGTGGGCTTTATCCCCAAGAAGGAGTACTGGCTCAGAAATAAGGGACCGCCCTGGGCTGGTCCTAAAGGCAATGTATAACCGAAATAGGTATTCCCATTTACAAATCCATTCCCCCCGTTGGAGGCCCAGCCATTGGTATAGACCGATGACGGTATACCATGCGTGGTGGAAGCCGCGGCCAGTACATAAGTGATCAGGCATTCATTCCAGCCTTTGATCTGCATATTCATGGCCCAGGCTTTATCGGAACTATAATGCCAGTACAATACATTCTGTCCGCCATTGCGGAACCAGTCCCATTCCACATTATTATACAATGTATTGATATCATTGCGGAGCGTCACTTCCGCAGCATCGGCCGTATTGAAGTATTGCCTGGCGGTAAGCAAACCCATCATCAGGTAGGAGGTTTCCACCAGGTCGGCCCCGTTATCATTGGCACTGAAAGGAACAATGGCTCCGGTAGTCCCATTGAGCCAGTGCGGGAAAGCCCCTTTTACTTTCACTGCGGTATTTTTTAAAAAAGCGACCATGGTTTGCAATCGGACCAGTCCCTGGGCACGGGTAATAAAGCCGCGGTTGATGGCCGTGACCATCGCCATGATCCCAAAACCAGAACCGCCTGAGGCCACCACATCACCCGAAGTATTCCGCTCACGGGCCAGGCCACTCACCGGGTGACCAAAATCCCAGAAATACTTAAACGTGGTTTGTTGTACTTTATCCAACAGTTCAGTATCCGTCAGCGCAGGAAATTTCCGGGTAGAATCAATCCGTGTAGTCAGTACTTTATCCACGGTTGAAATAAAGGAGCCGCCGGCCGCTGATTTAACCGCATTCGATAAACGGAACTGATAACGGGTCAGACCCGGCAGGTTATTATTGGGCTGAACCAATAACACGGAATCATTTTGCTGGTACGTTACCGTAGCGGGTACCTGTACGCCACTCAGATCTGTAAAACTCAACGCACCGGTGACCGTTGTTTTATTCAGCGGTGCTGAAAAAACCAATTTCATTACCGGGCGGAAGGATACACCATACATGGTATTGTCAAAAGGATTATTGTCGAGCCAGCTGCTCTTTACCGTTAATTGTGCCGGCGGCGGGGGCACCACGGGTGTTTTCTCCTTCCCACAACTGGTAAAGAGGTAAAAAAACAAGGCAATCGCTACAATCCTTTTCATACAATAGTCCCGCGTTATTTAATGATATACGTATTAATCGAGTGCTGACGGGCCACTGTTTCCGCTGCTTTCCCATTCACCCACAGGTAAAAATGGGCTCTTTCATTGCCCTGGTTCATCACCACCACCGTAACCGAACCATCCGGGTTCAGGAAAGCGGTGGACAATAACTGGCTGCGGGTTGGACTGCTGATAATCCGTTTGGCACCCGGCTGAATGAATTTGGAAAAATGCCCGATATAATAATAAGCATTGGTATAGATCAGCTGACCGGTTTTTGTATCTCCATGTATGGGAGCGAAACAGAAATTCTGTACGTGGTTGGGACCCCCGGTTTCATCCAGCAGGATATTCCAGTCGGTAAAGCCTACCATCCCGTTATTGAAGTCATTGATCATGCTTCGTCCGTATTCCTCGCCCAATACCCATGCCTTGTAACGGGTAGCATTAAAACTCTCCGCACAACCTTCGGTGAACATGATATTTTTATCCGGATAAGCTTCGTATACTCTTTTCAGGTTATCGTACATCGGCTGACCACCACTCCAGTCCTCATACCAGTGAAACCCGATTCCCCAGGCATATTTGGCCGCTTCGGGATCGTCAAAATAAGTGCGGGCCCGCTGGTAGATCAGGTCGCGGTTATGATCCCATACAATGATTTTTTTATCCTTCAATCCCTCTTTATGCATGGTAGGACCGAGATGATTTTTCAGAAAATCCCTTTCTTCTTCGGCTGTATAAAGGCAGCTCTCCCAGCGTTGGGTGGCCATGGGTTCATTCTGGACAGAGATACCCCAAACAGGAATACCTTCTTTCTCATACTCCTTGATAAATTTGGTATAATACATGGCCCAGCTGTTATAAAACTCGGGTTTGAGTTTACCACCATGCAGCATATCATTGTTATCCTTCATCCAGGCGGGCGGACTCCAGGGACTGCCAAATAAATTCAGCTGACCACCGGCTGCTTTTATGGCTTCTTTGATAAAGGGAATCTTGTATTTCCGGTCGTGTTCAATATTGAATGTCTTCAGTTCCTTGTCACCATCCTGCACATAGGTGTACATATCGCTGCTGAAATCACAGCTGTTGATATTGGTGCGTCCAATATTATAGCCAATACCGGTTTCCTTGTCAAAATAGGCTTTCAGTAATTCCGCCTGTTTATCCTTCGGTAGTTTATAAAAAGTTTCAGCAGAAGCATCTGTCAGGGCCGCCCCTGTACCAAAATAAGTCTGGAAGGTTTTCTGCGGATCCACAAATACGACGATTTCATTCTCGAAAGGCTGTGCTTTATCGGCAAACACCAGTGTATCAGTAAGGGTTAAGCGCAGTTCAGAACTGTCGGCGGTGGAGTAAGCGATTACTTTTTTCCCTTCTACTGAATAAGCAGCACCGGCAGGTGTAGTACGGGCCGGCTCAGTATTTTTATTATCTGTGCAGGCGATGGCGCCGGCCAGTAAGAGAAAGAGGGGGATATATTTTTTCATAATGGTTGTTTTAAAATTTTACCAGACATAGGATCCTACCGCACCAGCAGGCAACTCTGCTACGGCTGATTTTCCTTTATATTTAATATTAAAGGAGGATGTACCGCCACCATCATTAAGCACGATCAGCACTTTCTTTCCATCCGGACGGAGGAAGGCCACATTCTGGAGGCTGACCCCGTTATTACTGGCGATCCGGATAGAGCCAGTGGGTACAAATTTGGACGCATGCGCAATGATATAATAACCCACATTCTTTGTCACTACTGAAGCATTGATCGTAATAGCTCCTTTACATTCTGTACAGCCACCGGGAGTATGCGGATCATAAGCCGGATCACTGGCCAGGTTCCACTCCAGCGCCACTTTACTCCAGTTACGCATAGAGCCGATCACCACATTCTTCACATGCCATTTCAGGTCGCCATCAAAACTCCCATTGGCGCCCGTCCATTGTTCGGTGAAATATAAGTTCTTGTCCGGGTGCGCGGCCTGTACCCCGGAAAGTGCACTGATATCACCTGCATATAAATGGAAAGCACTTCCATCAATGAACTGTTTGGCCAACGGATCATTCAGGATGGTTATGGGGTAATTGGGATTATCACAATTATGATCCCAGATAATAATCTTTGTAGCCAGGTTGGCCGTTCTGAAAGCCGGGCCCAGATGATTCTTGATAAAATCACCCTGTTGTACAGCGGACATCACCATACTGGGATTATTGCCTCCATGTTGTGGCTCATTCTGAACCGTGATCGCATCAATCGTGATTCCTTTGGCGGCCATCGCCTGTACATATTTGACAAAGTACTGGGCATAGGCTCCATAATACTGGGTTTGGAGGCTTCCTCCCATCGAATTGCCATTATCCTTCATCCAGACCGGGGCACTCCAGGGAGATCCCATGATTTTAATATTCGGATTTATTGTCAGGATCTGTTTTAATACCGGGATCAGGTCCACCGTATCCTGGGAAAGACTGAAGTTAGATAAGGAAGGATCCGTCTGCCCGGTGGGCATATCATTGTAACTGAATACGGAATTGCTCAGATCAGAAGCACCGATACTCACGCGGAGATAGCTGACGGAAATTCCATCGGCCCCGCTACCAAAGACTTCACTCAATAAGGCGCTTTTAGAGGCGGCGTCCATTTTATTGATCAGGTAGGCGCTACCGCCAGTCAGGGTATAGCCAAATCCGTCTACAGTCTGATACTTCGTAACTGAATCAATTTCGATGGTCGTAAAATTATTCGTTGCGGTACCAAAAGTCAGGTTAGGTGTTTGCTTGGCCAATTCCAGGGTCCGGTTGGCGCGGGTTACCCAGGCTTCCACAGGTGTGTTACCGGATGTATCTCCTCCACCCCCACTATTTCCTTTTGAACAATTAGAAGAGAGAGAAACAGTAGCTCCAAGGATAAAGACATACAGTAAGAGATTCGTTTTCATATCTGTTGATTTATTACAATTCTAATTTTTTGAAGTATTGTCTTGGAAAAATAAAAGGGGGCTGTTATTTCTCGCCACGAGCAGTACCTTCCCTTTGCCAGCCACATTCAGCCATTTCATATCGCGGACTTCACCTGAAACGAATGGCAATGCCGGTTGTACCCGGTTGGATTTATCCGCATTGAACAGGGAGGGAATCAATGCATCATACCGGCCTTCATATGGGATCACGCCATAAAAATTACCGGCACCTACAAATTGGCCACCATTACCGGTTGCAGCAGCATGCACGAACGACATCACCGGGGCCAGTTGCAGTTCATCCGCCAGATCATACCGGGTGAAGTTTCCTTTCCCGTCGTTGACAAAATAACTGGATGCCAGGACTTCGGCTTTGGACTCGGTATAATTTTTAAACAGGTCATTGAACATATAGTCCACGGTTTTACCGGCCACTTCACTATAGCTCAGGTAATGTTTTTTCAAAACCGGTAAAGGCCTTTCCAATTCATCTTTCGCCAGGAAGGTATATTCCTTCCCATCAATAGTATAGCAAAGAATCTGTTCATTCGTTCCATTATTATCAAAATCCTTTACATATAATTTCACCGGACCGTTTTTCCCAGCCCAGAGTTTGGTATTATGTCCCCAGTTACCGGCAAGTAAATCAACATGGCCATCACCATTGATATCTGTCGCCATCAGTGTCTGCCAGATACCGGTGGATTGCGGAATATCGGTAGCCGCAAACTTTCCTTTATTATTCATGAAAATTTTAACCGCCATAAATTCACCGGTCACCACCAGGTCTTCCCACCCGTCTTTATTCAGATCCGCAAATACCGCTGAAGTGACCATACCGACCGCTTTCAAAGGAATCATATTAACTCCTCCAAAACTAAACTGTCCTTTTCCGTCATTGATCATCAGGTAGGAAGTCTGTGGAAGTCCGTAAGCCGTGGGGCTGGCCAGGTTGCCGATAAATACATCCTGATCGCCGTCCTTGTCCACATCCGCATGAGCGATGCAGGATTTGTTTTCGTATTGCTGGGAGAAAGGGTTCTGCTTTTTGGTAAAACGGCCCTTGCCGTCATTGAGATAGATCCGGTCTTCCAATGCCAGCGCATTATTGCGCGGCTCATTCCCGCCACTGACCACATAAAGATCCGGGAAAGTATCCCCGTTAATATCAAAGAAAGCCGCATCCACATCTTCACATACGGCATCGGTACTGAACAGGGCTGTATCAGAAGCCATAAAACTACCATCCGCCCGCTGGATCATCAGGGTACCCGGCTGATCCTTTGCCCCACAAGCATAAAAATCATCCAGTCCATCGCCGTTTACATCGGCAACGGCTATTTTCGGACCACGGGTGGAAAGCGCATGAGGAATGAGGTATTGTACATTGAAATCCACAAACTCATTTTCCTTATGTTTCCAGTTACAATTGATGGTTGATGTGATATCCGTGTATAAATCCGGAACGGTTTTGAAAAAAGTGGTGTAATTAAAATTACCCGTTGCCTCTTTCTGATCAATAGTCAGTGCTTTATTGGCGGCTACATTTTTTAACAACTGCATCCGCTGATCCGGCCAAACAACTAAAATACTGTCTGCCGAAACGGTTGAATCCAGTCCAAAATGCATTCTGGCTTCAGTAGATGACTGGAAGCCACGGGTCAGCATAAGCTGCTGGTATTGCATTTTCCCTTTGGAAAAGAGCCAGGTTTTTACGCCGAGTCCAAAGCGGTTGAGGCTATCTCCTTTAAAGGAAAGAGTGAGGTGATTTTTCCCGGTACTGTTATTGCGTAATACCGTGGCTTTGGCATTGATACAATTCATCACCACATCCAGGTCACCGTCATTATCCAGATCCGCATATGCTGCCCCGTTGAAATATCCTTTCATTTTGCCGGTTCCCCATTCATTACTTACATCGCTGAAAGAACCATTGCCATTGCCACTGAAAAAGAAAGGATGCGAACTGCCATCCGGCATCGCTTCAATTGTTTCATCATCAAACTGATCGGTCTGGCTGAGTTTTTTATTAAATTCCTGGCTGGAAACAAACCGCACATAATCCAGATCCACCGGACGCTTGACAATCCCGCTGGAGACAAAGAGATCTTTATTGCCATCATTATCAAAATCGGCAAACAGCGGGGACCAGCTCCAGTCAGTCGCGGAAACCCCGCTGATCAGTCCTGTTTCGCTGAAGGAAGTACCATTGCCGTTATTCCGCTGGAGTATGTTACGGGAGTACTGATGCTGGTAGCCGTTGATCTCCAGCTTTACTTTATAGATATCAGGATTTTCATCACTCCCATAGGTCTTTAATGTCTTTTCATCCGGCGGCAGCATATCCACCGTAATCACATCGGGTTGCCCATCGTTATTGTAATCAGCGATGTCATTTCCCATACTGAACCGGCTGTAATGCCTGAAGTGAGCAGCGCCGCTTTCGGTAAACGTACCGTTCTTATTGTTGATGTAGTAATAATCATTCTCATGAAAATCATTTCCAATGTATATGTCTTCCCATCCGTCATTGTTGAGATCAGCCACGGCCAGGCCAAGTCCGTACCCCAGGTTACTCTGGTAGATATTGGCAGCCGCGGTAACGTCTGTGAACTTCCCGCTTACATTTAAATCATTCCGGTAAAGGAGGTCTCCGGACAACGAATCCTTTTTACGGCGGTTTACCGTATCCACGATATTGGCGTGCGGGTGTGCCGACTGGTTAAGAATATAGCAATCCAGGTCGCCATCGTGGTCGTAATCAAAAAAAGCAGACTGGGTGGTTAACCCGGAAAAATCAAGTCCGTATTCACTACTCTTCTCTGTAAATGTATTGTTACCGTTATTAATGAACAGTTCATTATGGCCTTTCAGGTTGTATTTTTTATTGACCGTACTTACATAAATATCAAGGAAGCCATCGCCGTTTACATCCGCCATGGTCACCCCGGTACACCAGTCAGCACTTCCTTTTACACCGGCTTTTTCTGTGATGTCTTCAAAGTCAAAATTTCCCTTGTTGAGGTATAGTTTGTTACCTGCTTTATTATTGGCTGTAAAATAAATATCCGGCAGTCCGTCATTGTTAATATCGCCGGTGGCTACACCACCACCATTATAGTAGTAGAGATAATACAGAATATTAAATAATTCGTATCGGGCGGGTGTATTGGTAAATTCAATATTGGTCTTTTGAGCGGAGAGGCTGGTAAAGCGGGTGGAAGGTTTATTACAGCTGCTGATAAAAGCGAGCATCAGGATGCACACAAGCTGAATTCCAAAGCTGTGCAGATTCTTCTTTTCCATGTAGCAAATTTCGTTATTATACTGCCAATAAGAACAAAAGGGCTGAAACAATAATTGTTCAGCCCCTTTTTGTGCTTATGCTCTGCGATTGCCAAAAAAGACGATCAGTGATTCATATTACAGCCTGCTGCCATATAAAGCTGAAACTTCTGAAGCGGTCAATGCTTTACCATATAAACGGAACTGATCCATGGCTCCATTGTAGGATTTAACCCAGTCATCCGTAGGTCCGTCAGCATTGGCGTGCTTGTTCCAGCCAGCCAGGATAAATTTATTAGCATTAGAGAAATTGATAGCGCCTCTTGGATTTCCGCCATTTTTCACATCGGTCTGTGTGGCTGTCATTCCTGTAACCACTGCTCCATCAAAGTAGTAGGTCATTTTAGAAGTGGTTTGGTCATATACATATACGATATGGTGCCAGTTACCATCAAACATTGGCTTATTAAATGTTCCTTCCAGCCACTGGTCCATCAATCCGAACTTCATGGTGGTGTTGGCTGCTGTCTGGTTTTCTACCAGTACGAAAGCCGCACTGCGTGACCAACCATAAGTATCATCAGCCAGGGAGAACAAAAATTCAGTACGTCCGGCCTGGGCCGTATTCTTTAACCAGAAAGAGATACTGAAACTGGTGGCATCTTTAAAATCGTTGGCAGAAGGATAAAGCACCGCTTTACCATCTGAACCCTGGATCGCTTTTCCACTGATACCTGCAACTGAAGTCAGCGGATTGCTCGCCGGGAAATTGGCCCGGATACTATCCACCCCATTCATCAATGGGTCAGCAGAAGTGCCATCAAAAGAAGCATAAAATTTAAGCGGTCCGCCGGGAGGGTTGGCATCGGCGGGATAATCAGCATAATCCGGCTTTTTCATTTTCTGGCAGCTGGTCATAAAGGCAACCAGTGACAGTCCGAGAAAAACCTTGGTGAATATTTGAGTTGCTTTTGTCATTTTTTATCAATTTTCTGTTTTAACAAAGTAGTGAATTCCGGTTCCGCTCATTTTTGACCGGAACCGGAATCAATTATATTACCAGCAAGGATTCTGAATCAGGACGCCACCGGCAAAGTCGATAGCTGCCTGGGGAATCGGATAATATCTGTGACAGTTGGTATAACCAGTGCCACCCAGAACGGTTAACGCATCATTCCACCTTACGAGGTCAAAGAAACGTTCGCCTTCCATAGCCAGTTCAAGTCTTCTTTCAGTTTTGATGGTCGTTCTGAAAGCAGCCTGTGTACTGAATGACAGGGTGGAGAGTCCGGCCCTTGTCCTGATCTGGTTGATATATCCAGTCGCTAAAGTCTGATTCGCTGCGCCACCGATTTCATTAGCTGCTTCTGCAGCCATCAGCAACACATCAGCATAACGAAGTTCACGCTGGTTAACCCATCCTGCTTGTCTTTCACCGGTCTGTGTTTGCATGGCAGGTTCCGGGTATACTTTCTTATTCCAGAATTTGCGGGGAAGCGGTCCGGCCGGTACATCAAATACAGAGCCGGGAACGGTTTTGCCATAATAGCCATCGCTCTGACCGGAGTATAAGATGGTCGCATCTTTTCTTGCGTCACCTGCAGGGTATGCATCCACCAGCGATTGGGTGGGTGTGTTCCATCCCCATCCGAGATCCCAATCACCTGATCCACGTACGCCCTGGGCAATTCCATACCAGGAGTAATAGTTGTCGGTTCCATTGGGACCGATATAAGCCTGGATTTCCCAGATAGATTCTTTGCTGTTCTCGCCCTCTTCACGGAAGAGTTTGGTAAAGTCAGACTTGAGTTCATACTGACCGGTACTGATAATCTGCTGGCAGAGGGACAGGGCTTCTGTCCAGTTCTGACGATACAGTTTGGTTTTAGCTGCCAGTGCTTTTGCAGCTGCGGAGGTTAAACGCCCGGTATATTTTGCCGGCCAGGTGGCAGGCAGATTCGCCATGGCGTTTGTAAGATCCGCATCAATTAATGCATAGATTTCCGTAACAGAGGCTTTAGCTTTCTTACTGTCATTCGGATTATACACCCTGAAATCAATCTTCGGTACTTCACCGAAAGTTCTTACCAGGTCGAAATATGCAAAGGCGCGGAAGAATTTTGCTTCAGCAATATTCACTACAGAAGCGGCATCCGTCAGGCCCAGGGAGTCGGCTAATTGTAATGCGGTATTGGCTTGTCCGATCAGCACATAGTGCTGATCCCAATAGGTTGTATTGGACCAATGATCTTTTACATACTGGAACTCATCATAGATCACGCCCCAGTCAGCACCATCTGCAGCGCTGCTTCCTTTTTCTGAATCATCAGCACGGAAACCGTGGATCCCCAGCCAGGGTATTCCACCAAATCCTTGTCCGGCCACATCCCCGTTCCGGATGGCGCCATATAAACCATAGATCTGTCCTTCCAGACCTCCCTGGTTCAGGTCATCCAGGGTAGCGGTTAATGGTTTGCGGTCGAGAAACTTATTACAGCCCGTAAACAAAGCAAGCATCGGGACGGCAAGAAGCAGACTCCAAACCAGGTTTTTAATTTTATTCATAGCTTAATCGTTTTTCGTTTTTAGAAGTTTACATTAATACCGGCGGTGAATACCCTCGGAATCGGTCCGTTACCATTGTCAATACCAAAGGAAGTGGCTGAACCGCCAAATTCTGGTGTATAACCGGAATTGCTCTTCCAGGTTTTCAGATTCTGCACATTCGCAAAAATCCGGAAACTGGTCATATGGTATTTTTTCAGGAAATCAGGACTGATATTATATCCCACCTGAATGTTACGAAGGCGGAAATAGCTTCCATCTTCCACACCATAGGTAGAAGGCAGACGGTTGATCGGGTGGTTATCTCCCAGGATCGGATCCCAGTTGGAAGTACCCTCACCATGCCAGCGATTCAGTTTGAAAGCCGGGTAGTTAAACTTGGTAAAGGGCAGTTCTGAAGAACCCCAGTAGCGATACACTTCATTGCCATATACACCTCCGAAATCAATCCCCATATCAAATCCTTTGTAATTCAGCGACACGGTTCCGCCATAAGCGAAATCAGGGGTAGGATTACCGATCACGGTTCTGTCTGTAGGATCAATTTTTCCGTCCCCATTGATGTCTTTGTACTTCAGATCACCAGGTCCGTACTGATAACCTACTACCACGGGAGAACCCAGCTTTTCTGCATAAGTCTGATATACGCCTTCCACTACATAACCATAAAAATAACCGATCGGATATCCGGCTTCTGTCTGGTTTGGTCTTTCTTCACTGGCATTCAGCTTATTTCCACCCAGGTCCACCACTTTATTATCAAATGTGGTGAAATTACCACTCAGTGTCAGGGTGAGGTCATTGCTCAGCTTTTCTTTCCAGTCAGCTGACACTTCAAACCCTTTGTTCTTTACACTACCCACGTTATCCAGTCTGAAACGGCCGGCACCAGTCGGAACAATCGTCATGATATCCTTGGTCAGTTTGCTGTAATAAGCCGCATCCACATGCAGTTTGTTCTTTAAGGCATAGAATTCTACACCAACCTCCTTTGCATCCACTACCTCCCAGGTCAGGTTCCTGTTGGGCTCGTAAGACAGTGAATAAGCCGGAGCAATGGTATTGCCAAATACAGCGGTGTTTCCAGTCTGCAGAGCAGGATAATACGGATAATCATATCCATAAGTATTCTGTACTCCTAAAACACCCCAGGAGGCTTTCAGTTTTAAGAAATCAAAAATTTTCTGTGAAGCCATAAAATCTTCTTTAGTCAGCTCCCAACCAGCACCTATTGAATAGAAATTCTTGAAACGGTTATTCGGCGAAATCTGGGAAGAACCATCTCTTCTGAAAGAAGCATTCAACAGGTATTTGCCCTGGTAGTTATATAAGAAACGGAATAAAGTCGAAGCGGTTGCCTTCTCCCACTGGGAAGAGCTGGCTCTTTTAGTGGCCGGGTCAACAAATCCGTTGTCGACATACCAGAAACGCTTGTCATCGGGAATGGAATCACCGGGGTTACGCTGGGTGGCAGAGCCGAATAAACCATTGTAACTGTTATAATAAGTGGTGAAACCAGCGATAGCGGTCAGGCCATGGTCGCCAAAATTCTTTTTGAAAGTCAGGATATAATCCTGCTGGAATTTCTTCCAGGTATTAGCTCCCTGGCTGACAGAAGTCACCCGGTTATTGGGATCCATATAGGCTGTATCACCGCCGGTTTTGCTGCCGGTGGGGTTGAAACGGTACAGGATCGGGTTATAGTTGCGGGTGTCCTGTTGAGACATATCTGCATATAATGTGCTGCGGAAATTGAAATTTCTCAGGAAATTCACTTCAGCAAAAACACTACCCACCATCCGGTTTTCGATCCGGATTTCTTTATTCCATTTTTTCTCCAGGTTCATCAGGGGGTTGCCGATCTGACCAGCCTGTCCGGCCAGTTCATAATAGATACCGGATGCAGGATCCATGGTCGGAATGATCGGCCATACGCGGCGCGCATCAAAAAGCAGTCCGTTGGCCTGGCTGAAAGGCAGGTCCTGGCGGAAACCGTTAAAGTTAAAACCAAGCTTTATGGATTTGCTGACTTTGAATTCATCATTGATGGCCAGCAGTATTTTTTTCAGTCTTTCATTCTTGATCACCCCTTCATCGTGGATATAACCCACACCCATATAGAATTTATTCTTATCGGTACTGGCGGCCACGCTGATATTATTGTTGCTGAAAACACCGGTGCGGGTCATCTCACTTACCCAATCCGTATTACCGGTCCAGCGGGTATAATCGAAGAATTGCTGAGGGGCAAGGCCGATATTGGTTTGTTCTTCATCAAAAAGTGTTTTGAAACCGGCTGCATCCACCATCGCGATTTTATCCACCAGTTTCTTTGAACCGAAAGTTGACGTGAAGTTCACCACGATCTTACCGGCTTTTGCTTTCTTGGTAGTAATCGCAATGACTCCGTTTGCACCACGGATACCGAAGATCGCAAGAGAAGAAGGATCTTTCAGTACTTCGATAGACTCGATATCGTTCGCATTCAGGTAATCGATATTGTCATTGAAAATACCATCCACCACATAGAGCGGTTTGATACCACCGATACTGTTTGTACCACGGATACGGATATCGGGTTCCTGACCGGGTGTGCCGCTATTTACAATAGACATACCCGCTACTTTACCTTGTAAAGAGGCGACGGGGTTGGTGTTAGGGCGGTCAGCCACTTCTTTACCGGAGATTTTTGTAATTGATCCGGTCAGATCGCGCTTGCTGGCCTGGCCATATCCGATCACCACCACTTCATCAATCTTTTTGGCAGATTGTTGCAGGGTTACACTCAGGGTGGACTTTCCGGCAACGGCTACTTCAAAACTCTCAAATCCAACGGAACTGAACACCAGGGTGGCGTCGTCCGGGACGGTGAGGGCGAAGTTACCGTTTGCATCGGTAGTGGTTCCGGTCCTGGATCCTTTTACAGAAACAGACACACCAGCCAGGGGTTCACCCGTAGAGGCTGTTACTTTACCGGAAACCCGCAGGTCCTGGGAAATGATCTCGGTGGCGGTCATCCCTTCTTTCAGGACAACCAGTTTGGAAGCAAGGATTTTGTAGCTCACCCCGGTGTTGGCCAGGATTTTGTCGAGCAGGTCGGTCACGGGTGCATCAACGGCGTCGATGGTGACCCGGGGCTTTTTCTTTAAGGCGTTTTCACTGAAGAGAAACCGGTAATTGGTTTTCTTTTCAATGGCAAACAATACTTTTTTGATTTCCGCTTCGTTCATTTTCAGCGTGATACGATCTTGCGAAAAGCCACGAGCAGATACCTGGAGGCAGGCAATCAGCAAAAAAGCAATCGTCAATTTCATAATTCTGGCAATCTTTGGTAAGAGGTCCTTTTTAGAAACAGCAGTCGTTTCGTTTTTTTTCATACTTAGCAATTGAAGAGTTAACAATCGGCTTCCCTGGGGTTGCCGGTTCTTATTTACTAACCTGACGGTACCTTTCCGTACCGCCTGTTATCCTTCCGCTAAGAAGTGTTGTGCAAGGCATTCATATGGCATAAGCATTAGCGGTGAATAATTATTTTACTTCCGTTTTTTTCGTATTGAAAAGGTATAGACTCCTTCAGGGCTTCCAGTGCCTGAAAAATCGTCTCTGACTCAAAAATCCCGTTCAGCCGCTCTTCCCCGATCTGCAGATCCGTAATATCAATCTGTACATCGTACCACCTTTCCATCTTTACAGCCAGCTCACTGAACGATTCATCCCGGAACACCAGTTTATTGTTGACCCACTGAATTTCCGCTACGGTACTGTCCAGCGGATTGTACTTCAGTTTATTGATCGACATCAGCGTGTTGATCACCGGCAATTCGGTCCGCGCAATATTTCCGGTCTTCCGTTCTAATTGCTTGTTGTTTTTCTCCAAACGGGCGATATTATTCTCCACGACCAGTTTTTCACTGGGTGAAAGAATAATCTTATCATTTGGACGGTTACGGATCGTGACCTCAATACTTCCCCGGATCAGGCTGGTTTCCGTTTGCTTGTCTTCCGGGTAAGCTTTTACGTTGAAGGCTGTACCCAATACTTTGATCTTAATGCTGCTGGTACTGATTATAAATGGTTTTTCCTTGTTTTTGGTGACATCAAAAAATCCTTCGCCGGTCAGCATTACTTCCCTGGTTTCAATACCAAAGTCTTTATTATAGGTAAGCTTACTACCTGCATTCAGCCATACGACAGAACCGTCAGGCAACTGAACTTTGGATTTAGAGCCCGGGCGGGTGGAAATCTCATTCACATGTCCGGCCACTTCATCACCCCGGCTGCTTCCGGATAAAGTCCGGATGGAAAAGAGCCCGGCCATTACAAGTAATACAGCTGCCGCCCAATACCAACGCAGCATTCTCCTTTTGGCTGGAACTGTTGACCGGTCTTCCGGACTGACAGCATCCAATGAAATATTCATTTCATTCATCCGGTGGAGGTGCAGCATGTAGGCGTCTTCACCGGCGGTTGTATCCACTCCGGATTGATTCTTCCAGAGGTCGGTCAGGTTCTGGATGGCATATTGCCATTCAGGATGTGATTGAATCATACTTTCCAAAAATGCCAGTTCCTCGGCGGATGCCTCCCCGGACAGTTTTTTAGAAAATAAGACCCAAAATTGTTCCTGACTCATTAAAACGTTGGTTGTAAATAACTAAGACAAGAAAACTCCGTGTTTACCCCTAAAAAGAATTTAACTTTTTTTTGCAGCGGAAGTAATAATATTTAATTCTTTGATTTCCAGATGCATACACTTACCCAGGCGACGAAGGGCAATGGCCATCTGGGCCTCTACCGTCTTCACCGATAATTGGAGAAGTTCAGCTACTTCCTTGTACTTGAGTCCGTCTTCCTTGACCAGTTTGAAGATAATCCGGCACCGGGGGGGCAGGTTATTGATCGCCTGACGGATCTGGCGCATCATTTCTTCGGTCATCATCAGCTGTTCGGGGTCGAAATAAACACTGTTGAGCTGGACCAGCCACTCTTCGGGGGAGGGGTTTTGTTGTCGTTTTTGCTTGTTTAAACGATTGTATGCCAGGTTTTTGGCGGTGGTATAGAAATAAAGAAGCGGGGATTCAATACTGGTCAGCTGGTCTCTTTTCTCCCAGACCCGGATAAACAGGTCG
>Ga0209717_1000586_pt1 | contig 44089 bp, 33 predicted proteins | sample AD_UKC048_MetaG_FD_184418 | JGI IMG/M metagenome (GOLD analysis project Ga0209717, IMG submission 184418) | Active sludge microbial communities of municipal wastewater-treating anaerobic digesters from USA - AD_UKC048_MetaG (SPAdes) (version 2) | ecosystem: Engineered > Bioreactor > Anaerobic >...
CCGTTCGAGAAGAGGACGTTGATAGGCCGCAGGTGGAAGCGGTGTGAGCCGTGCAGCCGAGCGGTACTAATCGCCCGAGGCCTTGACCTTCTTTATTTTGAAGTTGCGTCAGCAACTTCGAGAAGAGCATTTGCTTGATGTTGGAATGAGCGACTTCGCTTTCGTGACGAGTGATCGTCTTGTGACGAGTGATCGTCATGATGGGTGAAGTTGTGATCTTCAACTTCGAGACGAGTGCTTATCATTCTGAGTGAAGTTGTGATCTTCAACTTCGAGAAGAGTGATCTTCGCTTTCGACCGAAGTTGTGATCTTCAACTTCGAGACGAGTGATCTTCTCGTCAACCCTATACAGCTTCCAGAGAGCTATCCCTGGGTGACATTACAGGAGGAGGACCCACCCGGTCCCATCTCGAACCCGGCCGTTAAGCTCCTCCTGGCCTATGGTAGTATGGGGGAGACCCCATGTGAGAGTCGGTTTCGCCCGGGGTTTTATTCATCAGAACGGAGACATCAGTTTGTCTCCGTTTTTTGTTGCCTGTTTTCTGCCGGCGATGCAACGCCTTTTACGGAGCGACCCAAATAAAAGAACCCTTATCCGAAAAATCCATTGCTTTGTTTCGGTATCGTGCGGCCTCGAATGTTCATCGAAGCCCCCGCCGGTTACTGCGCGATAAAAACGGCAATCGCGTGGCAAGCGATTTTTGTCATCGCGGCCGCGCGATCCCAGCGCGACTTTTAGGTATTGCGATTATTCGATGATTGTGCGCACTGTCTTTTCGGGCGGGTCTCCCCGTGCGATAACCTCTCCTTTCGATCCTTCTCGTACCAGAGGTAAATGTTTTCTGGGATAGTATGGATGAGCTCGATGATGTTATGGCTATCAGAGAGCAAGGCCTTGGACTGGAAGATGTAGAATAATAAAAGGAGGTGGTTACCGATGCAAATCGCAATCACGAAAAAATTAGCTGCTGCAATAGGCATCAAACCTGCTTCCACAAGTGAGCCAACCAACCCACTGTTTTGCTGGACGGCAAACTGGACGAACACCTTTGATCGCCGCAAAGAGGACATGGTGGTCATGGTGAACCACGCCACGCGGTTTACTGTTATCATCTTTGGCGTGAAGCGCAACCATTTTAAGGATATTGCCGCCAAAATGACGGCCGCAATCCGTAATACCTTGCTTGCGTTGAACGTCAACTCGGAAATAGTGGAGGAGTATATGCGGTTGTCGGGCGAAATCCTGTTTACCGCAAACCACGACCGCAAGTTGACAGCGTGGGTAAACTGGCAGGGTTTAGATGCGGCGTTTGTGGTAGGGCGAGCTGTAAACGGCAGGGAGGGAGAGATTAAGTACGTGGACACCCTCGGGAATTTCGTGAGCGATCGTATTGTAAATTGCGGAAAAAGCGCGGAAGAAGCTTTTGTGCCACGCAGGAAGATGCTCGCGGCGCTGTCTGAGGCAACGGGTAAACCAGCCTATCGCTATCGCGCCTTTGAGCTTTTAGTCACGCTTGATTTGGATATTTACAAAGCCGTGCGGCGGCTCATCGTTCCGGCCGATATTACACTTTCGCAACTGCACCAAGTTTTGCAGGAGGTATTTCACTGGAAAAACTACCACTTATACGACTATACCGTGTTTGCCGGAAAGTCGCGTAAACCCGTCATACGGCTTGTTGAAAGCGTTGAGGATTTGGAGTATGATAAAGATGCCATCCTTATGACCGGGCGCAAACTATCTGAGTACATGCCCCTAAACAAGCGTATCTTCTACACCTACGATTTGGGCGATAACTGGGAGCATGAAATCAAATTTTTGCGGGAGATTGCGGAGCATAACGAAGAATCGCCCTACTTGCTTGAAGCAATAGGACAAACCCCACCGGAGGACGTTGGGGGTGTGGGCGGTTATTGCGAATTTCGAGAGATAATGCTCGACCCGAATCACCCTGAACACGCGGGTACGAAAGAGTGGGCAGGCTATTGGTCACTCGAATTGCGAGAGTGGGAAAAACGCCCGCGCGTGATAAAGCCGGGATTCCGCTAACGTTTTTTCGTAAGGGCGTGAAATAGTTGCTTTTATTGAAAAACGAGAGTTGTTAACGGTTTTGTATGCCTCATGGATAGCTCCTTTCAGAGCGGCTGCGGGATATCTGAAAAGGGATAAGGAACGAAAACCATGCGTATTTTAATAGATGCCGACGGTTGTCCAGTAGTGGATATCGCCGTAAAAATGGCAAAACGAAAGAATGTCGATTGTATTTTAATCTGCGATACCTCACACGTCTTCGAGAAGAGCGGAGCGGTAACGATTACCGTTTCAAAAGGAGTCGACAGTGTGGACTTTGCGCTCGTTAACATGGCGCAAAGGGGCGATATCGTCGTCACGCAAGATTACGGTCTTGCCGCTATGTGCCTTGCGCGCGGCGCTGTGCCGGTAAGCCAAGACGGTATGGTTTATGACGATAATAACATTCTTTCTCTGCTTTCGCAGCGCGCTATGGCTAAGAAAATCCGCATGAGTGGCGGGAGATTAAAAGGAAACGCCAAACGCGCCGCCGAGCAGGACAAGGCTTTTGATCTAAAACTAAAGGAGCTTTTAAGCGCGGAGGAATGCACGTGAAAACAGGAATCCACCGCTACTTTGTTGGCAATAACCACGAGCTTTTGTATGTCATAAAGCATTCAAAAACCTCAACCCAACTTTCAGACGGATTAGGAAAAATGGTTCCTCGAAGCGCTGGTGTACGGTGATCTTCCGGGGTGAAGGGTAAGGTGTACCCATTGAGGGTATCGGGAAAACCGGAATCCCATCAAGAAAGTATCTACAAGAAACCGGACATTCCGATGCGAAAGAGAACCGACAGCTGACTGACGCGGCTCATCGACTGTAGTGGCCAACTATTTTGTTAAAAGTGGCTTTTATGGCCTTATGTCGCGTTATTAGCCGAAAGTTGGGTTAAGAAACTATTGGCAGAAAGAAATGGAAAACGCCGCCTTGTGTGATTTCATTAAAAAAAAAACGACCTTTGAGGGATATCGTGTCCTTCCTGAGAGAACAAAAGATTCCGGTTCGTGCTATCTGTAGAGACTTTTCTGTGTACCGCGCCAATCTCTGCCGCTATCTGCCTTCTCCTGTTTCTCAGGACCCTTTATCAAAACGGATAACTGAGTTGGCCGATGAATACCTTCAATACGGTTATCGACGCTTAAGAGTCCTACTCCATCAAGAAGGAACCAGAGTGAATCATAAAAAAGTCTGCCGTCTTTATAACCACTTATCTCTCCAAAAGGAGGTGAAAAGTTCACGGACAATCTGTCTCCGTTTCTCGCCAAATTTCCCCCGGGGCATGTGGTGTCTGCCTATCCCATCTTCCGCGCCAAAAATGGCCCCGGATTCAGAGAGAGCGCTTTCAATCGCTATCTTTCCCTTGGACCGATCAAATACGAGTTCATCCAACCGGGCAGGCCTTATAAAATGGGTTCAGCGAGTCCTTCAACGAAAGATCGAACGAGGAATGCCTTCAACCGTTGGGTATGAATCTGTTCCCTTTGAAGGATATTCAGAACGCTATCTTGTCCTGGGTGAACAAGTATAACTGTTGTATGATTCAGAATGAATCATCGACCCCCTTCCAGTTTACGGTACGAGGTACCGATACGGAATCATATTGTTAGTTATTCGGTAATCTCTGAGTTGATGATTTATAATGAATCATCATTTACGAGACACTTTTTATGCTACACTCTGTCATGAACACTTACTCACTTTTGGGGCCATATCACTCGGACTTTGAATTCTATGGTTCATAATCTAAAGAATGAGACATCTTACCTGAAGTCTACAAAAGAAGGAAACGGGGAGAATTTTTAGGAATCGGAGAAGCCCTAAGCGTCGCAAATGATTGGCCTAAAAGGGTTTCCGTTAACACTCCCACCTTATTGAAAGCCACACCCGTCTAATCGATCGTTAGCAAGCTGCATTACGAGAAATGATGGAATTCAGGAAATTGAACACATATCGGTTATCGTACGGAACAAAAAGGAGGAAAACGTGCCGCGGCCAAAATGGGGGCCTTTAATCGCTATTGGTTTGGTTATCTGTTTTTTAGGGGTGATTGGGTGGTATCAGTATTACCGTTTACTAGGGAAACCTCTTTCACCGTTAACCGCCATCTATCTTTGCGTACAGCTTTTCACGCAACCGTTTACCCCCTCGACCCTTCTGATGGTCGACGACGCTTATCCGCACCCCCCCGCACTCCTCGTGTTGACGCGATTCGCCGCGCTCATCTTCACGTTCTTCACTGTTTTAACGCTCATCTTCTCTCTTTTCAAGGAATTATGGGCATCTCTCCGTGTGTTTTTCTCATTCCGTAACCATCTGATTCTATTAGGGGGAAACAATAAATCGAAAATCCTACTGGAAGATATCTTGAGGAAAACACCTGAAGAACAGATAGTTCTTCTTCTACCCGAAAACGCGAAGAAAGAAGATTATCCCAAAGAAACAGCCCGGTATGCAATTCTTTCGTCCGCCAGCGTGGCGCCTTCTCTCTTGCTTCGAGCGGGTTTGTCGAAAGCGTCCAAGGTTTTACTGTTAGAAGACGATGAAGTGTTGAATCTTGAAAGACTAAAGGTGATCGAAGAACTCGTTTCTCAAACGAAACGCACGAACCCGTTGAAAATTATGTTGCTTTTGCATCATCCCTCGACGCTTATGACCTTTAAAGAACTGAAAGGAACCGCCAATACGGGAAACACGGATATCCACGCCTTCCAATGGGACCAGCGGTTTGCGGCGCATATCGCCGACACTTTCTTCTCATCGGTATTGTTTCCTGTTCCCTTCGAAACAGAGGAAATCGTCTTGCTGGTTATCGGAAACAGCCGCTTATTTGAGCCTCTCACGCTCGAATGGATTCAGATGTATCGTCTTCCCGGAAACGTACCCCTAAAGATTATCCAGGTCTTGGACAACTTGATACCCGTCCCGGAGTTCCTCCGTGAACTGGCCGACCAGGTAGAGTGGACTCAATACGAAAACATCGCGTTTTTTTCCGCGCCGCTCCTCGAACAAATCAATCAGATCCGTCTATGCGTTATTCTGAACGAGGACGAACGCGCGTTGTTTCTTGAATGTCGGAAGGTTCGACGCCTTTTCTATCAAACAAGACGCACACTGGAAAACCCGACGATCGTTCTTCCTGTTACGGAACACCGCCCTTACTGGACCAAGATGCCTCAAATTCAAGAAAACCTGAGGGCACTTATGACTCGAACAGTCTACGTCGATGAGGTTGTCTCGTCGAGAGAGATACTGGAAGAAACAGAACAAGTGGATGCCTTAGCACAATCGATACACGGATTCTACACTCAGTTGCCCCAAAAACAGATAGAAGAGGATTGGGAAAGGCTCAGCGATGCGTTCAAGGACGAGAATCGTATCGCGGCGAGGCATATCGCTTACAAGCTCTCCTTCCTGGGATTGGAAATGGCAGAGGAAGAAGACCCGCGCGAAACGGTGGGTTTCGATATCCTAACATCGGCGGAAATAGAACAACTGTGCCGATTGGAACATAACCGATGGGTTGCGAGGAAGAGGGTGTGCGGGTATGTCGCGGACATAGGAAAACCAGGAAGAGAGATAAGAGATGCGCTCAAAATACATCCGGATATCCGCGGATGGGAAGCGCTGTCGGAAGAAGATAAAGAAAAAGACAGCGTGTTTATGAATTACGAAACGATCTTAAAGCAAATCGGGATAAAAATGGTACGAAAAGATACAAGGAAAAGTGAATAAAAAAGGAGGTTTCCCGACTTTGACAGTTGGCATTCCAAAAAGCGCGTCAAAAGAGGGACACGATTTTAGAAAGGCTCAAGTTGCTACCAGGTTCCTTCTTTTCGGAAGGAAAATCGGGAAAGACTATTCATAGAAAGGAACGTTACGTAAGAAAGCGGGAAGGATTAAAAAAGAGAAAGCTGCCACCAGGATTTTTTCTTTGTTAACGCGAATAGGGCGGCGAGTTCTTCATCGGTACTGATATTCTTCGGAGTTTTCAATTTAAGCTTCTTGAAGATCGTGTTTCCCAGGGAGGCATTGGCTGTCCTTATCCAGTATCGGGTATCACCGACGGTCACTTGGGCCAGCTGCATCGACAACAAGGCTTCGCGTATTCTTTCCGGGGATACGGGAACTGTTTTTTTCTCCTGGGTGAGAAGCCTCTCCATGTTTCGCTCCATCAGAAAAGAAAGGAAACAGACCAAAAAGTGGCCGTGGATGCGTCGGGGTGTCCAGTGGAAAATGGGACGAACCTCCAGAGTGCTTTTCATAATCCGGAAACTCTCTTCTATTTTCCAAAGCGTATGGTAAGCTTCTCGAACCTGTTGGGGCGTCCTATGCGTTTCGCTGGTCTCAATCCCGTAGTAACCATCCCAAAGGGCGTCTTCCGCTATCCTTTCCTCATCCAGTTCCCAGGAAACGTCGGTGGTCTTTCCGCCGGTCAGATATTTCTTCCCTCCCCGTTTTCCGGCAGCGGTGATCTGTCCGGGATGAGCCAACATCTTTCGCGCCTTTTCCACCAGGCGCTCCCGGTCCGCCCTGTCTTTTTTTGCCCGTCTCTCAGAGTAACTCAGGATCAGATGCTCGGGTAGCGCCACCGGCGTTTTGTCTTCCCCTGGAACGACCCGGTTCATTTCGAGCACTTTGATCTTGACCGCATCGCCCTCTTCATCCCAGGCGTCGGTATAGCCTTCCGGCGAAAGAATCGCCTCCTGGGTCTGCTTCGCGAGACTCTTGATCCTTCCGGCAACGATATACCCGTATCCCGCTTCCCGTATCTTCAGCAGATTTTGATGACTGTTCAGTCCCCGGTCCGCCACAATGACCACCCGGTGAATCCCGAAGCGTTTTCGGATGTTTTCCAGCGCCTGGATCATCGTCTTTCCATCAAAGGTGTTTCCGGGGAACAGCTCGTATCCAATCGGCAATCCTTCCGAATTCATCAACAGCCCCATCACCACCTGTACCTCGTTGAACTTCCCCGACTTGCTGAACCCAAAGTTTTTGAGCTCATCCTTCTGCACACTTTCGAAAGCAAAGGTGGTCACGTCGTAAAAGACCACATCGACCGTTTGCCCCGCCCGGGTGTGGTTTTCTTGGAAAAGCTCGTCTTCGATTATTTCCTTGTGCGCGTAAAGATGGTCTAAGGTCCGGTAAAGGGTATGAAGCGGTATCTCCTGGTACCGGTAATACACTGCCTGCCCTTCATAAGTCGAAAGTTTGCTGGCCGGACGTAAAAGATGCTGCACCGCCATCAAAAAAGCGGTTTCCGATAGCGGAAAGGTTACTTTTTTTTGATCCGAGAGTCCTTCCAGACACTTCGCGATGCCGAGGTCTTCCCATAACTGGGCGTAGGCCAGGTATCCATAGTTTTTCATCGTCGCTTCGCTGCAATCGGAGGGAAGAAAGGTTCCGTTGGATATCCCCATGATTTGGTTGAGTTTGGATAGGATGCGCTGGAAAGACGGGTCGTTTCTGAGAAGGTCGGCCCGCCCCAGTTGGAAGAGGGTATGATGGCGAGTGGTGCCTTCTTCCCAGACGGATTCAACTAAAGACAGGTATTCATAGCCTTTGCTTTTAGTGGACTTCAAAAACATACCGAACACCTCCGAGAGGATACTGGAGGTATTATACCATATCATATCTCAATAACAAGCGATTATGAAAGTTAGACGCTGTCCGGTTGTACCAGGTTTTCTGAAGATTTCCTAACCACCCATCGTTTTTAGCGGGTTTGCGCGCTTTTTCTTCCCGTTTTTCCCCCGCAAGTGTCAAAGTCGTGAGCCAAACACAATTCATTTGTACTCCTCGCTTTTCTGTAGTGGTATAGCTCAATGATTTACTGTAACTTGTATATATTCATATTAGCACTATGGTTAAAAAAAACAGCATCACAAAATGAGCCGTGCTTGTATCTATGCTAATAAATCGAACTGGTCGAGCCTTATTTGGGTTGCCTGTAAAGAAACATTGAAAATGGACGCAATGTTTCCTATAGCATCGAGGTATCTTGCAGGGGCATCCTTTTCAGTAAACGCAATAGCATCAGCACCAAACTGTCGCTGAAGTTCATCATAGGCACAGGTAAGGAAGGCCATTTTCGGCATTAGAATTGCAGCTGCAAGGGCATTGGCTTGTGTTTCTTCTCGGTCTGAATCCGTAAAAGGCATCTTAACCCTTGCTGTAATAGTAGTCTCCCCACATGTTAAATATCCCATCGTCCGAAGTGCGTATACAGGGAAGGCATACCACAATGGCACGCGAATGGAAAGTGTCGTCGCTTAATGGATTTATGAAAGATACGCCCGATTGTGCTTATTCCACAACATTTGACAATAACTCCCGAAAAGTATGTTAGTTGTGTTTCTTAACAGCCTTTTTACCGATGCTTTGTAATAGCTTGCGGGTGTTTTTAAAAGTCACATCGTCCTTTCTTTGCTCTTTCTCGGGAAGTACTTCGAAACTCACGAGATCATTATGGACTTTAACAATATCCCGTAGTTCCTTCCATTTGGACGATTTCGCGCTTTCGGACGGCTTTTGACCGGATGAACTTATTGTTCTCTTCCGGATCTCATCTTGCTTTTCTGCATAACGATACCCATTAAGCATCTTCTTAGCAACCCATCTGTTATGCTCAATTTTCAGAACGCAATCATCAAACGGATCAGAACTTTTTTCTACTTCCTCGTCGTCTTGATCGACCACTTCATATCCCCTCTGCTTAAGACTATAGTGCAAATGTCGCGCCTTATACCTGTTTTCTTCTTTGAAGTAGTCGCTCAATTTTGACCATTCGATATCCAGTTTATCTTTCGTTAACGGATCATCAAAATAAGAGTTATGATTCGCTTTTGCTAATTCATCGTTCTTTTCTATGTTTTCGAATAACTGTCGTATCGACAACACGTCTGAACGATCGAACCCGCGGATTTCTAAAGAACGCTCGTATCGCTCTACTCCCACATCTCTATTGAGTAACGGAAAAATCGTATCTCGATTCTCTTGAGAAAAATAGAAAATCAGAGGATCGTTAATGACCTTTCTTAACCTCAGGTAATAATTCCTAAGTTCCCTACATGTTTGTAGGTTTTCAAGGACCGTATCGAATGCGGTTATCACGAGGAAGGCTCTATCCAAGATAAGATGGTTTTCTTTCTTAAGACTGTATTTTTCCTTCCTTTCCTCTTCGTTCTTGAAAGCGGTATCGAGCGACATAAAGTCTATTTTTTCAAGTGGGTAGAGACAAATATCGCTCAAAAGGCAGAAATCCGGGTATTTTCTCAAGAACGAACGCACCTTTTCATCGGCGTTATCATCCAGTATAACGACTCTTTTGTTGCTAATCCCGATGAAATGGAACATTGCGGCGATTTCGAGGAGGACTTGTCCACCGAAGTCAGTTAACCCCGCGAGTACGATCGGGAGATCTCGACTATCCGCAGTCGGGTTATTAACGAGTAAGTATTGTTCGATCAGCTGCTCCGTCGCGATTTGATCAACGAAAAACGAGGCGTGAATGGAATGGAAGTTTATCGCCCGTAGATCCAGACACTTTGAAGAATCCTCTCCTTTGATCTCCTTGAACCACTGCGAGTTTTCGCGCTTCGAAAGATGAACCAACACCCTTGTTTTTCGGGAGTTTCTTATGTTTTTTTCTATCTCCGAATTCTTCGGATTTCGTTTGCGCTTAACCTGAGGGCATAGTTCTTCTATATGCGAAGCTAACGACATATTGGTAGCGTCATCTCCGAGATGGATAAAAATGTCCTGAGTTTTCCCGAACCTGATCCGTTTCAGGAAACGAAGGTCTCCGAAATTTTCCCGGATGATCAGAATGTTTTTATCGGGTAGAAACGAGTTCGTTTGTGTTTTTTCGAGAAAAACCGCGCACTTTCGTTTTTTAAAGTAACCCGTTTTTTTATTCTCGGCTTGTAATTCTCTAACGAGTAAATCCACGTTCGAGTCTAACCCGAAAAACAACGTTGGTTTCCGGAAAAAGAAGAGGAACAGATATTTAACCTCTCGTGAAAAGACCGCCCCGAACTCTTCGAGCAAGGCGAAAATACCAAAAACAATGATGAGAGGCCCGGCTATCCGCAAGATTTCCAGACTTACGGGAATCGGGGTACGGGATTGCTTATCTACGGGAAAAGTCGCGTTGGCGACAGGAGTCTGTATCGCCGCATAGAAATTGTCAAAGAAGCCCGCTTCAATACCTCGTTTTGCGTGATATTCATCCCAAGCCCAAATCCCAACCACCAGTACAATAAGCAACAATAAAAAAAGAAACAGCCATCGATTTCTTACAAAAAACGTTATGACTTTCATCCCTTTTCCCCTTAAAAGGATATTGCTTCCTGCCCCCCATTTTAGTTTGCGGGTTAACCAATAATTCAATAATAATGAAATATTTAGAGGTAACGGAGGGCGTATTCTGAAAAACGAACGAAAAGGTTCGTTTTTTCCTCACGTTATTCAGTACGTTGTTGTGATTTATTCATTTTCTACACTTACGACTACCCGGCGCATACAACTCAAATGGAATGGTTTATTCTTTTTCCCTTATTTGGTTCAACAGTCTCAGCCCGCGGGATTGGTGATTCAGTTTGGATCGTGGGTCGGGTCCATTGTCGACTGTCCTTGGAGCTACCCTGAAGAAAACAGATCCTCCATTTCCTTCCCCTCAGTCACCAACAGAAGCGATTAGGGCTCCGTTTATTCGGACTTCCTTTCCTTTTGAACGTGTCCGCCACTTACGAGTAGAGCGCTTTCCAATCTTCCGGGTTTGCACTGTTTCGGAAGCGCGTCAATAAACTACTTATCTAAGGTCAGTTTCGCGGTATACGCTTTAAACCCCCGAGAGTATTGCGGCTGCAGATTTTTCCGGATCTGCGCAACCGATTTCTGGTCCGCCGCTTAGTGCGTATTATCTCGGCCCTTACTCTCTTTTACTCTGGTTCAATGTTCATAAAAGTGTTTTAACGATACGACATATATCGGGTTTTACAAAAACGGAATCTTGAACGAGTAAAATGAAAAAAACCGGTATAGGTCTTATTATAAACCATCCACTAATCTGATGTTTTTGCCTTCCTTTCCTTCAATTAGAGAATGGTTGACCCCGAAAAAGTTTAGCGGTTCGGTATTCTTAAGGAATCGCCCAACCACTTGTAACGCTAAAACTACGATTTCTCCTTACTTCCAGATAGAGAAAGCCCCTACTCCGACTTAGTAGAAACCTGAACCGCAGGTACTGTTAGGATTATCGAAATTCGGGAACAGAGACGTTTTACTTCTTACGATCCCCCGAATCATAAATTCGTTATCGTAATATTTCTTTTGATCTCTCTCTCAAAAACCAAAGGAGGAATGCTTTTCGCGCTTTGCTGCGCAGGCATCTGTGAGACGGTTTTCCCCATATTCTTAAGAAGTTGCTCGAAAGATATGCCATTAAAGTTTTGAGCGAAGTCCGTCGTTGAGCGATGAATCAATTGGGAAAACCGGCGATAATCCTCATCGTTTGGAGAGAAAAGAAAGACGTAGGCTTTGGTTCGATTCAGCTTTTCCGCCAATGCTTCCAACCGCGCAACGGATTCTCGGTAGAAATCGCCCCCGCTTAACGGTTCGTCAGTAAAGATTGAGACGATTCTTGTAGCATCTTCTCTCCATTCAACAGATGTCGCGTAATCCACGGCGAGCAGTGTCGCTTCGTCGCCGCCCGATTCGACCGTTTTCAGGGCCGAAATTAAATCTGGAACGCTATTTGAAAACTTTTTAAAAATAAAACTGCGGCTATCTTCAGCGACAAATCCGATTCGCCAATCCAGTTTTTGGTTCGGGTTCGATTCGATGGCTTCGACGAAAGTTGTCAAATGGTCAATCAAACCCTGTAGAACAGGTGTCATCGAGCCTGAACGGTCAATCACGAAAACAACATCCGCTCGGCCTTTGCTGAGCGCTCTTTTCTTCTCCTGCAACTGAAAATCGGCCATGTTATCCTCCTTTTATACATCGATAAAAAAATCCGCAACGCCTTTCCCAGTTTTTCTATATATAAGTGAAATTTTGTCCCCTTTTTTCAACTTTGATTTTCCGCAAAGTTTGGTTCCGTTGAGTTGAACCCAATTATTACTCCCCAGCACGTCTTCGATATACCATCCCGTGCGAGGTTCTTTGAAAATCCGGAACATCGGCGTTCCGTCCTTATTCCAATAAGCGTGCAAAGAATCACCTTCATCGTCTTTTAGCCCTTGGAAGAATACCTTTGCTTGATTCCTATCGAAGGTAATATCTTTATCAATGTAGCAGAAACTACCGGACTTTTCCTCGGTCAGAATCATCGAGACAGGCACCTTTGAGAAGAGTCTCGCTTCTTCTTCTTCCAGTGCCTTAACGACCTCTTTCATCGAAGGTCTTAGGTGTGGTTCCAGGCTGAGCGTTCGATTCAGGACTTCCGACAGCTCTTTTGACCAGAAGGGGGCCGCTTCATTAAGAGAACGGGCGCGTTTCCGAGATTTCATTACGTTCTTAATTGTTTCGTCATCGCAAGTGACGCCTTCTTCCAGAAAAGGGTGTCCTCCGCGTGTTAAGGTCTCGTAAAGGACGATACCGGTAGAAAAAACGTCCGATCCGAAAGTTATTTCTTTTCTTTCGTAATGCTCGGGGGATTTATAGAGAACCGTTCCGACCGTTTTTATTTTTTGACCGACGGGAAAGGACCAATCCAAATCGATAATATGGAGTTGATTATCGGCAGCGTCAACCATGAATTGTTTGGGTTTCAAATCGGAATGGATTATTCCCCGATTGTGCAGTTCTAAAACGTTGGTAGCCAATTTAATCGCGTATTCAAGTAAGGACTTTGCGGAAGAGACTCCTTCAAGAATCCCTTCCAAATCTTTTCCATTGATGTAGTTTTTAACTTGTACAACCTGATCCTTATGGATGGTCGTTTCTATGATTTTTTCGCAATAAGGATAATCTTTAAGGAGGCTGGCGATACGATCCTGGTTTCTCTTGAACTCCTGGGTTTCTCCGTTACTTCCGAAAGGAAAGTAAATCTTTACAAAATAGAATCTCGTCCCTTTTTTCGCCTTGTAAGCCCTACAAAAAGCGCCTTCGTTTATATATTCGACGATTTCATACCCAAGAATGCTTTCTCCCGGTACCATCATGAAGACCGTTCTTTCTATGATTTTTCGGGACCGCTTATGGAATCCATCGAAACAGTTTTGCCGACTTTTTCGAGGACGCTTTTCCAATCGATATCAGCCAAGCCCGTGCCGAAGGATACGGAATCGTTGTAATCCATTCTTGCTTTACCTGCGCGCGTAGCGATTTTTGCTAATTCTTCAAAGTATGGGTCTTTGGGCGCAAAAAGGAACGTATAAACGCGCTTTGACAATATTTCTTGAGCGATTTGGTGTACTCCTTTTGAAGGGTCTGTAGAGAGAGGTTTCGTCGGAGCGTCCGTAAAAACGATTAAAACATGGGTTCTCGCTTCCGCCCAATCTGTTTCCTGAACCGTTTTCAATATCGCGTCCAAAGTCGATTCTTCTGCGTCACCACCGCCTTCGGGAACGAACTTAGACAGAATGACCCGTTTTATCTCTTCTTCGTTTGTTATCCAACCACCCGAAAAGTCCATCGCGTTCGTGTCTACCCCGATATCTCTGAAAACATTAAACCGAATCCTCCAATCCAGCGGCGCTTGTGATTTGGTTTGAGTTTTCCCTAAGGATTCTAAAAAAGTATTCAGATTCCTTAATAGACCTTCCTTGGTCGGCTCCATCGATCCCGTGCTGTCGCACAGGATGACAATATCGGCTTTCCCTTGGACTTTCGCCCGTTCCTTCGGTTGCAATGTGAAATCGTTTGACATCGTTACTCCTCCCTTTCATCTGTTATTGTATGTATCTTTACCGTACCATCGTTCACGACTTGGGCAAAGCTGGGTTCGGAAACATCCGTATAGTATGTGTCTGGGCTTTTTCCACCAGTTGAGAAAATCGTTATCACGCTTCCCGGATACTTTTCAAAATGAACGCGATACCCCCGACTTCCCCTTTCCTTAGTAGAAGGATCATATTCGTGAGATCGAATCATCCTGCTAATTCCAAATTTTTGCATTAGTATCAGAAAATCCGATAATGTAAAAACGTATCTCGCTGTTCCGTCATCGAAATATAAATCTGAAGGGTCACGCCAAAGAAAGTTGCTTTCAGCCGAATAACGCAAATGGTTCTGTTCTTGAAACAAGGAGTTTTGAGATAATGTTTCCTCGAGAGTTTGTACATTCTGTAGGTATATTTTATCGGGTATCCCCGCGTGGGCTAATAAGGTTTTTTCACTTCTGAGATCATTTTCCAGAACCGCAAAAACTTTCAAAGAACCTAACAAATCGATAAAAAAGAGTTGGGCTAACCCATTTGCTTCCAAGTCTTCATAGTATTCGTCAAAAAAATGAGAAGGTTTAAACTCCGGTCGAATTTTCCCGTGATTCATCGCGTATTTTTCATGGTTGCCTTTCAGCAAAACGATGTTGTCCGGAAAAGCCAGGAACAAAGAAAAAACGATGCTTAACACATAGATGTCCTTCTTGCCCCTGTCAAGATAATCGCCTAGGAAGAACAGAATCACTTGCTCGGGATCGCGACCCTGATAGATCGAGAACAGCATTTCCAAGAGCGTCGTTTTATCGCCGTGAATATCGCCGATGACGAAATACACTTTCTCCGGATCCATCTTTCTGATTTCGTATTGGCTTTGCCCCTTAATTTTTTCGGCTGTCTCTTCGAGAAGCTTTTGCCCAATAGGTGAGACATTCAGTAATTCCTCAATTCGCGGATCCATTTTGTTTTTGCGATCCCACAACTCGGCAGGTCTAACAATTTGGGACAGCGTCGGGTTCTCCTTTACCAGAAAAAGCGCGAACGTCGAATCCCTGGAAGGAGATAAGAAAACGGGGATTTCAGGATAAAGATTCTCGATCTTTTCTTTTATTTGTCTGGAAGAGGCAAAGGCGGAACAAACGGTTTTATCTTTTAAACCGAGTCGCTTTTCCATGTTTATCCCTTCTTCGAGTAGTTTGCTGAGATACTCCGAAGATGTGGGATGATTCAGAAGACAATTCGTCGCGGCTGCATCAACCGCTAACCTTATGTAAGGGTTATCCTCTTTCCACTCTCTATCAAACGATTCTACAACGATATTCCCTAAGATGTCCTTAAAATATTGAAGCCAATCGGATTTTAAGAATCGGTGGTGTTTCTCGAAACGTGAGAGGTCATCCGTCGCTTCTATCTTCTGATCCGTATAATATCCTTTTAAATCCTCGTGCAGTCCTTGGAATAGCTTCAAACCCTTTTCGGCATAGTCATGTATTTTTGATAAAAAAAGTGTAAGGCGCTGAAAGTACCACTCTTTATCACTTTCCGGGGTTTGTTTTATTATTTTTTTCGAATAGTTTTTTACCTTCAGAAGCGTTAGGAAATACTTTATCCCTTTTTCTGGTTCGAAAACTAATTCTCGGAGTATTCTTTTCTCTCCTAAAAGGAAAGATTCAAAGGCATCTTTTAGTTCCACAGGAATAGTCCCTGGGAGAGCTTTGTTTTCGGAAAGTAAGTCGCGCAATTTTTCTCCATCCACATATTGCCAGGTGAAATACTCAAAAAACATCATGATTCTTTCATAACTTTCTTCTTCTGAATACGCGTTTTTTTCGCATCCAAACTTGAAGAGCGGAAGAATCCAATGCTCACCTACCATTTTAAGGTATCGTTCATATTTGTAGATGGAAAAAAACCAAGGAAAGACTAAAACCTGACCGTCAGAAAAGAGCGGAAAAAATTCCTTTGAAAACGTTCTGGTCAACTTTCCGAGAATGATTTTAAACAACTCGCTCTCTTCTCCGTCGCTAAAGGGCAAATCAGTCCAAACGATTTTTTGAGGCTCCTTGTTATCCTTCTTTCGAAAGCGCTGATCCGGACTAGACATTCTTACCTCCTAAAGGCGTATTTTCGAAAAAATGTTCGATAAACGGTGACGCGTTTCCGAGAATAATAACCGGAATCCTTGATTTCTCGTTTTCAGAGCAGCATAGACGAATGTAGAAAAACTTCCAAAACCAAAAACCGCAAGAAAAGCAAGTTTATACGTCGCGAAATGTTGTACCGATACGATCAACATGGCGATCGGCAGACCTCCCAAAGGTCCTAACCAGTAAACCCAGGCAGGCCAGAAAGGATACACTTTGTATCGAAGGAAAATTACCGTTAATTCAACTAGCAAACCGGAAACAAAAGAGTAGAGCCAATAATCGGAACCGGTTACGATGGCTGCGCAAACGCCACCTAAAACAATACTTAGCAATGACACCCAAATCATGCACTTACGCAGCCATGTACTGAAGAAGTAACGTATAGTCTGGGGGGGAGGAAAAATCGTGAATAAACGTGTGCTCTCTTTTATCAGCTCGATATTCAGTTTCGAACGAAAATGCGAATCTGATAATGTCAAATACAACCAATGGTCCATTTGAACGGCTATGGGATCTCTTTGTTTTACAGCGATCCGGATCCTTCGTTGGATTCTTTTGCACTTTCTGAGGAAGCGTTTTGTGATACCTAAAGAGATGATTTTCGCCATCTTTTCATACTCGTCAATAGATAGTTCTGAAAAAACTTCGGGAACCATTGAACGGTATTCAGAGGTTTGAAATTGCCGCTTCGTGAAGAACTCTTTTCTATTGCTGATTTCGCGGGTTTTATTTTGGACCTCCAAAAAAGCATCCGGTATTTGCTTAGGGATGTCGATAATGCATTGGGGTAGGTAATAGTTGACGCAAATTTCTTCGAACTCTTGAATACGGAAGGGCTCTTTTTGGTATTCCCTATAAAATGCTAGAAATGCCCCATATTTCTCTAGGGACAACGAACGCACTTTATCTATCGAATTATAAGGAAAAGGAACAAGGAAGTTACTCAAAAAACGAGCATAATCTTCTTCGCTTGGAAAAAGGAGCAGATCAGGAGCATAATCCATGAGTAATCGATTTAGGCTCTCCCGTTCAATGCTTTTGGGAATCATCCATTTCGAAGGGTTAAGGAGGATTTCTAAAGCCTTTTTCATTTTTAGGTAAGAAGGCTCTTCCGATCCCGGGTGATATAAAATCTCCAAGATACGTAAACAATGGACGATATCGAAACTTTGATTTTTTTCGGTCGAATGAACGAGAGCTTTCTTGCTCAAGCTCCCTTTTTGTATCAACTGAAGAAGCAGTTTGCCCCTATCATCTATCGAGATTTTCTTTAGCTTATTCTCGACAAGTTGTAGAAGATAGGGGAGAGTCACTTGCACTCCGTAGGGGCAAAAAGAGTCGCCGTTTCCGAAGAGGAGTAAGAAGCGATCCAATCTCTCGCTCTCATTTTCGCAATCGGTATAGAGCGCCTTCAAATATTTATTTCGTTCTCTCGGGTGACAGGAAAGCATCACTCTTCGACGGAATTCTTCAGTAAAGATGGATTTGATCCCCGTTTCCCACGGGATAACCCCTCTGCGGAGCGCTTCCGCGATTTGAGGCAACGAATCGTACGCGGTTCCGTCGACGAAAAAAGGAACGATTAGTTTGTCGCTGTATTCTTTCGTTTCCTCTATCCAGTTTTTTACCTGAGGATATCCCCAGGCGTTTTCGTGTTTTGTATCAAGTATTCCGGCGATGAGAGCGCTTAATGATCCGTATGCGATTTCCAGAATCGGGAAGGTTTGACTTTTCGCCCACTCCAATAATGCTAAAGGGTCATCCGGGTAACGAATTTCGATACCCAACAATCCGAGTAAAAGCACCCCCATCTGTAGGTAATCTATTCGTGTTTTCATCGTTGCAGGCAACTTCTCCTCCGCCTCGCTGAAGACCAACCTGGGATTAGATAACAAAAACGAGATCGGGGTTTCCTTGATGAGTAAGATATTGGACATACGGATATTCATGTGATATAGCCCATGAACATGAAGCGTATAGAGAATCTGATTCAGGTTTTTTATGATTTGCAGTATTTCAGAAGCATTCAGTTTTCTTTTCGAGATCAGTTCGCTTAAGCGTACGCAGGGGGGATTCAATTCAAAGATGACACAACGCTTCTCCAGTTCATAGCATTCACTTTTGACGACCGGGTTGATGTACTCAGGAAAAGAGATGCCGACTTTTACGAAAGCCTCACATTTTTTTCGATCGAATTCGTAATCGTTCTCAAGTGAAATTTCGTGAGATATCAGTTCGTCCTGGTTATCGGTATAGGTGAGACTCCCTTTTTCGATACAACACAACGAAACCACCCGTATATTTCAGAATCGCGCGATCCGAATGTTTATTCGTAGTAGCGGTACTTCCTTCAACCCGGTACAAAGTTAAACCCCGATTGCTATTTATCGATTCCTTAAAATAATCGTCATATTACCCAGAGTATACCTTTGCTTCCGATAAGATTGTACCATAAAGCAGCCTTCCGATACTATCTTAATTTTCTAATTTCGATAAACTATAAGTAATTTGTTATAATTATCTACGGTTTTATGGCTCCGGAACCGCCAAGTCTTCACAATAACGAACCGGGAAGGGCATACATCTCGTCCGTAATCTCGCGAAAGATTTCGTTAAGAAAAACGCCGAACATAGAAATCCACGTTAAAGAACGGTTTGTACGAAAGACTATTTTTAAGATAAAAGGAGGCTTCTCATGACCGATCGCGAAAAACCGAAAGACAAGTACCTCTTCATCAGTTACAGCCATCACGAGCTGCCGGAAGTGGCGGAACAACTGGCAAAAGATCTGGAAGCGCTCGGATATGAGGTGTTCTTGGACAAAAACCGTCTCATTCCCACGGGCCAGTTTGACGCGATGCTGGTGGAAGGATTGCACCGTCTGGAAGAAGGGGGATGGTTCCTCTATCTCATGACCCCCTCCTCGGTGCGTCCAGACCGGAACTACTGCCTGAACGAAGTCACCTGGGCAGACTATCACACCCGCAACGCCATACTTCCCCTGCGCCTCCGGCCCTGCGAACCTCCGCTCACCACCTATCGCATCCAGTACTACCCCATCGACGACTGCATCCCGACCGAAGAGAAACACGACCGTTACCGGGAACACTTGGAGGAGGTCCAAGCGATCCTCGAACGGCGGAAGACTCCACCCATCCGTGACGAAAGGGAAAAGCTCGAGGGAATCCTGAAACCCATGGCCTTCGACCGGAAAAAGCTCACCGCGCTCGACCACTTCACAGGAAGGGAATGGGTCCTGGACAAGGTCAAAGGGTGGCTGGAAAACCCGAACGCGGGAAGGATCTTCCACATCAGCGGGGGGCCGGGGACCGGCAAGAGCGCGATCGGCGCGTGGCTGGTCCAACAATTGCCCCAAAACATCCGGGCGGTCCACTTCTGCGATCGGGACAACGTGGAAAAATCCAATGTCAACCGGATCATCCGCTCAATCGCCTGCCAGCTCTCCTTCGTCCTGGAAGACTACGGAAGCCGGCTCAAAGAAACGGTCTTTCGGGATACGCAACGATACCAGGACGACGCGATCCAACCGCGCATCCTCTTCGAAGAGTTGATCATCGACCCGCTGACGCGGCTGAACGCGCAGCGAAAGGACCTGCACACCCAACCCATCACCCTGCTGATCGACGGGCTGGATGAAGCGGGAATCCCGGGAAGGGACAACGAACTGGCCAAACTGATCGGAGATCCAGAGCTACAAAAAGCGATGCCCACGTGGATACGGTGGATCCTCACCGCGCGTGGCGAACCCCAGGTCACCTACTGGTTGCAGAGCGCCCCGCTCCAGATAGATCTGGAAGAAAAGGAGAACCAAAGGGGAGACTTCAAAGCCTACTATGAAAAAAGGCTCGATACCCTTCTGCCGAAAGAAGAACGGGACAAGGTCCTGGACATTCTGGTGGAAAAAGCCGAGAAAAGCTTTCTGTACTGCGAGCTCATGTGCGAAGAGATCCGGAGTGATCCCGCAATGCTCCGGACCCCCGACCGATTCCCGACGGGGATGAACGGATACCTCGCCCGATTCTTCAGGGCCCGTTTTCCCGAAGGCTTCGACGACCGGACCCGGCAAATCCTGTCGTTGATGGCCGCGGCGGTCGAACCGTTGACGGTGGCGCTGATCCGGGAGATGACCGGGATGAACCAAGCGGACTGGGCGAGATGGCAACGAGAGGTGGGCGCGCTGATCCGTTGCGAAGAAAAGGATAAGCGAAAGACCGTACACTTCTACCACGCCACCGTGCGGGAATGGCTGACGGGGGAGCTGGAAGGATCGCAGCCGGACCTCTACGAAATCGAACCGGAAGAAGGCCACCGGATGCTGGCGGAATACGGATGGGCGAAACTGGAAGCGGGACAGGAATGGGAAGAACCTTTGGAATATGAGATCGAGTATCTCGGGGTGCATCTGTACGGGTCCGCGACCAATCCGGAAAGAGATACCACGATCCGCGACCGGCTGGTCGGGCTCTTCTCGAAAACCTTCGCGTATGAAGGGGAGGGAAAACTCCCCCAAACTGTCTTAAAGAATCTTCTGGATTTTCTGGTCACTCTTCGAAATGAAGAGGATGAAATCGCGTTTAAAAGAGTCCTAAGCCAATTTATGAACAATCAAAAGGGTAGAAAAAATTACGATTCCATTTTTCGTCTGGGTACTTATCTCCGAGACCGATTCGATTATTTTATGACGCGCGGAAAAAGTGATTGGGGTACGTGGTTAATCAAATACCAACACGATTCCGCAAAACAACTTGTTTTACTTGAGAACAATAATGATAATCAGCACGCTTTAGCAGAAAGCTGGTACAGAATGGGAGATATTTTTAGAATTTCGGGCGATCAAAGGAAAGCAATGGATGCATACAATGAGAGTTATAGCATCATGGGCGACCTCTTTAAACGCGTTACGGATAATGATGTTTGGCGTAAATGCTTGTTTATTAGTTTGGGGAGAATGGGAGATTTATTGTTAGAACAAGACGATCCAGACCGCGCTTTAGAGGCATATGCCCAAATTCAACGCCAATTAGAAAAATACGACGACAACCGCTGGAAGCATTATCTTAGTGTTTGTAAGCGCAGAATGGGAGATATCCTGCGAACAACAAAAGCAGGAAATTCTTACTTTTCGTTTAGAAAGATGGGTGAAATATCACCAGAAATTCGTTCCGGTTATGACAAAGAAAGTGAGGAGCTATACCGCGCATCTTTGAAAATTATGGAAGAGCTGACTGCCGACTCATCGAATCTCCTCTGGAAAAAAGACCTAAACCTTAGTTTACGTAGAGTCGCGGAAATGGAAGAATGTAAAAGAAACTCAGATATGGATTCTGCTTTAAAAATGTACATGGAAAGCAAGAAAGTTATTCAAGAGATGTTAACGGTAGAACCCGATAATACTGAATGGTTACATCAGCTTGGAATCAGCTTGCATTGTATCGCACGGGTACAGCGCGCCAAGGGTAATCTTGATATCGCCGCGCGAGCGCTTGAAGAAAGCCATCGTATTCTCGAAAAATTAAACGACTGCAACTACAGGAATACGGAGTTGCAACAAGACCTCGCTGTAAGCTTTCTAAAGATGGGGGAATTGAAAGAAGCTTTAGGAGAAACGGATGACTCTCTTGGAGCATTTCAGGAAGCGGTTAAATATTTGGAGGGTTTAGTAGCTAACAATCCGGAGAATAAATCAGCGGATAGATGGAAGGGATTGCTCGTCTATGCTTTGCGAAAAAAAGCAGAGAAAGAACAACATATCAACAGGGAAACAGCTGTGTACTCTTATCATGCAGCATTAGAATATCTGTATGAACTATATGGTATAGATATAGAAGATTTGGGCAACCGTAGTAACTGGTCTAATTGGAAAACAAAAAATGTTAACTGGTATAGTAATATGAAAGACTATATAGTCATTCTATTTGAGTTGGGATCGATAGAAATGATGTCTGAGAACCCGAGTAGCGGGAACAGAAGGATTAATTTAGCACTTCATAATATTAAGATAATCAAGGACCCAGAGTTAATATTTCTTTTAGACAAATTTCGTGAAAATCTGAATAAGGCGGGATTTGAAGACGACATGCAGGCCGCTTACGAGAACACCCTGGCGATTCGGCAGACACTGACATCGCGGGACCTCGGTTTGAGCTGGAGCAGGATCAGAGACGTGAGACAGGCGCAAGTCCCCTACAAGAACGCCCTGAGAGACCTAGAGATAACGCAGGAGTTGGTCGAACGCGACCCGGGGAACACGGGCTGGCAGCGGGACCTTGGCGCGAGCTGGAACAATATCGGGGATATGGCAAAGGCGCGTGGGAACCTGACAAAAGCGCAAGCCGCTTACGGGAAAGCCCTGGCGATCATGCAGGAGTTGGTCGAACGCGATCCGGGGAACACGGATTGGCAGCGGGACCTGAGCGTTAGCTGGAACAATATCGGGGATATGGCAAAGGCGCGTGGGAACCTGACAGAAGCGCAAGCCGCTTACGGGAAAGTCCTGGCGATCATGCAGGCGCTGGTCGAACTCGACCCGGGGAACACCGACTGGCAGTGGGATTATGGGATTTCGTTAAACAGAGTCGGGCGACTTTACCTACAGCAAGGGGATACCGTCCGAGCCAAAGAGTATTTTCTGCAAGTGTTGGAGGTCAGGCGAACCTTGGTCGAACAGTCGCCGAAGAACGTCGACCTTTATATCGGATTAGCTTTTGCCCTTTTAAACCTTTGCGCTGTATCCGAGCATGGGGAAGAAAAAAGAGAATATTTGGGAGAAGCCTATCAGATCACGAAAGCCCTCGTGGATGCGGGGGTTGAGCATAGCGAATTGAACGTCTTGAGAGGACTATTTAGGATTGAATAAAGAGAAACCGGACCACTCAGAATCGCCGAAAGCGACCGGAATCGAAGCGGAAGAAACGCGTACCGCGGATCGGGTCATAGCTTTCGGCAGCAATTGCGCGTAGGAGGACAAAATGATTGATGACGGGAACTCCGAAGATACTGGAGGCGTAAGCCGGGAACAAAAGCCTTTTATCTTTCTTTCCTACGGACACGACGCCTACTCCGTTTTGGCGGTGCGATTGAAAAAGGACTTGGAAGCTCAGGGTTATGAGGTATGGTACGACCTGCAACGGTTGAAAGCAGGGGTAGACTGGGAGCAGTATATCGAAGAGGGGTTGGAAAAAGCGAGCCGTATGGCGGATCAAGGATTCATGCTCTTCCTGATGACCCATCATTCGGCACGACGCCCGGACGGCTTTTGCCTCAACGAGCTGGCGAAAGCTTGTGCAGAAGGGATCCGGTCCATCATTCCGGTTCTGGTTCAGTACGGCAGCAAACCGCCGCTCTCCATCTGTCGCCTCCAGTACCTGGATATCCAGGACTGTCTTGACGAAACCTTAACGCTTCGCGGGGATAAGTATGCTGTATACGCGAAAAGAATCCTCGAAGTCCTGCGAAGGGAAAGACCCCTCGACACGGAAGGGGGAGAAGCGGCCTTACGGCGGCTTCTTCAACCCATAGATTTCTCGGTAGACCGATTGGGGCATCAAGAATTCAGTGGAAGGGAATGGGTTTTTAAGCGGATACAAGAATGGTTGGAGACAGACACGCCGAAGCGGGTACTCTGGATCAAAGGAAAAGCGGGTACGGGGAAAACGGGGTTAGCCATCAAGATATGCGATCAATACGAACAAGTGGTCGCCCATCATCTCTGCAAAGCGGAGAACCAGGAAAAGAAGAAGCCCGAAAACCTGGTCAAATCAATTGCTTTCCAGTTGAGCACCCAAATCCCGGAATACCGAGAAAGGCTTTTAGATGCTCGCAGTGGTCTGGAGGACACGCTGTCGGACTACAAAGACGATCCGAGGACGCTCTTTGTGAAGCTGATCGAGGAACCACTCTATGGCCTTCGGATGGACCCGGGAGTTAAGAAAGTCATCGTCATCGATGCGGTGGACGAAGCGAACCACCCGTACTCCAACGATATCACCATCTTTATCCGCGACGAGTTCTCGAAGACGCCTTCGTGGTTGCGGCTGATCCTGACGAGCCGGGACGACCCGCTGGTCAACTCGGACCTGGTGGTATACGAATCCGAGGCCATCACCCTGGAGTCGCCGGACAACGAGAAGGACATCCTTCATTACCTCGAGAAGCACCTGAAACCCTTCGTCCCGGAAGGACACAATACGCACGCGTATGCGGAACAGCTCACGGGGAAAAGCCAGGGAATGTTCCTCTACGCGGTTGAAGTGGTGAAAAGCATCCGCAGGAGAGAATTGAAACTGGAAGAAGTGGAAACATTCCCGATAGGAATGAACGACTTCTATAAACGGAACTACGAAAGACGGTTTCCTCCGAACCAACCCGAAACGATGCGGCAGTATGAGGAACGGGTTTTACCGCTTCTCAACGTAATGGCCGCAGCCTTAGAGCCGCTTGATAAGGAAACCCTGACAAGCGTATTGGGCCTTTCTACACAAAAGGAAGCCGATCGGCTGTACCAAATGATGGGAACGCTCTTCGTCCAGACCGATGAATGGATAACCCCGGTTCATAAATCCCTGATGGACTGGCTGGTGAGCGAAGCCGCCGGTGCTTACAAGATCTATCCGATGGACGGGCACCGATCGCTGGCGGAGTACGGATGGAAACGGCTGAAAGAGAAGGAAGCGCACGGATGGGAAGAACCCCTGGACTACGAGATCCAAAATCTGGGAATCCATCTGTACGCCTCCCGGGAGAAACCGGAGAAAGACGCGATGATCCGCGACCGTCTGGACGACCTCTTCTCGAAAACCTTCGCGCGCGAAGGGAAGGGAAAATTACCCCAAGCCGTCGTTCGGAACCTTCTGGGTTTCGTCGTCACTCTTCGAAATGAAGAGGATGAAATCGCGTTTAAAAGAGTCCTAAGCCAATTTATGAACAATCAAAAGGGTAGAAAAAATTACGATTCCATTTTTCGTCTGGCGATTTTCCTACGTGATCGGTCTGATTTCTATAGAGTGCATACAAAACCAAAGTGGGGAAGATGGTTACTTGATTATCAGCATACACTCATTGAGGAGCTGATTCTTTCGAATCCCGAAGTTGACGAATACAATCATGCAAAAGCAGAAAGCTTAAACAGAATGGGAGATTGTGAAAAGATTGCCGGTAATAGAGATAAAGCATTGGAAGTATACGAAAAAAGCTTTGAAATTATGAGAATGATAATCAACAAGGATCCGGATAATTCGGATATGAAGCGTTGTTTTCTGGTAAGCATATGCGGAAGATTTGAAACTGGGTTTCCGAGATTGGTTCCGGTTGGTTTGAATTGTCTTTTTTCCATACCCCTTGATATATGGGTAATCGGACAATTCGTGGATACGTTAACTGATTATGACAAGAATAGTTTACTCGGGGCATTTGCTTACCAAAAACTTGGTGAAGTTGTTGGAAATGTTGATAAAAGTGAATCTCTATTTCGGGAGAGTATAAGAAACTTGAATAATTTAATTAATTCCGGGAATACGGGCTATGAAATTAAAAATATGTTAATTAAAAATCATATACACGTGGGAAATTGCGAGAGCAAAATGGGAGATCTTAACAAAGCTTCGGAAGAGTATCGAAAAGCGCTGGATATTGCTGACGAACAAACTGCTCAAAACCCGGAAAATACTGAATGGAAGCAAGCCCTGTACGAGAGTTGGATCAAAATTGCTGACATTGAACGTGAGCGGGGCAACTTAGACAAAGCGTTGGAGGCGTGCAAAGTAGCACTAGAAATCGCGAAAGGACTATCAACGGAAAACGATTCACACACGGGATGGAAGTACGATCTGTGGGAGAGCTGGAATAAAGTCGCGATCATTGAATGTAAGCGAGGCAATTTAAGCCAAGCGCTGGAAGGATGCAAGATATCAACGCGAATACTTAAAGAGTTAATAGCTTTGGATCCGAGTCAAAACAATCTTTTCGAGCTTCAAAGAAATACTTGGGTCCTTATTGGGGAATCAGGAGATAAGAAAGCGAATGAAAACGTATATCTTGAGGCGTTTTCTGAAGCAGAAAAATGCAATAAACCGGGAGAGTTGGGGTTCGCATTAACTTTCCGCAAAAAAGCCAGTATAGAGAAAGCCCGAGGGAATAATATAAATGCGAAGGAATTATATGAAAAATGCCTCGAATTTGCTCCTGACTCTTTTGATATCTTTGATATCTATGTTGAACTTGGTAAAATTGAGCAAATATTAGAGAATCCCCTTTCTAGTCTTAATTGTTATAAAAAAGCGCTTAGTCTTTTTAAGAGACGAGAAAAAGCGGAAGAATTAGAATTATTGTACAGTACTATAGCTTCTATTGATACACTAATAGGACAACTGTCATATTCTTTAGAAACAGACCCAGCGCTTCGGAATATCCTCGCGGACGGTTGGAATCAAATTGGCAATTTAGAAAATAAAAGAGGGCAACTTCAAAAAGCATTGAATGCCCTCTATAAAGATTTATATTTTTTACACGACAGTAGAAAACGTGATAGAGCATCCGCTTTATTGAAAATTGCAGAAATCGAGCGGTATTCTAACCCTGAAAATTCTATAAAGTGTTACAATGAAGCATTCTCTTTCCTGTATCACGGAAGCAATATCTCGAGTGCCATCTTATCGGAGTATAAAGAAGTTCTCGAAAAATTAACAGACGTCTTAGGACAAAATGAACGTTATGCTAATTTAGCTATCGGCATCGCAGATAATTGGAGTGAAATCGGGGATTTCGAAAGAGCCAGAAAAAGCAACGAAAAAGCGGTTGAATGCTACCGTAATTGCTACAATTTGTTAATAGGCTCAATAATTGAGAAAAGCAGTGATACAGAACAGAGAATATTATCCGTGTGTGGAAAAATCGCTTTACTATATAAAAGAACTGGTAAAAAGGATACCGCTATAGAATGGTATAAATTGGTCGATAATCAGAGTAGAGAATTACTTGCGCGATATCCAAACTCGATCGAGCTAAGTATAAGTGTAATCACTTCCCTTATTAACTTGTACTCCCTCTCTGAAGAAGCAGAAGAGAAGAAACATTATTATGACGAAGCGTTCCAACTCACGAATACCTTAACTCAATCCGGTATCGAAAGAAAAACCCTAACCCGATTAAACGAGTTTTTCAGAACGGATAATCGCGGCGAATAATCTGACCCTCTATCATTAGATTTGCGGAACGAAACACCGGTTATTAACTAAAGGAATCACACATAAGCATCGAGGCATGTTTCCCGGGTCTATGCCGCGGTATTTTGCAGTCTACGTTGAGGGCTCCTTTTGTTCCTGGGTAATATCACCCAAAATATCGTTTTTGAGCGTTTTTGGGCTTTTTTTCGTTACGTGAACCAATGAGAAAAGAGCCTTAGGTCCTTCATTCGAATCCCATGATGCCTGTGCGAGATTCCCTTCTCTAATGATCATCGTTACCAAATAGCAAAAGCATGAAAGGAGCGTTATCGAGACAGTTTCTTCTTCGGAGAACACCGATAGCTTTGTGTTTGCAGTTAAAAAGACTATCCGATAGCGCCCCTTTTCTGGAATAAAGTACTATCCCGGCAAGCAGAAAACCGGAAGGAAACCTGAGAATTCCCCTTTGAAATCCCCAATTAGCCTATCAATTCGTGAGTCCCGTGAGGACTTCTATAACACTGGTTTTGAGCGAAAGAAGGCGAGTTTGATTTCTGCCCACAAAATTTACAAACATATTCTCTGGCTTCTTGAATAATCACATGGTATTTAGTAGGGCTTCTATAGCATTGATTTTGGGCCATACTGGAGCTATTGGTTATTGTTCCGCAGTACTTACAAACGTAATTCATATAGTTACCTCCTATTTTATTTATTCCCGTTATTGGACTTTTACCCCAAGCGTTCTTGAAAACGAATTACCTATTCGTTGATCGAAAAGTGTACCTTGTCAAAACCGATAATTCTAACACGCTGGCGAGGAACACTAGTTTTATTAATGTTTGCTTCGAAAAAAACACATAGCAGACCGAGATAGCGTGGTGATGGTTAAGTTGGTCTAATAAAGCTAATGTCTTCCATTATTCGACAAGAAGGAGTTTCTTTTTCCGCTTTGTGTTTATTGAATATCCTAAGAAAAACTAATTTACGTACTGACCAGTTTTTTTAACAAGATCTGATCCACATCTGGGGCAACGTCCACCGGACTTTGAAAACGCATCACGAGTAAATTTATGCCCGTAGCTAGCACATATGAGAATTTCTCTTCCCAACGAATATTTGATAAACGCACCAACAACGCCAATAACGAGGATAAGAATGCCAATAACAATACCACCCATAATAAATACACCTCCTTAATGATAGTATATCACATCACAATCGAAAATAATAACGTATAACAGAAATAATATACACTCATGTGTGTTACGGATACTATTTTGTTATTAGGTTCCTAAACATGATTTTCAGCTCGCTTAAGATAAAACGACCAAATTGTCTTAAGAGTCTCATTCGCTCACCTCCAATATCTACTTTAATAGTGACTTCTCCTTTTCGCATGGGTAAGAATAAAGTGGTTCTTTTCCATGTTGTGTGGATAAAATAAAGTAATGAAATGCTGACTATTAGAATTCATCAATCTATGTAACAATCCCCGATGAAAAGTACGGGGAAGGCATAGGTATTAAAAAAGTACTATCGGTTTTTTCAACTGTTTGATCTGGTTGAACTAAGAACTAACTTTATTATGAACCGAATTTAATCGAAAAAAAATAGGAATTAATCCAGCTCTTCTTTTCCGACTATTCAACCCTTCAGTTCCCACACCATAAAGACAACATGTTAAATAATCAAGGATTGGTTCTCAAGTATTCTAGAACCAAGGGATGATAGGAAGCTTTTAGGCATATTCCAACCAGCTTTGCGCGTTCGGTTTGACGCTGATGCACAACCCTCTTCTGCTGAAGGCCATATCCATAGCGTTAACGATATAGTTGCTGTCGTCTTCGAGATTGATGGAGCCAATGATTCTTAATTGCATTCCCATTACGCGACCATCCATAACCCTGTCGCCAATCAACTGGAATATTGGTTGATGCGTGTCGGGGTGGGCTCTGTTGAGCTCTTCGAAGTCAAGTATTCCAGGCCCTTCAGTTTCAAAGGCTCTGGCGAGTTTGTCAATTAGAACGAACTCAATCTGAGGCCGCATGGCCCCTTGAATACCAAGGCTGCTTCTCGCGGTCACATCTGTCCATGTTTCGACCTTTGAGTATCCCCTAAGATCCTCTTGAAGCATCCCTGCGAGTCGGATGTCAAGACATTCTCAATAGTTTTCTGAAGCGACCTGTCAGGTGATGTCAGTCTTGCCAATATCTGACGGGCCACAAAGAAGAATCTACAGATACGGCATTCTGTCAAAATAGAAATGTATAGCTTCCTTAGCTTGAGCAGGATTCATTTCGAGCCCTTCCATCATTTCCTCCTTTTGGGGGCCTAACACGGGGAGCTACTTTATTTCGAAAGCAGTCGTCTCCGATAGGTGGCCCGTTTCTCTCATTTCATAGTGTCGTATCGCTAAAAAGCGAATTCCGTTATAAACGGGGTTTGACTTAAAAAAGATCCGGCAGACAAGATATTCGCTTTTCTCCGGAGCAGCCCATTCTTATGGCCCGCAATCGGTCCGATAGCGTCGACAAAGGCAAGTGTACCATAAAGAACCTCATTTGTCAACATATAATGATAAAAAATAGATTATATGTATATGTATATTCAATAATTACTTACTATAATTATGAACGTCGCTTGTCGCGTGGGGGTAGAAGCGTGTGCGCAGGCTCGGCGCTTATTCACGCGATTCCGGGAAAGGAAATGACCTAAAGGATCCAAAAACGGTAAATGATTATAATAAACGAGTTCGCCGCTCGTTTCATTGAAGAAATCTCAGACGGACTGGGAAATAATGGGTTCTTGGGGCGATAATCCTACCCCCGGGGCATTTTGCTTGTCTGTCGACTAAGCGAAGAACATCGAGGTTGGGCATAGGTTTAATTTCCGATGGCGACTTCGGGCACACGCCACGAAGGAAGCGACTGGATGTTTTCTTGGTCCGGATTTACAGAGCCGCTTTCTTTCAAGTTTTTAACTGCTTCGTTTTCCTCGATTCTTCTTGATTATATTGATTTCAATCAATTCGTGTAAGATTACCAATACAAACATGTATAAGACAGTTCTTATTGCGAGGCCTTAACCCAAAGCATACGCTTTCGTTTTATTATGAGCGCCTCCTTCGATATTCGGGGTTCGACTACCGCTCGCTTCTGGAATAAAGGCGTCTCTCGGAATAATGCGTTCCGCCATTGCTGCCCCTCACATCGGGAACCCGAGCGTACCCGCCCCAGGCTTTGGTGTTTTCGGCGACCAGAAGCCACTTTGGGAAGACGCTGCAGCAAATCGCGACACCTTCCATCAATCCATCGCAACCGAACTTGTCGTAGTTGCCCCCGAATCCGTGATCATGCAAAAGAACCGCGAAGGGAGCGGGAATGCCATTTTCTTGGCAAAACAACGCGTCGTAACTGGCAATGCCATCAGCGCCCAGGAAAAGCGCGGCTAAACGCTTCGGACCGTGCTCTTCTTCCAGGCCTTCTTCCCGCTCCAGGATATCCATAAAGCCGTACGGCGATCTCAAGACTCGCGCGAAATGGTTCCGCAACGCCCGCTTGGCCTCGCTTAATTCAATATGCGCTTTCCATCCTTGCGGAACGAGCTCGTCCTCTCGAACGGAAAGCCGAGATACGGTCCGATACCCGCGAAATCTGTCACGATCGTCTCCAAGCTCGCGTTCCAATTCGGCCCGGGTTACCCGATAATCGACGTAAACGAAACAATGCGCCGCATGCGTCGAACCGAAGACTCTCACAGGATGCCCGTCCGTCCCGGAACCCGGGTAGTACACGACGCGCGATCCAAAAAACGCTTCTCGGGGAAAGCTTAGCCATTCCTTTTCCATTTTCAGCCAATCGGGCATTTCCTCACGGAGCGTCTGCCGCAAATAGTTTGTAAGCTTTTCCATCACATCCCCCCTATCACTTTCTTCTGAATGAACGAAACGACGAATCGAAGGCCTTTCGCAGTTCAACCTACCTCCAGGAGCGCGAGCAATTTTCGATGCAGCTCCACCATCGCCCAGGTGTCCATCTTGCAGTACGCTTTGAGATCCTCGCGGGTCGGCATCCGGATTCCTTTTCCCATCACCTCTTCCTCCCTGCCGAGAACCATGTTCAAAAACGCGCAAGAAGCGGTCATTCCTTCATGAACCTCTAAATCTCCGTAGGTTAACGCGGGGATCATGGCAGGTAGAACATGCTTGATGGAATAGCTGCCTTGGAACTCGGGATGATAGTATCCCCTCCGAATCGCGATTTCCAGGTCCACGATCCTTTCCTCTAAAGGCTTCAGTCGCATCGCCAGTTCCTTTTCGCCCTGGCCGTCGAGCCAATTTATCAACCACTTGATCCTTTTCGATTCGAAGCTCTTATGATAGGTCACGATGCTTCCTGAGGGAGGAAGCTCGTCTACCATCGCCTTCGCCAAACCGATGACACTGGCCCGGAGGTCCTCAGGGTCCGCCAAATATTCCCGATGGCTTTCCCGGACTTGATTCATCGAATCGCCTTCTTTTTGCGCTATATGGAGCGAGAACTGCGTCACGATCTTTTCATAAGGCCCGGTATGCTCTAAAACCGGGTACGCCGGGGCGATCGTTTCAAAATCGAGGTAGGCGATCGGGTATTTCCAACTTCGGAGCTCTTCTCCCAAAGCGCGGCGGTCCAGGAAGGGCTCCCGGCTGATGGTCGCCCGCTTCGCCCGTTTTTGGATGGTGTCGAAACCTGAAGGTTCCGCGATCTCCTCCGCTTTCGTTATCCCTTGACCGATCCATTCCTGAAGTTTCCTTTTATTGATTCCAGGAATATGAAAGATGGTGTAGCGATCAAAATCGGGAAAGCATTCCGTTTTAAACTCGCACCCTTTGCAAATTGGGAGAAGCTTCGAAGTCGGGCGTTCTCCCAGCAGCAAGTCCGCGATCTGATCCGAATCGGACTCGTAGGATGTTAAGAACCGATCGATGAGCCCTGAGCAGTCGTTCTCCGTGAATAGCAACCGCTCGCTTTCTCCATACCAATAAGCGTGGGATAGAAACCACAGTTTCGTTGAGGAGACCGGAAGCCCCGCTTTTCGGCATACCCATACGGTATAGGCAAGGTCTTTCAGGTATTCTTCTCCCTCGGCAAGATGAACGTTTCTTGCTGTCGCCGCTTTCACCTCTATAAGAGAGAAGCCGTTCTCTGATGGAACCAGAGCGTCCACCCTCGCTATGAACCTGCCATAAGCGAAAGCCGGTTCGAATAAAACGGGCGTCGGGTTTCTCAAAATCGCGCGGCTCGTTTCTACGAGAGCCTCACCGGGGTCTTTCGACGTAATTTCGATGCCAGCAGGAAATAGTCTTTTCGCCCTTTCGCCAATGGCGTTTCCTTCGTGGAATAGGAATTCCTTCACGAGAGATTGGGGAGCGTCCCTCCCGTCCAGAGTCTCCCAGCCCCATCTCGGGCAGTTTCTGGCATTCAGAAAGGCTTTCTTGGTGACCCATCGTTTAGATTCGGTTCCATTCATCCGGTTCCTCCTTTACTTTTTCCGTTAAAACTCATTTTTTAAAGCCATGCGGGGTTTCGCGCCGGAACCCGCTTTTTTTCCATTCGCGCTCGCATCCGTCCTCGTAAACCGCCTTCACCTGACACCCCGCAAAGCTCCGACTGATGGCAAGGGCTTCTGGGTCAATCCGCCAGCGCCGCGAAGATTTCCTTTAGCCGCTTTTCGTACAGCTCCCTCTCCCGTCGGAAATCCTCCTGCGCTTTCCGGTAGGCCTCCCCGATTCGTTTTTGCCGCTCGAATTCGGGGCAGGGGATTTGAACGGATTCCAGACTGCGCGGGTTGATGGCTTTGATGGTCCTTCCGGTTTGCACGCTATTCAACATCAACTGGCCGTGGGGGCTGTCCAGGAACGCTTTCAGATAGTGGGGATCGACCGCTCCTTCCTTCAAACGCGCGCATAGAACGTTGGAAGAGGCGATCGCTGGCAGGTGTTCAGGCCGGATCACCATCGTTTTGATGACCGTTCCCCGCGCGGAAATGACGAGATCCCCCTCTTTCAGCGCGTAGAGCGCCCACTTTCTGTTCCAGAAACGGATTTTTTCCGGTAGATAGTCTCCAGGTTCCCGTTCGTCCCGGATGTCTCCGGAGTTGAGCAGGAAAACCTCCTCCCCTTCCCGGCTAGCTGCGGATTCACGCTGTCCCGAACTCAACTGTATCCCTCTAAAAACAGCTTCCGAAAGGGTTTTAAGAGGTTTGAACGGGGTAGCGTCCGTTGCCGGGCGGGATGCCAGCGCGTATCCCGAAGCCCCCAGGAGCGCGTCTTTCTCCTCGATTTCCTCGACAGGTCGCCAAACGCTGATCCCCGGTATCTCTTTCCCCTCTCGAAAAATCGCGGCGGCTTCATCGACCCAAAGGCCCGGATCGCTATCCATGCCGGCTGCGAACTGTCCATAAACGTCTATCATCAGAACCTTTCCCGTCCTCTCCGCGATTTTCCCTTTCCTCAGCACAAGCGCTGACCGGGGCTGCGACGACGCGTCGGCAATGCTGTCCGGAAGGTCGATGACGGCTTCGACGAGGTCTTGCAAAAGCAGGCTCCGCCGGACTCCCATGTCTCCGGCTTTGTTTAGGCTGGGGGTGGAGAGGACGACAACGGCTAACCCCCCCGGCTTCAAGACATGAATCGCGTGTTGGACGAAGAGCCAATCGCTCGACAGGTTTTTGCCGAAGTTCTCTTTGAATCGCTGCGGAAACGGCATCTCCCCGAATTCTCCAGCGTTCCGGCCAGAGGGTAGGTCCGCGGCCACCGCGTCGAACCGTCGCAGTGCGTCGCCGTCTTTCAACAGCGGGTTTTTCAAGATGTCGCCGAACCTCAGCTCCACGTCCCGAAACCCCGAAAGGGCGAAATGGATAAGGCTCAGAAAGTAGCTCTTTTCGTCTATCTCCTGTCCGTAAAAAAACAGTCCCGGGTTTTCCGAAAGGGCTTTGACGCCGAGGATCCCCATGCCGGAACAGAGGTCGCACAGACTCCCGATCGATCTCGGTTGAACGAGCGCGAGGATCAAGCGCGCCAGATGGCTGGAAGTGGCCATTTTCCTGGTTTCGCCGCGATTGAGGAAGCTTAGGCTCTGGAGATAAGCGCTTAACTCCTTTCCTCTATGCGCCGGATCGGCGGGGCCGACCGCGGCCATCGCGCGCATGATGTCCTGGAGCTCTTTGTCTTCGACCTTATCGAGGCCTTTGAAAAGGAAGTCGGAGAATATCCCTCTACGTTTTCCGTTGACCGTTATGGCATAGGCGGGATTGGCTCCCTCCAACTGTTTGCCAAGGCGGAGGATCTCTTTTTTACCTCGGCCCCTTCGGGCTAACAACTCATCCCAGTCCGAACCGGAATGCCCACCCTCCTCCGTTTCGCATTGCAGTGCGCGCCTTAAAAACCCGAGACCCAGTTCGAGCAAGCCCGCCCTGGGGAAAGCCCCCGTTGCGAAAAATAGCGTCATGTCCGTTTCTCCCCTTTCTGGTATAATCCAAGCCAGCGGATCAACCCGCTTCCTCGCGTTCCTCCCCGTTTCGAAAGGACTTTTCTCCGTTTCATAAAGCCGCGGTTGACTCGTTACAAGTACAGTAATTGATTACCGATTGCCATATTATACTACAACGCGAAGCGATTTCAATAGCCATCGCCCAAATATTGTAGAAGACGCATGCAACGAAATGGCGATGTCATATAACCGTTCTGCTAGCATGTAGTTGAACAGTTATTCTTACGAGCCTTTTATGGCATTAAATGGTATGGAATAATGATTATTATATACAGAGAATATAATAGATAAAATTAGGTAATTGGATATTGACAAAGCTCTTTTTTTATGGTACACTATCCGCGCAAAGGAACGACGGCGTCCACCTACCGGTTCGAGGAACGCGCCCGAGATGGCGGTTCGAATCGGGGATCAAGGATTTCGGCCGGCCTTTGCCCGCGAATGCGGCTTAGCCCTTGCAAAGCGGGAAGGAACTTTAGGCTGGGTTCAGCAAAAAACAACCGGCAAAAAGCCAGCCTGCGACCGCCACCTTCCCGCTTCAGGGGGCTTTGAATCCACACGATAAGGAGGCCGTTCTATGAAATTGTTTGAGGCGACGAAAAACATAACGCGAACCGAGAATGGGATGCTTTCCTATGTTTCCTCCCTGAACGCCTGTGTGGATTTTTTTCTCCAGGCTGGGGGAGCGCGAGGAAAAAATGTAGAGGATATAAAAACCCTTTTTCGAAAAGCGCTCGAGGAGGACGAGGAAATCGCCGTTCGTACTCTTCTTTGGGCGCGGGACATCCGAGAGGGCGCCGGAGAGCGGCAAATCTTCAGGGACCTGCTGCCCGAAAGCCCTTTGACTTCCCGACTCATCGCCGTGATCCCTGAACTGGGTCGTTGGGATGACCTGCTCGCCCTTCGAGGGACGCAGGGGTGGCCGGCTGCTTTGGAGATGATTCGCAAAGGGTTGATGGAGGAGGGAAATTCTCTTTGCGCTAAATGGATGCCCAGAAAAGGGGAACAAGCCGCCTGGCTAAGAAATCAACTAAAACTGACTCCAAAACAATACAGGAAACTGCTCGTCCGCCTGACCCGAGTCGTCGAAAGCCAGATGGCCGTCGGCGAATGGGACGAGATCGACTACGCGAAGGTCCCATCCCTCGCTTTCTCCCGATACGCAAGAGCTTTCACGCGACATTCCACTGAAAGAGTCGAACGCTTCCTTCAAGAGGTCAAAGAGGGAAAATCACATATTAACGCCACAGCCGTCTATCCCTACGATATCGTTAAAAATTTCCTGCGCTTTCTACTGGAAGAGGATTTCGAGGTGGGTTTCGACGATTCCGAGTGGATAGACGTCTATGTGAGGTATGGGCTTTCGGAGCCCTCTTTTTCCTTTCTGGAGGGGCAATTGATGGAAGAGCAGTGGAAAAGCCTGCCAGATTGGGTGGACTCTTCCGTTTCCTATCTTCCCGTCGTTGACGTGTCCGGGTCAATGCTGTCTTGTCCGATCGGCCCGAATCTTTGCCCTATGTTCGTCGCCGTTTCTTTGGGACTGTATCTTGCCGAAAGGAACAAAGGGGTCTTCAAGGATTGCCTGGTCACATTTTCCCGAGAACCCGAGATGATTCAGGTTCGAGGGAGCTTGATGCAACGCCTGAACCAGACTTTGTCCGCTGATTGGGGAGGAAGCACCGATTTGGAGGCCGTTTTCGCTCTTTTGCTCGAAGCAGCAGCAAGCCATCAGGTTCCGCAGGAAGAGATGCCCTCCGCGATTCTAATCCTGTCTGATATGCAGTTCGATCGCGCGACGAGCGGTAAGCCCGCCTTTAGCATGATCCGCGAAAAATACGAAGCCGCAGGATACGCGCTCCCAAGAGTGGTTTTCTGGAACTTGAGCACGAGAGGGGGGAACGTCCCCGCGCTTGCCCGCGAGGACAACGCCGCGCTGGTCGGCGGGTTTTCCGCTTCGATCGTCAAAAGAGTTCTGGATGCCGATGTCTTAAACCCCGAAAAAATCATGCGCGATACCGTGATGACCGCCCGTTACGACTGGCGATAGCCACAGCGACTGTAGAAAAAACTTGACAAGTAACATTCGAAAACCAAAGGAGGATTCAGATTGAAAAAAAACCATTGGATGAACTATCGGCAATTTACCAGCGAAAGCGTCACGGAAGGCCATCCGGACAAGGCGGCGGATTTGATTTCTGACGCGATCCTCGATGCGCATTTGGCTTCAGATCCGACCGCGCGGGTGGCGATCGAGACAATGCTGACCTCGAAAGCCGCGATTTTGTCCGGAGAGGTCACTTCCACCGCGAAAGTGGACTACGAGAAGGTCGTCAGAGAAACCCTGACGGAGATCGGCTATGTCGGTGACGCGTTCAACCATTACAATGAACGATGCGCCATTCTCGCCCACATAGACGGGCAGTCTCCGGAGATCGCCCTGGGCGTGGACGCGGAAGACCAAGAACTGGAGGGGGCCGGCGATCAGGGGATGATGTTCGGTTTTGCGATCCGGGACGCGTTCCAAACCTCGCTGATGCCGTTGCCGATAATCCTGGCGCATTGGTTGACTCGCCGTCTGGCGTGGTTTCGTAAAGAGGGCGGATGCGACTTGCTCCTTCCCGACGGAAAGGCGCAGGTCACCGTTCGGTTCGGGGAAGATGGGGTTCCTCCTGAAGTGTCTAAAGTGGTGGTTTCCACGCAGCACTCCCCCCGAATCTCTATACCGGCTCTGCGCGCCCTGGTTCGTAAAGAGGTGGTCGAAGCCGTGATCGCGCAACCTCTTGACGATGAAGACGTGTTGATCAACCCGACGCGGGCGGGTTTGTTTACCTTGGGTGGGCCTTTGGCGGATACCGGATTGACCGGAAGGAAGATCATCGCCGATACGTATGGCGGCTGGGTGCCGCACGGTGGAGGGGCGTTCAGCGGGAAAGACCCCACGAAAGTGGACCGTTCCGGGCACTATATGGCCCGTTACGTTGCCAAAAACGTCGTGGCCGCCGGGCTAGCCGACCAGTTGCTGATACAAGTCGCCTACGCGATTGGGCGGGCGGAGCCCGTTTCCTTCGATTTTGACGCGATGGGAACCGAACGGATCCCCCGCGAACGGCTTAGAGCAGCGATCGAGGAGACCTTCGACTTCCGTCCGGGCGCGATCATCGGGCGCTTGGGTCTTCGGAAACCGATCTACAAACGGACGGCCGCTTATGGCCATTTCGGGCGGGAAGACGCGGATTTGCCGTGGGAGCGGCTTGATTGCGTCGATACGTTGCGGAAATGGCTTGTTTGAAACCTTTCGTATCCATTTTAAAAGGGATTAAAGGCGCGCGTTGCCGACAGGAGTGAGCGAAATGGAAAATTTGGAACAAGGAATCCGCGCGTGGCGAGACGGCGAATACATCAACGTCGAAACCGTCGCGGAGGACGGAACGATCCTTACGGGATACTTTATCCTTCTTTACCGATTCGGTTTCTGCGTGACCACGGAATCGCCTTACCGCGGTTTTTGCCGGAGCGAGTTGATCCAGGGGTTCTCCCAGCAAAAGTGCCAAGCGCCGTCCTACTGCGACGCTGATAGGATGCCCACCGAGAAGACTCTTGAAACCGTGAAAAAGGGTCTGAACACCATCTATAAAGATCTTAAGGATTATGAAGAACTTGATGCTTACGAAAAAAGGGAATGGAAATGCAAAGAATTCCTGCGCGATGAATTGGCGCGCATCCCGGATATCTTGGAGGAGCGGCTGAACGAAAAAACCCTCGAGGAAAGGGAAGACGGGTACCTTACTCCGAAAGAGTTCTTCGCCTTGCGGGCGGAGTCTCGTAAGGCGTTGGCAGAAGGAATCATCACCGAACCAGAGCACAAGTCGCGCTTGCACGATTGGGGACCCAGAGCGAAAAAGGGCAAAGAAATTCAAGCCTTCCTCCTGTATGACATTATCGGGGAGATTAAGTCTTTCGCTTACGAACATTACGGGGAAAAACCAACGTTTTCCTTGATCGAAGACTGGCTTGCTGAACGATGGAAAAACGATCCCCGGTGGCGCTCTCTGGGGATCGAATTGACTCCCGCCACCCGTAACTACTTTAACTCTTACAGATATCCTTATGATATCGACACCCTCGCTACGATGAGGAAGAAACTGACATACCGATTGAAAATAAAACCCGAGGATGAGTTCCTCTTGAAAAAGAAAGAAGATACAAGGGCTTGATCCGGAAAATCTCGTGAATCGGTGTGGGCGTCAGCGCAAAATACTCGAATAATTCGTCATTACTGCCGACGAAAATCCTTCACCGGGAGAAAACCGGCCGGCAGGCTATCCTCGCCTGATTCGTGCTATAATCTATATGTTAGGCGACATACGGACGCTTTTCTTGAGCCGTCAAACCGAAAAGATCGGGAGGTAGGTTGATGAATCGCGAGGAAGCTTGGGCGTTGTTGAACGAGTACACGCAAAAAGACGGGCTCATCAAACACGCATTGGAAGTGGAAGCGGGGATGAGGGCCTATGCGGAGCGATATGGCGAGAACGCGGAAGTATGGGGAATCGTGGGGCTGCTGCACGACTTCGATTACGAACGCTTTCCGACCGCTGAAGACCATCCGTTTCGAGGGGCCGAAATCCTAAAAGAAAAAGGATTGCCCCAAGAATGGATCGACGCGATACTCGGTCACGCGGACTATACGGGCGTTTCGCGAGAGACAAAGATGGCGAAGGCGCTTTATGCGGTCGACGAACTCACCGGGTTGATCCACGCGGCAGCTTTGGTTCGCCCTTCGAAAAAGATCGAAGAGGTCGAGGTGAAGTCCATCCGGAAAAAAATGAAGGATAAGGCCTTTGCCGCGAACGTCAGTCGCGCGGATATCGAGAACGGCGCGAAGGATCTGGGTATGGAACTGGATGACCATATCGCGATCGTTTTGAGCGCGATGAAAGCGATCGCGCAAGACGTCGGACTATAATCATGGTAACTTCGGCCCCTTTTCTCGCTCCGAAAAACCCGTACACAGAAAAAGCGAATTATTTGTATGAAAACCGGAAAATCGGTTTTCTGCTGTCTCTGCTTAAAACGGAGGAGAAAAAGGCAGTCTTTTTAGAGAAAATACAGCAGTTGGAACAGTACCGAAATGAAGGGCAGCGGACTCTCTTCACCGACCTGTTCGTTCAAATAGAGGACCAAATCTTAGGCCAAACCGAGGAAACAGCGGTAGAACAGACCGTCTTCTCGGTATTCGACAGCGGTTCCGAACGAGCGAAAGCCCCAAGAACTGCGGCTTACCAAACTTCGACGCTTTCGACGATTTTTTCTTTCGGAGAAGAAGGGGAAAGAATGCGGAAGTCTATCCGGGAAACCTTCTTCAACAAGGCCCCCTTCGATCGCTATTTTCAATATCTTTCCGGTATCGGCCCGATCGGGTTGATCGATCGGTTGAACGGCCATCTCCTCTCTCGCTCCCTTGACCGCCAATACGAGAGGTTGAAAGGGTATTGGATACAAGCTTACGCCTAACCTAACGAAGCGAAAAAATACGTGCCGGACTAAAGTGGGCTCGGACGTGAACGTTAATACGGTAAAAATAAGAGAACCGTGGGAAATACCGGTTTTGGAGCGCGACAGCAATGTATTTCCGGTAAGCGCGCCTTTAGGTTCGCTTCATGGGCTCCTTACAAAGCATCATTCCGAATACTCGGGCGTTTAACTACGTTCGTAAAGTAATCCCTCCCGCTTAGCCGACATAAATGTTGGCGCTCAGAAAAACCCGCTTAATAACTCTCTAAAAGCGTCGTTATTATTACGACATTGAACAAAAGTTAGGTGCTCCACGTAAGGGGCTCCAGGACGTTCTTACGTAAACGATCTGTTGATGGCGATGTTGCGCCCGTTTCTCCATTCGAAAGCGCCGTTTCATGATATAATTCGGCTACTCGGACGGCAGGACGCCTGTTTGAAGGGTTTGTTGACGAGAATAAAGACGATGAATGAAAGCCGGTGTTCGACTGTGGTCTTTACGGGGATTTTAGTTGCGTTTATTGCCGGTTTGTGGATCGGCTACAAGAGGCGCCCGACGTTTTTTAAGAAATATAAAGTTGTTTTTTGGATAACCTTGATGCTCCTGTTTTTAATGGGGTACGAAACCGGTTCCAATGCGGAATTGTTCGAATCGTTGCCCCGCATCGGCTGGTGGGCGTTGGTCATTGCCGTGAGCGGCGTCGCGGGCGGGTTTTTATTTGTGTTCCTGTTCGAGCAGGCAATGAAGAAGAGGAAATCGCTATGATGTTAATGCTGTCCGCCGTCGCGGGCGGCATTTTGCTCGGGCGTTTTTTTACCCTTCCCGTTCCCGATTACTTCGTCACGGTTTTGCTGATGGCTCTTGTGTTCTTCGTCGGTTTAGAGATCGGCAGCGAAGAGGGGATTTTTAAAAAGATCAAGAAAGAGTTGGCGCTGATTCTGATTCAAAGCGCGCTCGTTATCTCTGGAACGCTGATTTTTGGCTGGTTTTCCTGTTATTTGATCCGATCCTCGGGGTTTTCGGGTAAGGAAACAATGGGAGCCGCCGCGGGCATGGGGTGGTACAGCTTGTCGGGGGTAATGATCTCCGAGATGCATTCGCCGCTTCTCGGGACCGTTTCTTTCGCGGCAAATCTGATCCGTGAGACACTGGCGATTCTATTCATCCCCATTTTGTCCCGTTTTTCCCCGTTGGCGTCCGTTTCTATCGGGGGCGCGGCCTCCATGGATGTGTTGTTGGGATTGATTTCAAAACATAATCGCTTGTCGGTGACACTGATCGCCTTCGGCCAAGGGGTGATCTGTTCGTTGATGGTGCCCGTGATTCTCTCGATCGTTTTTGGATAGCACCCGCGCGTTAAGCCCTGGATCGGGCAACGCGCCTATGTCTTGCGTTTTTCAACATTCCCGGGCTTCGCCTGGCGAGGTGACATCTTTTGGTTCTCGAAGAAGGGTTTAATCAGGATTTCGAGTTTTATTTCCGTTTGCTGAAAGAGCTGACAGACGGCATCTGCATCACGAATGCCAATATGAAGATCATCTTCTGGAACGAATCGATGGTCAATAATCTGAGCTATTCCCGGGCAGAAGCGTGGGGTCAGCCGATGCTCGATCTGTTGCAACTCCGCAACGCGCAAAATGAAGAAAACCGCTTTTCGGAAGAGGACGTCCGACGGATCGCTTCGGAGAACGTGGTTTCGGATGTCTTTTGCCGTCATCGCGAAGGGCACAGCGTCGTAATGCAGGTACGGATCAATACGTATGCGGATCCGGAGAACCAATCGAGTGGATTCGTCCTGATTTTCAGCGACGCTTTGGTCAAAACGACGATAGAAAGAGGCGTCAAGGAACTGGAAGAGATCGCCTATATCGATAAATTGACAGAACTGCCGAACCGCCGGTTTTTGGAGTTGGAATTCGAAAAACATTTCAGTTCTTACCGCCGGTACCATATTCCTTTTGGCGTCCTCTTGCTGGATATCGATCACTTTAAAAACGTCAACGACACCTATGGGCACGACAACGGGGATCGGGTCTTAAAAGCCCTTGGCCAGAAGCTCCTCGCGGTAACCCGTAAAGACGACGTAAAGACCCGGTGGGGGGGTGAGGAGTTTGTCCTCCTCACGCGACTCTCCGAACCCGATAAATTGATTGCCTTCGGAGAAAGGCTACGAACGATCATCGAGAAAACGCCGGTTGAGATTCCGGACAGAGGCATCACAATCAATTTTACGATCTCCGTCGGCGTCACCTTGTCCAGGCCGGAAGACGATAAAAACACCCTCCTGAAACGCTGCGACGAGATGCTTTACAAAAGTAAAGTGGAAGGGCGAAATCGGGTTTCCGGCGTCTTTTGATTATCGAACAACCACGGCTGTCCCGGAAGCCGAGACCATCAGCATGCTTCCGTTCTGACCGAGCACTTCGTAATCGATGTCGATTCCCACAACCGCATTCGCTCCCATCGACTGCGCGCGGCCGACCATCTCGCTGATCGCGTTTTCTCTTGCCGTGATCAGTTCCTCCTCATAGGTTCCTGACCGCCCGCCAAAAACATCCCGTAACCCGGCCATGATGTCTTTTACGAAATTGACGCCGGTTATCACCTCTCCGCATACGATCCCTTTGTATTCTACGATCGATTTGCCCTCGATCGTGGGGGTGGTTGTGACGATCATCATGATCACCTCCTTTATCGTGAAAACATTTGTCTGTGTTCCCGTATCATCCTTCCTCGGATTCAGGAATCAAGCGACGCGCCGCCAACCCTTTTTCGAGGTAAGTCGCTTCGAGTCCCCAAGTTTTCAAAAAGGCTTGAAACGCCCGGTATTTTTCCTGATGAAACCCGGGTTTTTTTAATAAGGCGCGGATCAGGACATTTTTCGGGGTGTGTTCCATATCGATGAACTCCATGACTGATACTTCGTATCCGAAGGCCTCCAGAAGGCTTGCGCGCAGCGCGTCCGTGACTAATGAGGACAATTTTTCTTTTAAGATGCCGTGTTTCATAAGCGGTCGAAGTTCCGTGTTGCGGATTTTTGGAAAAAGCTCATGTTGGCAGCAGGGAACACTGAGGATGATATCGGTTTGCCATTGAATCGCCCTCAGCAGCGCTTCGTCGGTGGCAGTGTCACAAGCATGCAAGGTAACGACCAGTTGAGGTTTTTCGTTGAAGTCATAGGAAGCGATATCCCCGACGGCAAAGTGTAAGGAACGATACTCGAGCTCGTCGGCTGTACGATTGCAAAAAGCGATGACATCTTCTTTTAAGTCCAACCCCGTCGCTTCGACGGATAACCCTCGTACACTCGTCAAATAGTGATACAGAGCGAATGTCAGATATGCTTTTCCACACCCGAAATCGATGACGCGAAGGCGATGTTCAGGCAGTCGGGCTTTGTTGATGGCGTCTTCGACGAACTCCAGGAATTTATTGATCTGCCGGAACTTGTCATATTTCTTCTGAAAGACCATGCCATCCGCATTCATAATCCCCAAATGGATGAGATAGTCCGCTACCTGGTTTTCCGCCAACCGGTAGTTTTTCGGGCGGTCGTGGGAGAGCGCCGCTTCCGAGCGGGTGGGTTTCTGCTTGAGGATTTTCACCTCCCCGCGATCGGTAGAGAGAATATGAAAGTCGGCTTCCTTCAGACAGAGAATCGTTTGCCGGTAAGTATCCCGCGCGAGGATGACGGCTTTCTCGAAGGCGGCGGAAGGTTTTAGGTTTTCGTGCAATACCCGTTTCGCATAGAACTC
>Ga0209717_1000588_pt1 | contig 44009 bp, 41 predicted proteins | sample AD_UKC048_MetaG_FD_184418 | JGI IMG/M metagenome (GOLD analysis project Ga0209717, IMG submission 184418) | Active sludge microbial communities of municipal wastewater-treating anaerobic digesters from USA - AD_UKC048_MetaG (SPAdes) (version 2) | ecosystem: Engineered > Bioreactor > Anaerobic >...
TCTTTTGAATAAGTTTTTATGAAGTCCAAGACTTCTTTTTGTCTTTTAGTAATCATATACTTGACTTTATTCTTATACATAAAGTATAATAGAAAAAAAGTAGAAAATCAATAACAGTTATCCACAACCGCTATGTCAAAAAGAAACAAAAAATATAAGGGGCCAAAAATACCCAAAAGACCGGAAAATTTTCATAATTATGTAGATTGTTTAAAATGGCTTAAAAAATCAGTTTATGTTGTTGTTCGTGGGAGAAAAACAATAATTGATGAAAAGGAAGCAATAAATTGGATTACTCTTGGGACAGGTTTTATTGCCACCCCCAATCGTTTTTTAACTGCTGGGCATGTTATTAATGATCCGGACAAAAGTGATTTATTTAAACACCAAGAAGGAGATAAATACTATCTTTTGAGACACGATGATGATGACCAATGGCATTATAGAATTTTTGAGCCAAAACTAGATAAGGAAATTTTTGTCTACCCAGATATAGATTTAGCAATAATTTACCTCGATGAAGAGTTTTATAAGAGTGGTGAAAAAATTTTTGCAGACAAAAATGATTTTATAAGAATTTCTAAAGATTTTTTACCAATAGGGTCATCAGTTGGCGTTTTGGGTTATCCATTAACTAAATTAGAATTTGAAAACAGAGATTTAAGTAAGCCACGCATTGGTAATATACTTTTACGGACTGACAAGGGTGTAATAAATTGTAGATATAAGACATCTGAAAAACACTCACTTTACGAATTTACAATGGCTTTTAACCCGGGGAATAGCGGAGGTCCTATTTTTGATATAAAAACGGGGCGTGTTGTTTCAATAGTAAAAGGATATAGGGCATCGCAAATAAATACAAAAGAAATTCCGATATCAGAAGAGGGCGCAAAACAATTAAAAATTTACAAAGAAAAAGCATTCATAGAAGTCCTACATGCGACATATTCTGTTGGATTTGCGACGCCTTCATTTTTAGAAATATTGAAACAACACGCTATTATAAATTAAATTGCCGCCGAAAATTTTTTGCGAAGCCCAAGCGAGGGCGTGGCGGAAGGAGGGGGTTGGGGGGAGGAATTCCGCCACGCCCGAGCGTTCCGCCGAGCGAAGCGAGGCGGTTATGTCAGATTCCGCTTTTTAGATTTGTGTATCAGATTTGGCAAAATGATTTCAAAAGTTTGCGAGGGTTTTAATTCGGGAGAAATTTTTTTTCATTAAATCGTCTTTTAATTAAGACGATTTTTTGATAAGATAAAGAGATATGGAAAACTTAGATAAAATTTTTATGAGGTCAAAAACAGAAACAGACCAAACAAAAGAATTGAGGCCCGAAGAAAACTCTGAGAAATTTCTTGAATTTGAAAAATTAACGCAACCGAACGAAGAGATTATTAAAACAGCGGAAGGTTTGCGTGGTGAGACAGAGGGAGAAAGCATAGAGAACATTTTATCTTTTATTCGAGATAATATTAAAAACATTGAGCTAGAAAAGGAAAACAAGAAAGAATGGAAGAAACTTTTTAATCAACGATCATCGGAAGAAGTTTTGAAAACCAAAGAATCTTACGGATGTACAGATACGGCGGAATTATTTATATCGTTAGCTCGAAAATGTGGCATTCCCGCAAAATTAATTGAAGGCAAAAGAATCGGTAAGTCGGGTACACATACTTGGGTGCAGATATTTAACGAAAACAAATGGATAGATGTTGACCCAACTCAAGGAATTGACGGATTAGGGTTTAAGCCAGAAGAATCTAGGCACGGTCCTTATGCGATAATTTCCGAAAGCATTGGTCCATCAGACAGTTTAATAAGCTCGTGGGAAGATTGGAGAAAAGTAGAAAAAGATTGGGATTACAAGAAAAACACATGGAAAAAAGGCAAAGAACCTAGGCCCTCAACATAAAATAGATTCTAACATCGTCCACGATGCGGAGCATTTAAAAAAATCGGGCTAATGCCCGATTTTTTTATATTTTCCCCTTTTTAATTTCCTCTTTAATTTTTGCCATTAAATCAATATAGAATTTTAGATTATGAATTGTTGCCAAGCGCTGATATAAAAATTCTCCGGACTTATACAAATGATGTAAATATGCCTTAGAATAGTTCTTGCAAGTATTGCAGGAACATTTTTTATCTAACGGGGTAAAATCTGTTGAATATTTTGCTTTACCAATTTGGATTGTTTCGTATTTTAAACCATTTTTAAACGCAAACAAATCTCCGTGCCTTGCATGACGCGTTGGAATTACGCAATCAAACATATCAATCCCCTGCTTTACTGATTGAATAATCTGTTCAGGATAACCAACGCCCATTAAATAATGCGGTTTATTTTCCGGCAATTTATCGGATAAGAATTTTAGAATTTTAAGCGCTTCGGAAAAAGGCTCACCAACAGACACTCCACCAATAGCAATTCCATCCCATCTTGTTTTTCCTTTAGTGTCCCCTTCGATTCCCATTAATTGATTTAAACTCTTTTCTCTTAAATTATTAAAAACCCCTCCCTGCACAATGGGAAATATTAATGGCTTACCTTTTCCCCATTTTTTCATTAAATTAAAACTTCGTTCTGCCCAAAGAGTTGTACGATTTACTGCCTGCTCAACTCTTTTTTTGTTTTTTGTGTATTCCGGGCATTCATCTAAAACCATACAAATATCCGAACCAATTTGTTTTTGAAATTCCAATGCTTTTTCCGGAGTTAAAAATATTTTATTGCCGGATTCGGGAATACAAAACTCAACCCCCTTATCGTTTATTTTTAATAATTTAGATAATGAAAAAATCTGATAACCTCCGGAATCAGTTAAAATCGGACCATTCCAGCCAATTAATCCATGCACTCCTTTAAATTTTTTAATTTTCTCCAAGCCCGGTCTGACCATTAAATGATAAGTATTGGAAAGAATTATCGGCACGTCAATCTGTTTTAATTCATCAATGGTCAAACTTTTTACCGCACCGCGAGTTGCGATAGACATGAAAAACGGCGTTTCAATTTCGCCGTGTTTCATTTTCAACTTCCCCACTCTTGCTTTAGAAATTTTTGATTTTTTAACAATTTTGAACATTAGTATTCTTCCAATTTTTTTAATTTATGATGCTCGCGGATACGCTGAAGTGCTTTTGCTTCAATCTGACGAATTCTTTCGCGCGTAACTTTAAATTCCGCACCTACTTCTTCAAGCGTATGCTGAATACCGTCTTTCAACCCAAATCTCATTTCTAAAATCTGTTGCTCTCTTTCCTGCAAATCAACTAAAATTTCCTGAAGCCAATCACGAAGTAATCTTTGCGCTGCAATATTGTGTGGCATAATTGTTTTTTCGTCTTCAATAAAATCACCAAGAATACTGTCTTCTTCGTCTTCTCCGACCGGAGTTTCCAGCGAAACTGTTTCTTGCGAAATTTTAATAATATGCCTAACTTTTTCCACATCAACATCCATTTCTGCGGCAATTTCTTCGGGCATTGGATCTCTGCCTAAATCCTGCAATAATCTTCTACGTACTTGATTGAATTTTGAAATTGTTTCAACCATATGTACAGGAATTCTTACTGTTCTTGATTGGTCAGCTAAAGCGCGCGTAATTGCCTGTCTTATCCACCAAGTCGCATATGTAGAAAACTTATATCCTCTTTTATAATCAAATTTTTCTATTGCCCTGAACAATCCAATATTTCCCTCTTGAATTAAATCCAGTAAAGTTAAATGCGGACTTCTGCCAACATATCTTTTTGCTAAATTAACAACCAAACGCAAATTTGCTTTGGTAAGTTTTTCTCTTGCCTCTTCATCTCCTCTTAAAATTCTTTTTGCCAATTCCACTTCTTCGTCACCGGAAATTAATTCTGTCTTACCAATTTCTTTTAAATACATCTGCACTGAATCAATTCCTTCTAATTCTTCTAATAATTTTTTTGTTTTTTTAGGTTTCTTACCGATTATTGTTTTATTTTCGTTTTCATTAAATAATTTTTTGTTATCGGGAATAAAATCAATATATTCTTTTTTCTCTAAAATCTGTACATGTGCGTCTTTTAATTTATCAAAAAGATTTTCAATTCCGGCAATGTCTTTTTCCAAATGCGGAACTGCTTTGATTATTTCCTGCTCGGTAATAAAACCTCTCCCTCGCGATTGTTGAATTAATTTTTGAATAATTTCATCGGTAAATAATCTGCCCGCAACGTCTTGCGACTTACTCGACTTACGATAGCAAGCGGATGTTTTGTGATTACGTTTTTTTGTTTTTCCTGACAAAAGCTTTCGGCGGGTTTTCTTTTTTTTCATAATTTTATTACTTGTTTCTTATTATTTGTTAATTGTTGGTTATTTCGCTTAATTCTTCTGCTAATTTACAAAATTTCTCGTTTAATTTTTGAAGCTTTTCTTTGTCTTTTTCCTTCGCAGGTAAACCATCTTTAGGTTGATTTTCAAGTTCTTTAATGTCTAAACTTATTTGAATTAATTTTTCTTTTAGATGATTCTTTTTTAATTCTTGAATACAAAAATCCATTTCTTTCAAAACCTCCGCCTCCTCTATATTGAGATGTTCTACTTTAAAAATCAAATAATCTGCCAAAAACTTATCTTCTTTGGATTCAATCTTATTTGTTTTAACGCTTTTGACAAATTTTTTCAATTCTTCAGTATTTAAAAGCGATTCGTAAAAATTTTTATTTAAATATTCTAAATGCTCGGGATATTTTAAAACCAATCCCAATAAAATTTCCTCTAACTCTTTGATTCTCGACCTTTCGGCAAAATGCTCTGAAGGCATTTCTTTGCCTTCTTCCCTATCTTTAATTCTACGCAATGCTTCAATTAATATTTTTTCTTCAATTTTTAATTTTGACGCCAAAACCTGAAGCCAATGCGCTTGCTCCACTACGTTAACAATATTTTTTATCGGCACCAATAATTCTTTGGTAATTTCTCTTTTATCATCTATGCTTAAATTCTCTTTTTTGTATTTATTAAATGCGTTTTCAAAATAAAAATCAACTATTGGCTTTGAATTTTCCAAAATTTTACCCCATTTTTCCGGACTTTGTTTGATAATTTCTGCAGGATCTTTTTCTGCTTCAGGCAAAATGGCAATTTTAACATTAAATTCATATTGTTGTGCCAAACCAATCGCTCTTTTAGTCGCACCTTCTCCCCCGGTATCAGCATCAAAAGAAAACAATAAATTTTCGGTATATCTTTTTAATGTTTGCAAATGATCTGCGGTTAATGCGGTTCCAGACACAGCAACTGCGTTTTTACACCCTGCCTGATGGCACATAATCAGGTCCATCTGCCCTTCAACCGCAACACATTGATTTTGTTTACGGATTTCTGTTTTTGCTTTGTCTAAACCGTAAATAATATGACTTTTATTATAAATCAATGTTTCAGGAGTATTAACATATTTTCCTCCGACGTAATAGTCGGAGCCCCGACCAAGTTGCGTCGGGGCAGACTCAAAAATTCTTCCGGTGAATCCAACAACCTGTCCGTTTAAATCGCATAATGGAAACATGATTCTGCTTCTAAATCTATCAAAATATCTGTTTTCATTCTCTTTTTTTATAATCAATCCAGCTTTTTCAATATCCTGAACCTTATAACCAATCTCTGTTAGATGGCAAAGTAAACCATCCCACAAATTATTTGAATAGCCAATTTTGAATTCTTTGATTGTTTCAGGTTTTAACCCTCTATTTTTAATATACTCTAACGCCGGCTTATTTGCTTCAAGTTGTTTTTGAAAATATTCTACTGCTTCATCGCAGATTTCAAATAAAATATTCCTTTGACTGCGAATTTGCGGATCTTCTCTTTTTAAAACAACTCCTGCTTTTTTTGCTAAAATCCTTAATGCTTCAGGAAACTCTATTCCTTCAATTTTCTGCACGAAAGAAAAAATATCTCCGCCGATATTACAGGAAAAACAATGCCAAATCTGCTTTGATGGAGAGACAAAAAAAGAAGGATTCTTTTCCTTATGAAATGGGCAAGGTGCTTTATAGTCCTTGCCTGCTTTTTTAAGTTTGATATATCCTTCAATTACTTCAACCACATCCAACCTAGATTTTATTTCATCGATTGGGCTCATGGTTTAATCATAATTCTCATTTATGTTTTAGTCAAATAAAAAAACAGCGGAGCATTTTCCGTCGTTTTAATTTTTAAATATATTGTTTTTTATACATAAAATTTAATCTTTTGGCAATGGTGCCGATGATTTTTTGTTTTTTCGCGATTTTAAGATATGTACAATATTCGGCAATAAAGAAACAATAATAATCAACAATACTATTGGCAAAAGATATTTATCAATATTCGGAATTATATTTCCTAAAAAATAACCAAGCAGAGAAACTCCGATTGTCCACAATGCTCCGCCAATAACATTAAAACTCAAAAATGTTTTATAATGCATTGTGCCCACTCCCGCTAAAATCGGTGTAAAAGTCCGAACAATCGGCACAAATCTTGCCAAGACAATTGCTTTTGCGCCATGTTTTTTAAAAAATTCTTCTGCTTTATTAATATTATCTTTTTTGAATAAAAATGAATCTTCTTTAATAAAAATTTTATTGCCAGTTTTTTTACCAAACCAATAACCAACGCTATCCCCTAAAACCGCACCAATAAAAGTTAATCCCATCAAAATCCAAATATTTAAAAATCCCTGCGAAGCTAAAAAACCAGCAGTAAAAAGCAAACTGTCTCCGGGAAGAAAAAATCCAATTAATAAACCCGATTCGGCAAAAATAATGCCGAATAATCCTATATATCCTGCTGTTTTTATTAATTCTATTAAATCAAATCCGAACATAAATTATTTTATTTTTTACTTGTAAAAATTACGCGAGCTGGACCATTTGTTGTATTGGTAACATAAATATAATCATGCAAAGAATTCATAAATAAATCATATTCGTAACGATAATTTGTGCCGTTTTTTTGGTCACCATCGTCATGAACAATAAATTCTCTTGTTGTATCGTCATATCCGACAACAACCATCATATGATAATACGAACCGTTTATTGCAAAAGGGATATTCGGGTTTTTTAAATCAAATCCATAATGCAAAGAAATAACCGGCTGTTTATTAATAATTTGATTTTTAATATTTCTAATTGTTGGATCGGTTTTTATTTCCGCATTATATGATAAAACATTTTTAATAATTTCTGCTGTTCTAACTGCATCAGAATTATGATTAGAACCATAAATTTTATTCTGATAATCAAATAATTTTTGCATAACGCTTTTTGCTTCCGCAACACTAACCGAATTTATCCCTAAATAATATTTTTCTACCATTGCCATACTTGCCTCCTCACAAGCATTTTTCCAATTTCCAGAAAATTTTCCGTCTGGCGCTTCATTAATATAAGGAACATCTAAAATCAGTTGTTTAGGAGCATAGAAACTAGTTATTGAATTTAATAACATGGCCTGATTTTCCGTACTATAAATTTCTATTTTTGATAATAAAAATCGGGTTATTCCAACCGAAATTAATAAAAATATACAAAAAAATAATATTTTTTTTGCCATTTTTAAAACTATATTTTAATCTTATCAGCTAAATTGTTGATTATGGAATAAGATTAATTATTAATTAACAATCTGATTTTGTTTGTTTGATTATACGAATAAATTTTTCGGATATATTTTGTTTTGTATCAATTTATCTAATTTTTCCTTAACGCCGACAGCGTCTTCTTTGTATGTCACACCAAACCACTCACTACTGCTTTGTATTGCTTTAAATTGTGCTTCATTATTTTTTATCATGTCCGCGAATAACGCAGGAAGAAAAAATTCTCCCTTTAATTCGTCTTGATTCAATTTTAAAAAATCTGAAAATTTCTGTTCAAGTTTATTAAAAACAACATTATGAACACCCCACATATTCATCGAAACCTGATCATCGTCCTTAAATGTTAATTCTTTGTTTTCCGTATTTCTGCCAACAATTTCTTTTTTGTTATTTTTAATGACATCAACCATTTCTTCAATCATTTCCAAATACCCATTTTTAACAGAACAAACCCCTCTTTTTACTGTTCCGTTATCACTTAAAACATTTTTTAGTTTATATGTTATAATACAATATTTTTCTTCTGAACATTCTTGATTTAAAAATTTATAAGCCAAATTAAAAGATTCCCGACCATAAAAATCGTCACCATTGATTATCAGAAACGGTTCCCGAATAATATCTTTAGCCATAAGCATAGCATGTACGGTCCCCCATGGTTTGGTTCTTTGAGAATTAATTTTATACCATTCAGGAATCTTATCCAATGATTGAAATACATAATCAATATCTATCTTGTTTTGATATTTGGAAATAAAAATCTCTTTAAACGCCTGCTCCATATCCGGCCTAATAATAAAAATAAATTTATTAAAACCGGCTAACCTTGCATCATAAATCGAATAATCTATGATTGTTTCTCCATTGGGACCAAATTTTTCCATTTGTTTTAATCCGCCATATCTACTTCCCATTCCTGCCGCTAATATTAAAAGTGTTATTTTTTTGTTCATATAAATTTAATTTTACTTGCGTTCGTTTTAACAAACCGTATTCTGCTGAAGCCGACCCATGACGAGGCAATGGCGGAGAGGGCGGGATTTGAACCCGCGAACCTCTTACGAAGTTACGACTTTCCAGGCCGTTCCGTTAAACCGCTCCGGCACCTCTCCAAAATTCATTAATCTATTTATCTGTCATTATTCCGGATAATTTTTCTTTTATTTTTTGCACATCTTGATCGCTCAATGGATCGGTTTGATTATTTTTCAATTCTGTCAGTTCTTTTTTCAATTCTTCAATATTTATTGAACCATCTTTCAGAGATTTGCCAAAAACACCTTTAATATAATTTTTCTCTTGACTGGTTAAATTCGGAATATGTTCCAATGTTTTTTCGAATTCTATTTTGCGAATTTTTTTGGCGCTATTGTCTATACCAAAAAGCGCTTGTATAATTCCCATAAATTTATAAATTTTTAATTATTATTTAGACCCCTTAATCTTTTTACCCTCTCTTCTATTGGAGGGTGAGTTGAAAAAAATCCTTTATTTCTAAATGGATTACTAATATATAAATGCGCCACTGCTTTATGCGCCTTTTTTATTGGTGTTGGATTTTGAGAAATTTTTTCTAATGCGCTTGCAAGTCCTTCGGGATATCGAGTTAATAATGCGCCTGATGCATCAGCTAAATATTCTCTTTTTCGTGAAATTGCTAATTGAATTAATTTTGAAATAATCGGCGACAATACAATAAACACCAAGCCAACAATCATTAAAATTGCTCCAATTTGTCCGCCCTCACTATTGTCGCTTTTTCTTTTGCCAAACACTCTACCCCTAATAAACATATCGGATATTAAAGAAATTGCACCAACCAAAACTACAACAATTGTCTGCAATAAAATATCGCGATTACCAATATGACTTAATTCGTGGGCAATTACTCCTTCTAATTCGGTTTTATTCAAAATCTCTAACAAACCAGTAGTTACTGCTACAACCGCATTTTTGGAATTTCTGCCGGTTGCAAAAGCATTTGGCGAAGAATCATTAATAATATAAATTTTCGGCAAGGGCAAACCAGCGGTGATACAAAGATTTTCAACAAGATGATATAATTCCGGCGCTTGATCATGTTCTATCTGTCTTGCCCCGGAAATTCCCAAAACAACTTTATCGGAAAACCAATAACTGAAAAATGACATAAAAATACTAATAAAAACAGCAACAAACAAAATTGATTGATCTTTAAAATAATAACTTAAAAACCAACCAAGTCCAATAATGACGATAAAAAACACACTGAATAAAATCCATGTTCTTCTGATATTTGCTCCAATATGCGTATATAATGTCATAAGTTTATATTATCTTAATTTTAATATTTTGTAAATTAAAAATGTCCCGCTTCTGACGCGGGACATTTTACATAAATCAATTTAAAACTTAACTTCCGGAACCGTTTTTTCTGCTTCGTCTGCTTCAAAAAATTCTCGTTTCTTAAATCCTAATATGCCGGCAATAATTCTCGAAGGAAATGTTTCAATCTTAATGTTCAAATCTCTAACATTTCCATTATAAAATCTGCGCGCTGCCTGAATTTTGTTTTCCGTATCCGATAATTCTGTTTGTAGTTGTAAAAAATTTTCATTTGCTTTTAATTGAGGATAATTTTCCGCTACCGCAAATAAACTTTTTAATGTTCCGGAAAGCATATTCTCTGCTTTTCCTTTTTCTTCTGCACCCTGCGCATTAATTGCCTTTGCTCTTGCCTCGGTTACTTGCTCAAACAATTGTTTTTCGTGCGCAGCATATCCTTTTACCGTTTCAATTAAATTCGGGATTAAATCATATCTTCTTTTTAATTGCACATCAATATCTGACCACGCTTCATCAGTTCGATTCTTTAATCTGATTAAACCATTGAAAACCGCAATTACCCAAAGAATAATTGCAACAATAACTATAATTACAATTAATAATATTGACATAAATATATAATTATTTTAATTATCCCAACGAACGATTTGGGTAAATTAAAAATTAAATTAATTAAATTAATTTATTATTTATATTATGTTTTAATTATATTCTTTTTTAATCCCTATGTCCAGTTTTGAAATAATTTCTTTATATTTATTAAGTATTTTCATACCTTGCGAATTGGGGTGAAATTCCAATTGATTGTCATCAAAAATAATTCTTCCGTCTTCTCGATTAATTAAAGGATGATTTTTAATGAGATATTTTTGGAAAAAACCAAATATTTTTTCTAAAATATCGCCTAAAAATGTATTTAAAATTATTTCTTGAAAATTTCTGCAAATTTTCATTATTTTACTATTTTTAATTTTTTTCTGATTGTCTAATTTTTCAACATTATAAAAACATAAATAATTGCCAATCCATCTGTTTTCAAACTGAAAACGACCATAAATTCCTTTTTCTATTTCTAATACCGGAACCAGATGCGCATACAAATGAGCAACATATAAATTCAAAAGGCTTGATTTCAAAAAAATATCAGTAATATAATGATTTAAACAAAATCGATTTTTTATTTTAGTTCCATATCTGCGTTTTCCGATAATTTGAAAAAATAAAGTTATTGAAAATCTTGTTGTCCAAATACGTTTATTTTTTGCAACAATTAATAAATCGATATCGCTTTCTTCACCAGCGTTGTGCATTGCCATCGATCCATTAATTAGCACCATTCTGACATACGGAATAATTTGAAGCCATTTTATTATTTTTGTTGTTTGTTTCCATTTTTCATCAGAAATTTTTTGACGCTTTATTCTAATTTGATATAAATTTCTTTTTGTATTTTGCAGAATTTGTTTATTTAATAGATAATAAAATCCGTTTTTTTTACAGATATAATTCTTAAGATTGTCGCTTTCTAAAATTCTTAAAATATCAATAAATTTAATTTCTTTTATCGGCTCAATTTTACTATTCTCGTCAATGTCGGATATTGCCGTAATATACGAAGGATTGATTAAGTATTTGAAAACTTCAAATCCAGTCAATGGATAGTCCACAACATTATAATATGCAATCGTTGCTAATACTGATTTTTCCAAAAGATTTAATTTCATAATTTTATTATATCATAATATTATCATCTTGCTTTTAAAAATGGTTTTTGTTATAATTAAATTATGAAAAGAGAGAATGAATTGCCCAAAAAAACAGCAGAAAAGATTAAAATGCGCGAAAAAAAGATAAAACCCAAAATGCCAGTTTCGGGCAAAAGCGTATTTGGGCTTAAAAAAATAATTAATAACAAGCCCCTTAATCACGCTCGGGGCAAATAATTTATGACAAAATTTATTTTGCGCATTATCGCAAACACTGTAGCAATTTTTGTAGCCGTACGCCTTGTAGAAGAAATAACTTTTACCGGCGATTTTATTGATTATTTGATTGTTGGAATTGTGCTTGCTTTAGCTAATACTTTTATCAGACCGATTTTAAAAATTATTTCCGCTCCGCTTATTTTTATCACCATGGGTTTATTTATGATTGTAATTAATGCACTTATACTGTTTGCTGTAGATTATTTTGTGGAAGCATTAACAATTACTGGATTTATGGGGTATTTATGGGGCACAATCATTATTGCTATTGCCAATGCGGTTATTGTTGGATCATTTAAACAACATAAAAAAATAGAAACTGAGTAAAGTAAAATATATGGACAGAATAATCAATATTATTCAACTTGTTATTGCGGCATTTTTAACGCTTTTTATACTGCTTCAACAACGCGGAGCGGGTTCTTCTTCTGCTTTCGGGGGGGGTGGGGATGTTTATTTTAAAAAAAGAGGCGCAGAAAAAATATTTTTTGTCGCTACAATTATTTTAGCCGCACTTCTTTTTGCAAGCGCAATTTTAAGAATGGCGATTCTTAAATGATTAAAATTCCTACAATTTATCAATGGCAAAAATTTCCAAACGTCCTTAATAAAAAGGAGCGTTATTTTATTATTGGAATTACAATTTTAATAATCGTATCTATTTTTGGCTGGATAATCGCTCATAAATTCGCCACCACCAAAATCGCCCCTAACTTTGGGGGGAGTTTTACCGAAGGAATTATTGGCAGTCCTCAATATTTAAACCCGGTTTTAAGTCAAGCGAGTGATTCTGATCGTGATGTCACGGAGTTAATTTTTTCCGGACTTATGAAATATAACAATAAAGGAGAACTTATTCCCGACTTGGCTCAAGAATATAAAATTGGAGACAATGGCAAAATTTACGAATTTATTTTAAGAAACGATATTATGTGGCACGATGGAGAAAAATTTACAGCCGACGATGTAATTTTTACAATAAACATCATTCAAAATTCAGATTATCGAAGCCCATTGAAAGCAGGATGGAGCGGAGTTGAAATAGAAAAAATTGATGATTACAAAATAAAATTTAAATTAAAAACCGCCTATGCTCCGTTTTTAGCAAATACAACCACAGGAATTATTGCTAAACATATTTGGGGAAAAATTACCCCTGTAGACTTTTCTCTGATACCAGAAAATTTAAATCCAGTCGGAACCGGACCATATAAATTAACAAAAATTAAAAAAGATAATAACGGTTTTGTTTCTTATATTAAACTTGAAGCATTCGGAAACTACGATTCTGACAGACGGCCATTTATAAATGAAATAAATTTGAATTTTTATCCTGACGAAATAACGGCGATTAAAGCATATAATCGCGGACAAATCGATAATTTGAGCATAATTTCAACAAAAAACATATCTTTAATTAAGGGAGAAAATAGATCTAATGTTAAAAAATTAATTCTACCAAGATATTTTGCCGTATTTTTCAATCAAAGCAGAAGCAATGTTCTTTCGGACAAAACAGTAAGACAAGCATTAAATTATGCAACCAACAAAAAACAAATTGTTGAAGATGTTTTAAACGGAAACGGAGAAACAGTCGACTCTCCTATACCTGCGGGCGTTTGGGGTCATGCTGAAAATCTTAAAATTTATGATTTTGCGCAAGAACATGCAAAAAATATTTTAGAAGCAGCCGGATGGAAAGATGCAGACAATGACGGCATAAGAGAAAAAGGCATAGAAAAACTTGAAATCGAACTAATAACTACTGATTTAAAAGAATTGCAAAGAGTGGCCAATATCTTGCAAGAACAATGGTTGAAAATTGGCGTTAAAACCAACATTAAGATATTAGATATCGGTGAAGTGCAACAAAAATATGTAAGACCACGCGAATATCAGGCACTGCTTTTTGGCGAAGTTTTGGGAGCTGATCCGGATCCTTTTAGTTTTTGGCATTCAACCCAAAAAAAAGACCCCGGATTAAATTTGGCTATTTACAACAACGTCAAAGTAGATGCTCTTCTTAAAGATGCAAGACAAATTTTAGAACCGGAATTAAGACTTAAAAAATATGCAGAATTTCAACAATTGGTAATTGATGACGCTCCGGTTGTATTTTTATACAGTTCGTATCAAATTTATTTAACGGCAAAAAATATCAAAGGATTTGAAAATAAAAATATTTCTTTGCCGTCGAAAAGATTTATTGATATAGAAAAATGGTATATAAAAACTCAAAGGATTAAAAAATCATTTGATGGCGCTAAAAACGAATAATATGATCAATCTAAAAACAATAAAACCAGATATACGCTATTTAGAAGACATGAAAAGCGTAATTTACGACAAGAAATGGTTAAAAACAGCTCCAAATCGAGAGCTGTATTATATGTATCGTGATGTAGCAGAAAACGAAAAAGATTTTATGAAAATAATCCAAAACAATCTAAGATACGACATTACAGTTTTAAAGCCTCAAAAATTGGGAAAAGAATTCAATAAAACATTGGGTCATGACCATCCAATTGTTCCCGGAACCGATATTACCTATCCCGAACTTTACGAAATTTTAGAAGGTAAAGCAATTTTTGTTCTGCAAGATTCCAATGAAAACAACATTAATAATATTTTTGCAATCAAAGCAAAAAGAGGAGATAAAATTATTATTCCGCCGAATTATGAACACTTATTTATGAATTACGGAAAAAATGATTTGAAGGTCGCCAACTGGATTTCTCGTTCATTTTCCACACATATTTACAAACCATTTAAATTAAAACATGGATTCAGTTATTACGCATTAAGAAAATTTTTAAAAATAAAATGGATTAAAAATCAAAATTATTCATCTGTACCAAAACTTGAATTTAAAAATCCAAATAATTTCTATAAATTTTATATTCCAAAAGATTTGCCAATTTATAATCTATTAGAACAGCCGGGCAAATTAGATTTTCTTAAAAATCCGCAAAAATATAATTGGTCTCTCGATTAATCATCGTAAACGCGGGCGTGGCGGAACTGGAAGACGCGCAGCGTTCAGGTCGCTGTAAGAGCAATCTTGTGGAGGTTCGACTCCTCTCGCCCGCATTTAAAGCTTCTCTTTTTTTGTCGAAGCTCTTTTTTTTTCTAAAAAAATATTGTATACTAAAAATATGCCCTGTAGCGAATTCCTTGCCACTACGGAGCAATAATATTAATTATAATTAATGAGAAATTTATTACAAAGTATGAATAAAATAACTTTTGAAGATTTTCAAAAATTAGATATCAGAATTGCAACTATTTTGGAGGCAGAAATAATACCCGATACTGCTAAACTTTTAAAATTAAAAATAGATTTAGGCTATTTAAATATTTCTGGACAACCAGAGCTACGGATTCTTGTTGCGGGGATCGGTACAACTTACAAACCAGAAGATTTAATTGGAAAACAAATTCCGATTTTGGCCAACCTCAAACCAAAAATTATTAAAGGCATTGAAAGCAACGGAATGATACTTGCTGTAGATGTGGAAAACAAAGCCATATTAATGTATCCGGATAAATCGGTTCCTAGTGGCGCAAAAATTCGTTGAATTAGTAATTAGTGATTAATAATTAATAATTATACTATGCGCATTTTAAGCGGAATACAACCAACAGGAACATTGCATATTGGAAACTATTTAGGAGCAATCAAGCAATGGGTGGAATTACAAAACTCCAAAAATTTTGATGAAAAAACAGGATGTATTTTTATTGTTGTTGACTTGCATTCTTTAACTGTTGATTATGACCCAAAGCAAATGCAAAAAATGATTTTAGATGTCGCAATGGATTATTTGGCAGCAGGAATTGATCCGAAAAAAAATACAATTTTTGTACAATCGCACGTCAAAGAGCATGCTGAACTTTCTTGGTTATTACAAACCATCACTCCTATGGGCGAATTAGAAAGAATGACACAATACAAAGACAAATCTAAACAAAACAAAGAAAATATTAATGCTGGACTTTTTGCTTATCCGGTTTTAATGGCAGCAGATATTTTACTTTATAAAACAACAATCGTGCCGGTTGGAGATGACCAAGCCCAGCACGTTGAATTAACTCGAGAAATCGCTAGAAAATTTAATAATAAATTTGGACAGACTTTTCCCGAACCAAAAACACAATTGCAAAAATCCGGCGCACGCATAATGTCGCTTACTAACCCAATGCAAAAAATGAGCAAATCAATTCCGCAAGGATGTATTTTCTTAACTGATTCCGAGCAAACAATTAGAGAAAAAATAAAAACCGCGGTCACTGACTCGGGTAAAGAAATTAAATTTAACGAAACAAATAAACCCGCAATTTCCAATCTTTTAACTATCTATCATCTATTTTCCGGAAAATCCATTCCTGAAATTGAAAAAAATTATGAGAATAAAGGATACGGAGATTTTAAGACAGGATTAGCAGATGTTGTTGTTGACAACCTAAGAAAATTTCAAGAAAACCGCAAAAAATTTGAAAAAGACCCTGAACTAGTCAAGAAAATTCTCACTCAAGGCGCCAAAAAAGCCCAAAAAATTGCCGAAGAAACAATGGAAGAGGTCAAAAAGAAAATGGGATTAATTTAATTAACTTTTCTTTTTGTTCCTCTAATAATTCTTTTGTATTTGCTTCAATAGTTAAACGCATAAGAGGTTCAGTATTGGAAGCGCGTAGATTAAACCGCCAATCTTTTGCCTCAACGGTTATGCCGTCAAGAAATGATATCTTGGCGGATTTTTTGTATTCTTTTTTAATGTTTTTAAACTGCGATTTAAATTTTTCCGTATCAACAATTTCAAATTCAATTCTTTCTAAATAATATTTATTAAATTCATTAACCAAATCCGCAAGAGATTTTTTTGTTTCCTGCATAATCTCAATAATTCTCATTAAAACCAACAACGGCGCTTCCATATATTCTGTTTCTTTAAAATAATAATGGCCCGATGCTTCGCATCCGAAAACAATTTGCTTTTTTGCCATTATTTCTTTTATAAACGAATGCCCGATTCTAGATAATATTATTTTATTTCCATTTTTTATTGCCTCTTCTTTTACAATTCTGCTGTTGGCGGGAGTATAAAGAATTTTTCCCGCATTTTTAAAGCAATAATGAATTAAAATCGCTGAAATCAAATCAGGATCAATTTTTCTGTTATTTTCGTCAGTAAAAAATATTCTGTCCTTATCATTATCAAACTCAATATTAAAATTGAATTTTGAAGTAAAATCCGATAAATCCGATGGTTGCAAATTTCCTTGTCCTAATTTTAGAATTGAATTAATGTAATTTCTTAAAATTTCTTTTGTTTCTGTTCTTCCCTTATTATTGCTATTGGTAGTAATATTTTTACTAATATTTTTTTTTATTTTTTCCAATCCTTTTGTACCAATCGGCATTGCATTTTCTTTTACAATTTTAAAACCATTATAATTTTCCGAATTATGTGAAGCAGTCACCATAATTCCTCCGTTAACTTTAAATTCTTTTACTGCATAATAAAAAACCGGCGTTGCAGACAATCCAATATTTATAATATCAACGCCAAAATCAGTTATTCCTTTTATAATCGCTTCTAATAATTTTTCCGAAGACGACCGATCGTCTCTTGCTATAACCAATTTTTTGTTTGCTGATTGCGCTAAAATTTTAGCGCTTGCTTTGCCCAATTTATACGCCAGTTCTTCATTAATTTCTTCGGGATAAATCCCTCTTATATCATACGCCTTAAAAATTTTATCTAATTCGTCCATATCCCGTAGTAGATTCTTAACCATTATCTAATTATTTTGTTGCTCCGCAGCAGTTGAGAATTCACTACGGGGCATACAATTCTATTATAACACAAAAACAAACAGAGTTAACCCTGCCACCAAATTTACTAGCGCAAAATAGGACTTATAGTAAATAGTTGACTTTTATTATATTTTTGCTAATATGGATATATAATGGAAAACGAACAAAAACAATATGAATTAACCTGTATATTAGAACCGCACTTAGAAAGCGCTGATTTGGAAAATTTTAAAAAAAATTTAGAAAAAATCGCTATAAATCACAACGGCCAAATTAAACATTTTATGGAGCCGGAGAAAAAAGAACTCGCCTATCCTATCAACAAACAAGGTCAAGCAATATATATTATCAGTCATCTTGTTTTTGAATCCAACAAAGTTAATGAATTTTTAAAAGAATTAAAAACAAATAAATTCGTTTTAAGACATTTGATAACCGTCCAAGAAGAAAAAACCTCCATTTCTAATACAGAAAAACCAAAAATAACAAGAAAACCCGCCGCAAGCGTAAAGCGTATGCAGACAAACCCGTCCAAATCCGAAGGTTCTGATGAAAACGATAAACTTAATTTAGAAGAAATAGACAAAAAATTAGACGAATTAGTAGGATTATAATTAACTAATTTCTACTTAATTTCGTTCTGCGAAGCAAAACTAATTTCGCGAACGGAGTGAGCTTATTTCATCAGAAATTAGTTCGCTGCGCTCACGAAATACACTCGCTACGCTCGTGAAATTTATAGAAATAATTATATGAATTTAAATAAAGTTTTTTTAATTGGAAATTTAACCAGAGACCCCGAATCAAGAGCTTTGCCAAGCGGACAAGCGGTTTCTAATTTTGGATTAGCCACAAATCGCATTTGGTCCGATTCGAATACAAAAGAAAAAAAACAACAAGTAGAATTTCATAATATCGTTGCTTTTGGTAAATTAGCCGATATTTGCAATCAATATTTAAAAAAAGGCGCTATGGCGATGATTGAAGGAAGAATTCAAACTCGAAGCTGGCAAGATCAAAACGGAGGCACAAAATATAGAACTGAAATTATTGCCGAAAAAATGCAAATGGGCCCAAAGCCGAGCGGACAAGGAGCAACAAAAGAAACATCAGAACACAACGCCCCAATTGAACAATTAGAAGAAATTCAAATTGAAGAAGATGTTCCGGTCGATGAAATAAAGTCCGAGGACATTCCCTTTTAGACAAATAATTTCTACTTAATTTCTATTTATTTCTATATATTTCTGATTAGAAATTAGCTTGCGCGAAATTAGCTCACTACGTTCGCGAAATTCATAGAAACTAACTATTATTAAATTTATGAGAAAAGATTGTTATTTTTGCAAAAACAATATTAAAGAAATTGATTTTAAAGATACTAATATGCTATCGCGTTATTTGGACCCGTTGAAGAAAATCAAATCGCCGAGATATACTGGAAATTGCGCTACACACCAGAGAAAAATCTCCAATTCCATCAAGCGCGCAAGAACAATGGGATTGATCTAAAAGAAATTCAAGAGGATACTTGAGAAATTAAAGAGATATAAAAAATCCTGCCACGATGGCAGGATTTTTGAATATAACCGAGGAAAAAATCGAAGGGAATCAAACAAATGATTACTTACTAAAAAATTAATATTCTGGCTTGGCTGCTTTTTGGATATCAGATAAAAGTTTTTTAGTAATGGGCTTGTTTTGACGTAAAAATTCTTTTGCTTTTTCCGTGCCCACTCCCAATTTTTCATTTTCATAGATTAAAGTCGAAGCAGATTTTTTAATAACTCCATATTTTAATCCAGCGTTAACTAAATCTCCTTCGTAAGAAATTCCCTCATTAAACATAATATCGAATTCTGCTGACTGAAATGGCGGAGCAACCTTATTTTTTACAACTTTTACTTTCACACGATTGCCAATCGCCTCTTCTCCTTTTTTAATCTGCGCTGTTCGTTTTAATTCGATTCTCACCGATGCGTAAAATTTTAATGCTTTACCGCCCGGTGTTGTTTCCGGATTGCCAAACATCATTCCGATTTTCATTCTAATTTGATTTATAAAAATAACCACACAATTTGTTTTAGCAATAACAGAATTTAATTTTCGCATTGCTTGAGACATCAATCTTGCCTGAAGTCCGATAAATTGATCTCCTATTTCTCCTTCGATTTCCGCTTGTGGAGTCAGTGCCGCAACCGAATCAATAATAATAATATCAACTGTTCCCGACTTAACTAAAGATTCTACAATCTGCAATGCCTGTTCTCCTGAATCGGGTTGGGAAATCAAAAGATCGTCAATTTTTACTCCGATACGTCTTGCATATTCTGGATCTAAAGCATGTTCTGCGTCAACAAAAGCCGCCATGCCGCCATTTTTTTGCGCTTCAGCAACCATGTGCAGAGCTAATGTAGTTTTACCCGAACTTTCAGCGCCGTAAACTTCGATTATTCTACCTCTCGGCATGCCTCCAACCCCTAAAGCCATATCTAATGACGGCGAACCAGTATGAATAACATCAACATCAACTTTGCGCACTTCACCAAGTTTCATAATCGAACCTTCGCCGAATTTTTGTTTAATATCATTAACCGTTTCTTCTAATATTTTTTCTTTATTATTTGTCTTTGTTGTTTGTTTTTTCATATATCTTTATAATAAATTTCTATAAATTTCGCGAACGCAGTCGCGTCAGACGCGACGCAGTGAGCTAATTTCGCGCCAGCTAATTTCAGAACGAAATTAAGTAGAAATTAATTGTTACTTATTATATATCACTCTTCTGATAACAGTATTAATTTTATTAAAACGATTTTTAGATTTAATTTCTATTGTATTTACTCCTTCGATTAAATTAATTTCTTGTTTAAAACTTCCGTCTTTATTGATATAAACATCATAACCATTGATTGTCAAACTTGCAGTTAATTCTGTTTTTCCGATTATTTCAATTATATTTTGACTAATGGAAATATCTGTCGGTGGCTGAATTATTTCTAATTTCGGCGGCCTAATTAAAAAACAAATTTCACGATAAATATATCCTAATACCAATACTAAAAAAATAATAAATACAATTAATGCAACCTTTTTGGGTGTAATCATTAATGTTTTTGTTTTTTTTATCGACATTAATGGTTTATCTTTGATGTCAAATCTTATTTTTTTCATATTTAAAACTCATCCTCTTCCATTGTCTCTACTTGTTCCTCTTCTTTTTCAATTTCTTTTTCAATTACCTCTTTTTGTTTTTTATTAATATTTTTTTTCACGGCCTCATCTAAATCTGACAAATCCTCTTCCGTTTCCGAAAATTGATTTTTGGATTGCGCTATCAACACTTCTCGTGGTTTTGCCCCTTCTGCCGGACCCACAATTCCCTGCATTTCCAACATATCCAGTAAACTCGCGGCGCGCGCATATCCAATTCTAAACATTCTCTGTAAATATGAAGCAGAAGCCTTTCCTGTCTTGATTACTAATTCTTTAGCTTCTCCCAATAGAGGATCGTTCAAAGACGATGCGCTTCCACTTCCTCCTGCGCCAATTATTATTTCTTCTTCAGGCGCTTTAGTAATTTCTTCTTCATATTCAATTTCTCCTGCTTCCTTCTTTAAAAATTTAACTACACGTTGAACTTCTTTTTCTGAAACAAAAACGCCTTGAATTCTACGCGGTTTACCTACGTCACCAGCAATAAACAACATATCTCCATTGCCCAACAATTTTTCCGCTCCCGACATATCCAAAATTGTACGGGAATCAACCATTTGCGCAACCTGAAATGCAATTCTGCAAGTGATATTTGCTTTAATTAATCCGGTAATAACCTCTACTGAAGGTCTTTGTGTTGATAATACAAGATGAATGCCTACTGCACGCGACATTTGCGCCAAACGCACGATCAAACCCTCAACTTCCTTACCATAAGCCATCATAATATCTGCCAATTCATCAACCACAATTACAATAAACGGCAAAATTTCTTTTGGAGATTTTTTCAACATTTTCTCATTATAAGAAGCCAAATCTCTTGAACCAACCCCCGCCAAAAGCTTATACCTTTCCTCCATTTCTTTAATCGCCCACTTAAAAGCATTAACGGTTTTTTGAACATCAACAATAACCGGCGCCAATAAATGCGGAATACCATTATATAAAGGAAGTTCTACGCGCTTCGGATCAATCAAAATAAATTTTAATTCCCATGGCGCTTTCTGATAAAGCAAACTGGTAATAAGTGCATTGACACATACGCTTTTTCCGGTTCCGGTTGCGCCCGCAATTAACATATGAGGCATTCTCATTAAATTAGTCCAAACCGAAGCACCGGTAACATCACGACCTAAAGCAAGATTTAAATGATGTCCGTTTTTCCTTTCATATTCTTCAAACATATTTCTTAATCTGACAAATGTCGGAACTTTATTCGGAATTTCTATACCAACCAATGATCTTCCCGGAATCGGTGCCTCTATTCTGATTGGATGCGCTGCTAATGCCAAAGAAATATCACGATGTAAAGTAGTAATTTTGGAAAGCTTTACTCCTCCTGCCGGACGAAAAGTATATTGCGTTACAGTCGGTCCGACATTAACTTCCGCCATTTCAACTGGAATGCCAAAATTTTCTAAGGTTTTTTGAATAATTAATTGGTTTTGTTTTATATCTCCACTGGTTGGATGCCCCTTATCTTCTTCCAATAAATCAACTGGCGGAAAAGTATAATCTTTAACATCGATATCAATTGTGGTAAGTAATTTATCCTTGTCCGCCGTAGCTTTGACAGAAGTGGATTTTTCCTCCTCCTCTTCTTCTAATTTTTTAACATCAATTTTTGTTTTAGAAAAAATTCCTTTAACCAAATTAGCAACCCTCTTTTCCGATTGATCAAAACCAATCCCCTTGATTTCTTTAGAAAGTTTTTCAACCGCAATTTCTTCTTTTTCACTCGCCTCCTCCTCTTTTTTCACCTTCTTAAGCGGGATATTAAAAGCAACCAAAACAGAAACCAAAAGTCCGGCAACAAAAACTACCAAACTCGCCCATTTACCGATAAAATTTAAAAATGGCCAGGAAAATAAATATCCAAACCATCCGGAATTTTTTATATCAACAGCAGAAAATGTTTCTACAATCGCTAAAAAACACAATAAAAATAAAAACAGTCCCAATAAAGTAGAAAGATAAACATTTTTGTGAATTTCTTTTAAAATCGCAATTCCTCCGGCAATAAATGCCAAAGGCATAAGCCATAAACATTTCCCGAATAAAAATCGTGAAGCAGTCAACAAATATTTCCCCAAAACCCCCCCTGCAGATTCAAAGCTTAAAACAAAAATAATCGCGAGAGCAAACAATAAAACTACGATTACGCCACGTTTTGTTTCATCGTTGATATTTAAATATTTTTTCTTTTCTTTGATAGTTTCTTTTTTGTTCTTTTTGGATTTTTTCTTAGACATTGCTTCAATTATAACACAATTTTTTTTACAATAAAATATTCGGAGGTTTAACCTCCGAATATTTTATCTTTTCTTTTTTAACTCTTCTTCTATTTTTTCTATTTCTTTCGTTTCTCGATAACTAGTTCCAGCCGGAATTAATTTTCCCAAAATAACATTTTCTTTCAATCCGCGTAAATGATCGATTCTTCCTTCGGAAGCTGCTTTAATTAAAATTCTAACAGTTTCCTGAAAAGATGCTGATGATAAAAAGCTTTCTGTGCTTAATGCGACCTTGGTAATGCCCATTAAAATTTGAACTGCAGTTGCTGTTTTTCTTCCTGCTTTTTTAGCCTTGTCATTTGCGTCTAAAAAAATATCTTTTTCAATTACCGCTCCTGCCAAAAGATTGGTGTCTCCGGGATCTTTAACTCTTACTCGTGATAACATTTGATGAACAATAACTTCAATATGCTTGTTATTCAAACCCTCTCCCTGCGTGCTGTAAATCCCTTGAATTTCTTTAATAATATATCTTTGCAATGCTTCTTGTCCAGCCAGTTTAAATAACTCTTTTAAATCAATGGATCCCTCCCAAAGTTGTTGTCCTTGTTTTACTTCATCATCTTTTTGTACCCAAACACCAGTTTGCGGTGGAGCAATATATTCTTTAGAAACTTTCTTACGTTTTTTCCCTTTTAATTCCTGCCAACCCTCAATAGTAATAACTTTTGCGTTTTTATTGTCTTTAACGTTTTTAACTATTCCATTTAATTCAGATAATGATGCTTTTCCTTTTGGAATTCTTGCTTCAAAAATTTCTTCTACACGAGGCAAACCCTGCGTAATATCAGCGCCTCCGGCAACACCTCCTGTATGAAAGGTTCTTAAAGTCAACTGTGTTCCCGGCTCACCAATTGCTTGAGCAGTAACAATGCCCACCGCTTCCCCTTGTTCTACTAATTTATTCCTTCCCAAATCATAGCCATAACATTGTTGACAAATTCCAAATCTTGATTTGCAAGAAATAACCGATCTTAATTTCAATTTGTCAACTCCTGCCACTTCAATCTCTTTAGCCTTTTTCTTATCAATTAACTCATGTTTTTTAACAATAACCTTCCCCTTTATGCTAACTTCCTCCAAGGTTACTCTCCCGGTTATTTGCGATGCAAATGAAATTCCTAAATCCTCTAAATCTTTTTTATAAATTATAATTCCTTCTTTGTCTCCACAATCTTTGTGTTTAATTATTACATCTTGCGCAACATCAACCAAACGTCTGGTCAAATAACCCGCGCTAGCTGTTTTTAATGCAGTATCAGCCAATCCTTTTCTTCCTCCATGAGTAGAAATAAAATACTCCAAAACATTAAATCCTTCTTTAAAACAACTAACAACTGGCAATTCCAATGTTTCCGACGCAGGATTAACCACTAAACCCTTCATTCCTCCCATCTGAACTGCTTGACCCCATGAACCACGAGCACCAGAATTAAATATTGTAAAAATCGAACCATTAGGATCTAGCGCCTTAGGAACTAAAAGAGAAATCTGACTCTTAACTTTAGACCAAATTTCAATAATTTTTGACCTTCTTTCTGTTCTAGTCAAAAGACCTTCGTCATATTGTTTTCTTATTTCTTCAATTTCTTTTTTTGCATCTTCAACAATTTTTGATTTTTCTATCGGAATATTAATATCGTCCATTCCCCAGCTTATTCCTGATTTTGTGGCATATCTAAATCCTAGTGTTTTTATCTTGTCTAAAATTTCCGGAGCTTTTTCTGTTCCAAAAGTATGTATAACTTCTTCTGAAATTGCTTTTAATTCTTTTTGGGTCATTTCTCTGTTTATAAACCCTAATTCTCTTGGAATAACCGTATTAAAAATAACCCTGCCAACACAAGTATCTAAAATTTGATTATCAATTTTGACTTTAATTGCTGCCTTCAAATCAATAACATCCAATTGATACGCTAAAATTGCTTCCTCGGATGAAGAAAATATTTTTCCCTCTCCACGCAAACCTGAAACAATTTTAGTCATAAAATAACATCCCAAAGTAATATCCAAACTTGGAGCAATTATCGGATCTCCGGTTGCGGGCTTAAATAAATTTACCGCTGAAAGCATAATTTCCCTGCTTTCTCTTTGCGCTGTTTCTGATAATGGCAAATGCACTGCCATTTGATCGCCATCAAAATCAGCATTAAATGCCTTACACACCATCGGATGTAATTGGATTGCCAATCCTTCAATTAAAATTGGTTTAAATGCTTGCACGCCCAAACGATGAAGGGTAGGCGCGCGATTTAATAATACATGATACCTTTCGGTAACTTCTTCAAGAATCGCCCACACTTCCTCAACCCCCTCTTCAATCAATCTTCTTGCGCCACGAATATTAAATACAATCTCTCTTTCAATTAATTTATTAATAATAAATGGTTTAAATAATTCCAGTGCCATTGTTTTAGGAATTCCGCATTGATGAAGTTTTAATTCCGGACCGACAACAATAACTGAACGCCCCGAATAATCAACTCTTTTTCCAAGTAAATTTTGCCTGAATCTTCCTTGCTTTCCTTTTAATTGATCAGCCAATGATTTTAATTGTCTTTTTTGTCCGGTTGCAGCCATAACTGCTTTTTGTCCACGTCTTGCAGAATTATCAATTAACGCATCTACTGCTTCTTGAAGCATTCTTTTTTCGTTTCTACAAATAACTTCCGGTGCGTTTAATTCTAATAGTCTTCGTAAACGATTATTTCTGTTTATAACCCTACGATACAAATCATTAACATCTGAAGTTGCGTATCGTCCTCCATCCAACTGTACCATTGGCCTTAAATCAGCAGGCATAACCGGTAAATTTACCAAAAACATCCAATCCGGACTGATTCCAACTCTCTGAAACCCACGGATTAATCTTAATCTCTGCATAATTTTTCTTTTTTGAACTGATTCGACATGCTTTAATTGCTCTTCAATTTCTAATGCCAATTTTTCTAAATCAATATCTTTACAAATATCTCTTAACGCTTCTGCGCCAATTCCTGCTGTAAATACTTCACTATATTTCTGCGATAAATATCTGAATGTTAATTCAGACATAATTTCTAATTTTTTAATTTTTGAAAGTTCTTCTTTCGCTTTATCTCGCGCCATTTTTAATTCTTTTTTTGCTTCTCTGCCTTCAATATTTTTTAATTTTGCTTTATATTCGCGTTCAATATCATTAAATGCTTTTTCTTTTGCTTTTTCGTCAACTTTAGTAATAATATACGCAGCAAAATAAACAACCTTTTCTAATTTCTGAACCGAAACATCTAAAATTAATCCGATTCTTGACGGCACTCCCCTTAAAAACCAAATATGTGAAACCGGCACAGCCAATTTAATATGTCCCATTCTTTCTCTTCTTACAATTGATCTGGTAACCTCTACGCCGCAACGATCACAAATAACTCCTTTGTATCTGATTTTTCTATATTTACCACAATAACATTCCCAATCTTTTTCTGGACCAAAAATTCTCTCACAGAACAAACCATCTTTCTCTGCTCTTTGAGTTCTATAATTAATTGTTTCTGGTTTAGAAACTTCTCCGCGCGACCACAATAAAATTTCTTCGGGTCCAGCGATTTTTATTTGAAGCCCGTCAAATTCTTCTGATTTTTTTTCGTCAAAATCCATCATAAAAATTATTTATCAGCCTTGGACTGATTTGTATTTTTACCTTTGTTGTTTGATTCTTTGTTTAAAATCTCTGCTGAATTCACAGCATTGATTGCAAATCCCAACGATCTAATTTCGCTCAATAAAACATTAAATGACGAGGGTAAATGAGGGGCCTGAATCGGTCTCCCCTTAATAATTGAGTCATAAGCATTTGCACGACCAATAACATCATCAGATTTTATAGTCAACATTTCCTGAAGCGTGTATGCCGCGCCATATCCTTCTAATGCCCATACTTCCATCTCTCCAAATCTTTGTCCTCCAAATTGCGCTTTTCCGCCCAGCGGTTGTTGAGTAATTAATGAATATGGTCCAATCGAACGCATATGAATTTTATCTTCAACTAAATGATTTAATTTCATCATATAAATTTGTCCAACCGTAACCGGATTAATAAATGATTCTCCTGTTCTTCCGTCATATAAAACAACTTTTCCATTTTCCGGTAATCCTGTCTTTTTAAGTTCTGTTTTAATTTCTTCTTCGGTTACTCCTGAAAAAGGTGGACTATATGTTCTATACCCCAATTTTTTTGCCGCCCAACCAAGGTGAGTTTCTAAAATTTGTCCCAAATTCATACGCGAAGCAACACCCAGCGGATTTAAAACAATATCAATCGGCGTTCCGTCAGATAAATACGGCATATCTTGTTCAGGCAGTATTTTCGAAATAACACCTTTATTTCCATGTCTTCCCGCAAGCTTATCACCAATAGAAACCTTTCTGAATTGCGCAACTTCGATCCTTATTGATTTGATAATTCCGGTTTGCAATTTATCTCCTTTTTCTCTAGAAAAAATTTTAACCCCCACCACTCTTCCACATTTGCCATGGGATAATTTTAATGACGTATCTTTAATGTCTCTTGCCTTGTCTCCAAAAATTGCGCGCAATAATCTTTCTTCAGCAGTTAAATCTGTTTCACCTTTGGGTGAAATTTTCCCAACTAAAATATCATCTGGACCAATTTCTGCTCCGATTCTTACAATGCCTTCTTCGTCTAAATCTTTTAATCTATCCTCTCCAACATTAGGAATATCAGGAGTGGTAATTTCTGGTCCAAGTTTTGTATCACGCACATCACAAATATGTTCTTCTATATGAATAGAACTAAATCTGTCATCTTTTACTAATTTTTCTGAAAGCACAATTGCGTCTTCGAAATTTGAACCCGACCACGACATAAACGCAACCAATAAGTTCTGTCCTAAAGCTAATTCTCCTTTCTGTGTTGAAGTACTATCAGCAATGACATCTCCTTTGCAAATTTTTTGACCCGGCTTAACAATCGGCCTTTGATGAATACATGTATATTCATTTGATCTAAGATAATTATTCAAAGGATAATTTTTTATTGTTCCTTTTGATGAAATAACAATATGTAAAGCATCTACTTCTTTGATTACTCCATCGCTTGGAGCAAGCATAACTTGTCCTGAATCTATAGCTACTTTTCCCTCGATACCTGTTCCAACAAGCGGAGCCTGTGAATTAACTAATGGTACCGCTTGTCTCTGCATATTTGAACCCATAAGCGCGCGATTAGAATCGTCGTGTTCAACAAATGGAATCAGTGCCGTAGCAATAGAAATACATTGATAGGGAGAGATATCAATATAATTAACATCTTTTTTATCAACAATTCCCGGCTCCCCATAAATTCTTGCCTCAACTCTTTTTTCTACAATATGATTATTAGAATCTAATTTAACTCCAGCATGAGCAATATTATATTTTTCTTCCTCAGAGGCGTCCATATAAATAATTTCATTAGTAACTTTTCCGTTATCAACTTTTCTATATGGGGTTTCAATAAAACCGTAATCATTAATTTTTGCATAACTGGCTAAATGTCCGACTAAACCGATATTCGGACCTTCAGGAGTTTCAATCGGACAAATTCTTCCATAGTGCGAAGGATGTACATCGCGAACTTCAAAACCCGCCCTTTCCTTGGTTAAACCACCGGGACCCATTGCTGATAATCTTCGTTTATGCTCAAGTTCCGACAAGGGATTTACTTGGTTCATAAACTGAGATAACTGTGAAGAAGTAAAAAATTCTTTAACCGCTGCCATTAAAGGACGAGCATTAATTAATTGCGCCGGCGCTAAATTATATGCATCCATCGTACTCATTCTGTCTCTGATAGTTCTAATCATTCTTGCCATACCAACTCTAAATTTGTTTTGCAACAATTCTCCTAATGACCTTACTCTTCTATTTCCTAAATGATCAATATCGTCTCCGATCATGTCTGGATTATTGTTTAATTTAATAATTTCTTTAATTGTTGCTACCACATCTTCTTTTCTTAAAATTCTGTGTTCAGGATCAAGCGGAGTATTAATTCCCATTCTATGATTTAATTTATATCTTCCTACTTCTGACAAATCATATCTGTCAAAATTCTTAAACATATTTTCAATCAACTGCTTGGCATTGTCTACTGCGGCCAAATCGCCCGGCCTAATTCTTTTATAAATTTCAATCCATGCATCATCGGTTGTTTTTGCCGGGTCTTTTGCCAATGTTTCTTTAATATATTGAATTTCTAGATCATTATCAACATCTTTAAATTCTTTTAAAATTTGTTCATCGGTTTCTAATCCGAAAATTCTTAATAACGATGTTGCGGGAATTTTTCTTTTTCTATCAATTCTTACAACAATAGTATTGTTTATTTCAGTATCAAATTCCAACCAAGCGCCTCGATTAGGAATAATTTTTGCGCCATGGACTTTTCTCCCTCTCGCGTATCCCGTCTTAAAAAAAACACCCGCGGATCTTATCAACTGGGAAATAACCACTCTTTCCACTCCGTTGACAATAAATGTTCCGCGGGGAGTAATCAAAGGAAAATCAGTGAGAAAAATCTCCTGTTCCTTTGTTTCATTCGCTTTTTTGTTTACTAATTTTAATTTTACTTTTAAAGCTGCTTCATAAGATAAACTATTTTTTTTCGCCTTCATCTCGTCACATTTCGGTTCATCTAAATAATAATCTGTAAAATATAAAGAAATATCCTTACCGCCATAATCGACGATAGGAGATATTTCATCAAAAAGTTCTCTTAACCCTTTTTCTAAAAATAATTTATAACTGTTTAATTGGAGTTCTACTAAATTAGGAAGAGGATATAATTTTTTGGGATAGTTTGAAAAATATTTAATCATGGAGAAGAAAGACCTTTTTAAAATACGAAAAGATATAGAAATTCACCCTAAAACAGGGCTTCTACAGCTTTATTTTTCCTTAATTAAATCTTTTAGAAGTCAAGTGCTTGTTTTGTGGCTCTCACAATGCGTTGTGATGTGAGCCCGACTTCTTTATGACTTATAATCTTGATATTCTTAACTTGTTCTATTTTAAGTTTAGCAGATTTTAAAACCTTGTCAAGTGTGGATAAGATAGAATCCGTATTTTCGGCAATTTTACAATACTTTTTATCCTTATTCTGCACCATTATTTCAATCTTAGACTTCCCATGCCTCCCTGTTTTCTTGTTCGCCAAAATCTCAGCAAAGGCAGAATCTATTTTAAATATTAGTTGAGGCATTGTTGTCTTGTTTATAAAATCAAAAATTAATCTTTTAATAAAATTCTCTATATCTATTTCATTATATAAAGTAAAAAAAAAGCAGTCAATCCTGACAAAACAACAAAAAAACAAACATCTTTGAGAGATTGCAGTACGATTAAAATTGATGTCAAAAAAAATAAAAATTAACGATGAATTATAAATTTGCGATTGACATTATTGCAAAAACAGACTATCATAAAAATTAAAGAAATCAAAGGAGGATAAAAATGTCTTTATCTTTAGAATTGCTGAAGAAAGCAAAAACACCACAGCAGGTAGTGTATTGTTTAAATAGTATGGGAGCGCATGTTCATTTTAAAAAATGGTCTAATGGAACAATTGATGTTTGGACCAAAAGAAGGCCATTTAAAAAAGCGTGGGCAAAAGTAAGCATCTTTCAATGGGAAGAAATCACAAGAATTCTCGCAAAAAATTTTAGTTTTAAATTTGATACTTTACTAAAAAAGTGGCATGGCATTTATAGCCTCACGGCACATAAGTGGGTCAAAAAGTAAATTAAACGCCGTCAGCCTTGGGCTGACGGCGTAATTTTTTATTATTTTTCTCGTATTGCTATGCTTTGAACCATACCAAGCATTATAAAATTAATTAACAAATTGCTTCCGCCATAAGATATAAACGATAATGGAATTCCTGTAATCGGCAAAACCCCTAAATTCATTCCAATGTTTACAAAAACATGAAACACAAAAATAATAACACTCCCCACACAAAACAACCTCGCAAAATTATTTTCCGCCCTGATTGCAATTTTAATAATCCTAAAAAATAAAAGAAAATAGAGAATAAAAATGATTATTAATCCTGCAAATCCCCACTCTTCGCCGATTGAAGCAAAAATAAAATCAGTGTGCTGCTCGGGAAGAAAATTTAGTTGCGATTGCGGTCCATGTCCCAACCCCCTGCCCCAAAATTGTCCTGAACCAATTGCAATCATTGATTGAATTCTATGATACCCACTTCCTTGCGGATCCAAATAAGGATTAATAAAATTAATAATTCTGTCTTTTTGATACGGTTTTAAAATTCCCAACCATGCAACAGCAAATAAAATAATACCAATTAAAAATAAAAATAAAAGCTGTTTTAATTTAATTCCGGCAATTATCATCACCCCCAACCAAAGAAAAACTAAAACCATTGCTGAACCAAAATCCGGTTGAAGAAAAACTAACCCTACAACTAAAAGCGTATAAATGCCGGAAATAACAATATGTTTTAAACGATAAAGTTCTATGTGCCTTATGGAAAAATATTGAGCAAAAATTAGCACCATCGCTAACTTGGCAATTTCTACCGGCTCAATATTAAAAAATCCCAAATTTAACCAACTCGCAGCGCCCTTTGATTTTCCCACAAACAAAACAATCGTTAAAAGAAAAATTGAAATAAAATACAGCGCCAAAAGCGGTGTAGAATGATTTCTAAAAAGGCGATAATCGACAAATGCAAAAATCAACATTAAAAAAAAGCCGACAATAATAAAAATCATCTGCTTATAAAAAAAACTTTTTTCTTGATAAAACGAGGTGCTGTAAATTGACATCAGCCCAATAATCGTCAAAAGTAAAACACTGATTATCAACACCCAATCAAGCTTTTTTAAAAAATACAAAAACATTTTAATTTATTATTGTTTCGAAAATATTGGTATAAGCACGAACATCAAATGATTTTATTTCCGATACCGCATACGGCCAAACCATTTCAAATCCCCTGCTTTCATTCATTAAAACCGTATTCATCGAGGTCTTGGAAACAGCAATAATTTTATCATTTTCATCAAACAAAACTCCTGCAATTTCTATAGTATTAAAATTGTAGCTGGTTTTGTTCTCAATCGTCCCCACCAACTTGCTGCTGGTTTCAAATTTTTGGTATTCTTTATTTTTAATCCTGATTTCTAAATCATTGATTTCGTTTATTTTTTTCCAAACAATATTTGTTATTTCAAAATCTATTTCAGAAACAGTTTTATCTGAACCAACCCTTGTTTCAATAATATATTTTACTTCTTGAGGCAATATATATGTCTTACCTGTCCTTACGCCAATTAATTGATTATTGTTATCATATAAACTAAACTTATAATTTAAAATTTCTCCGCCCAAATAAATGTTTGGATTTTTTATTCGCGCAACCAAATCATAACTGTCGGCTACGGTCTGAATAAATTCTTTGTTAAGAATTTTTATTTGTTCAATATTCTCACATTTCTTACACGGCCCTCCGCAATCAATATCATCTTCATTTTGATTTTTAATTCCATCACTACAAGTCGGTCCACTCGGCCTAGAAACAAGATAATAAACTCCAATCACAATAATCGCAATAATTATTATATAAACAATTCCAATTAAAAATTGTTTTTTTGCGTAATGATTCATATATTTTAATTATAACAAATTCAAAACAAAAACAAAAACCCCGCAATCGCGGGGTTAATCAGATATATAAATCATAATCATTATAGGAGAGCTACCTACTCTTGCGCAAAGCGCTACCATCGGCCCTAAAGGATTTCACTTCTGAGTTCGAAATGGGATCAGGTGGAGCACCTCAGGTATAGCTCCCTTACAATGATTACGATTTATTTATAAAATGTAGTTTCCAAAAATTGCCAGCCTAATTAAACAGGCAAACGATTTATTAGTACTTCTCGGCTTAATGCCTCTCGGCACTTACACCTGAAGCCTATCAACCTTGTAGTCTTCAAGGAATCTACGATACCTTATCTTGAGAAAAGTTTCACGCTTAGATGCTTTCAGCGTTTATCTTCGCCAAACTTAGCTACCCAGCAGTGCCCTTGGCAGGACAGCTGGCACACCAGAGGTTTGTTCATCCCGGTCCTCTCGTACTAGGGACAAAGTCTCTCAAGTATCAACGCCCACGACAGATAGGAGTCCAACCTGTCTCACGCATATTGATCACTTATTACTAAGTGTATGGACTATACCACCTTCCCGTATTACGGGAAGATCGACGTTTTAGCTTAATATTTCTATTAAACTCTAATTTCAATAAATTGAAATTAAGTCTCTACGGGGCTAATAAATTCTCTTTTTTCTTTTTTTAGAATAATTTAAAGTTCTAAATAATTCTATTTTATCTGCCAAAACAATAAAATCTTTTTTATCTTTTATTTTAGATTTCATTTTTAATATCTCCAACATTAATTTTGCCTGCTTGTTTTTAAGTCGTAGAAACAAAATAGTATTTTGAATTATTGTTTTTATTCCTTGTTCGTCTCCAATAATCCATTCTACAATACCATCGTTTCTTTTTCTTAAATAACCGATTCCAAAATCTTTTTGAAGAAGTTTCAATTTTTCTTCTTCTTTTTGAGATTGAAAAAAGGCAATTGTCGGAGCAATTTGAAATCCAAAACGATAAGATTTATTTGGTTTAATTCTTACATAGATACTTCCGTCTCCATCTAAAAACCCTGCCAAATAAGACCAATTTTTAGTGTTTTTACTCATAAAGAAAATTTACAGCTTCCCTCGGTATTATCCTATCATATGACAGGTTGAGTGTCAATATATAATAGGACTTCACCGATATGAGTCGATTTCACATTCCGATATTACTATCAGAAGCCGCCAAATTTGCTAACAGTAACAAATTTAGTTGACGGTTTAAACCCAGCTCACGTACCTCTTTAATTGGCGAACAGCCAAACCCTTGGGACCTTCTCCAGCCCCAGGATGAGATGAGCCGACATCGAGGTGCCGAACAGACGCGTCGATATGGACTCTCAGCGCCTACCAGCCTGTTATCCCCAGGGTAGCTTTTATCCGATAATCTCCCCCGATTCTATTAACCAGGGTTGGTTCACTAGATTCTGCTTTCGCAACTGCTTGACCTGTCAGTCTCGCAGTAAAGCTGACTTATGCTCTTACACTATCACTCCGATTTCCATCCGGAGCTAGTCAACCTTTAAACGCCTCCGTTACCTTTTAGGAGGCTAGCGCCCCACCAAAACTACCCACCTGGCACTGTCCCTCTCTATTAAGAGGGGTTAGTTTTAACAATTTTAAAGAATGGTGTTTCATTGACGGATCCATCCCAACCAAAATCGAGACTTCAAATCCTACCATCTACGCTACGCATCAAAATCGTTAAAACAATACCAAGATATAGTAAAGCTCCTGGGGTCTTTTCGTCTTGTCGCGGGTAGTCAGCATCTTCACTGACATTGCATTTTCACCGGGCTCTTCGTTGAGACAGTTTCCCAGTCGTTACACTTTTCCTGCAGGACATAACTTACATGTCAAGGAATTTCGGTACCTTAGGACGATTATAGTTATCGCCGACGTTCACTGGGGCTTCAAGCACTCAGCTGTAACCTTGCGGCCACAACCGGCACTATTAACCTTCCAGCACTGGTCAAGTGTCAGCCCCTATACATCCTCTTACGAGTTAGCAGGGACCTGTGTTTTTAGTAAACAGTCGCTAGGAATCTTTAGCTGCGTCCCCGATAAATCGGGGAAGGCCTTATTGCGAACTTACGGCCGTTGTTTTGCCGAGTTCCTTAACGAAGGTTAACCCGTTCACCTTAGGCTTCTCGCCTCGCCCACCTGTGTCAGTTTACGGTACGGATTCTATATTTCTTTCGCCGATTGGCGAACATAGAAGTTTTTCTCGAGGACTTGCTCATTAAAGTCGTTCCGATCGAAACCGAAACTTCTTGAGTGTCTTGAAGTAATCCAAGCCGGATTTGCCTAACTTGGCTTCTTAACATACAAACAGAAATCCAATAATCTGCTTCAACTACTAAATCCTGTCACTCCGTAGAAAAAATATAGAAGGGTCGGAATATTAACCGACTGAACATCAACTACCCCTTTCGGGTTTGTCTTAGATCCGCCTAACCCTTGGCTGATTTACATTGCCAAGGAAACCTGAGGCTTTCGGTGGTCCGATTTCTCATCGGACTTGTGGTTACTCATACCAACATTCTCTCTTCTTCCAACTCCAGCCCGACTCACGTCGAACCTTCACTGTTGGAAAAATGCTCCTCTACCACCTCCGACGCAAGGTCGGAGATCCGCATCTTCGGTATTAAATTTGAGCCCCGTTACATTTTCAGCGCGTCTCATCATACCCAATAAAGGGATAGAATGGTGAGTTGTTACACACTCTTTAAATGATGGCTACTTCTGAGCCAACATCCCATCTGTCAAAGACAAAACACTTCTTTTACCACTTAATTTAATTTTGGGACCTTAGATGGCGGTCTGGGCTATTTCCCTTTTGACCATGGAGCTTAGCCCCCACGGTCTTACTCCCTTGCTGTCTGCCTTAGTATTCGGAGTTTAATTTAGTGAGTAGGCTTACGCCACCTCAACCAATTTAGTGCTCTACCCCTAAGGAGAAAAACAAGAGGCTATGCCTAAACATATTTCGAGGAGAACCAGCTATTACCAGGTTCGATTAGCTTTTCACTCCAACCCACAGCTCATTCCCCAGTATTGCACGGCTGGTGGATTCGGACCTTCCCCCGATTTTCATCGGGGTTCATCCTGTCCATGGGTAGCTCACCTGGCTTCGGGTCTTATGCATATTGTTATAATTCGCGCTTTTAACACTCGGTTTCCCTATGCCTCCATCCTATTCGGACTTAAACAACAACATACATAAACTCGTTGGTTCGTTCTGCAAAAAGCACGCCGTCATCCCGATAAATCGGGACTCCGACTCTTTGTAAGTATATGGTTTCAGGTACTATTTCAACGCCCTCATCGGGCTACTTTTCACCTTTCCCTCACGGTACTAGTTCACTATCGATCACTAGAAGTATTTAGCCTTTCCTAGATAGTTCAGGATGTTTCTTGCGAGATTACATGTTCTCGCAATACTCAAGATTAACAACCAAGAGTATAAGACCCTTTTCATCTACAGGACTATTACCTTCTATGGTAGAACTTTCCAGTTCTTTCAATTAAGGAAGTCTTAATTTTTTATCACTCTTTAAGATTTCTCTAATGTTATTATCTTACTACCCCCACCGCTGCTATGCAGCGGAAGCACCAATCACCAAGATACAAATTCCAAATTATTTGGTTGTTGTTTCTTGTTTCTTGGAATTTCCGATGCAGAGCATCGGTAGGTTTGGGCTTTTCCCTTTTCGCTCGCCACTACTTGGGGAATTACTTTTGTTCTCTATTCCTCCGGCTACTGAGATGTTTCACTTCGCCGAGTTCGCGCTCCGACACAAGGTCGGAGCAATTGCGTTTAGACGCAATTGAGTTTCCTCATTCGGAAATTCCCGGATCACAGGTTGCTACACACCTCCCCGAGACTTATCGCAGTTACGCCACGTCCTTCGTCGCCTTCTAGTGTCAAGGCATCCGCCATATACCCTTAATTAACCTGCTTAATTTAGCTGGCAATTTTTAGATACTACTACTTTATAATTTACTCGATTAAATGCTCTTTTATAATTTACTTGATGTCGAAACATATTCTATTGTCAAGGTCGTTCAATTTTATGATTTTAAAAAACCGCTTTTTAAGCGGTCCAATTAACTCAAGGTATGAAAATACCTGGTTTCATTAACCGCCTGTTTTCACTAATTGTTTTTGGTTTTTTCTCATAATTCTTTATGTTGTTAGTTTATGCGAAAAAAAATCGTGTGTCAAGTGAAATTCACAACAACACCATTCGTTTTTTAATAATCCATAATAAAAATTAACACTGTCTATGTTTATTTATTTAAAAAGCTTTCTATGTTTTCTCCTAAATCGATAAATATGCCAGTATTTTTATAAATTTTAATACATTTTTTTATGTTATCTTCTTCTGAAACTTTCTCTATGCAATTTACGACAATATTATCGATTATCATTGCGTTGTGTTTATATATCGCAACATAAAAATAACCAACACAAACAATGAATATAATAAAAATTATTATTAATTTAAACCAATTTTCTTTTAAGAATTTTCTCATAAATTTATTATTTGTTTGAATTTAATTTATTCTGTTTAAATGTTTGTTTTTCAAATTCTCGTATAAATCCACATTTTTTACACTTTTGGATAATATATTCTTTGTTTTTGTCCACACCGTTTTCTAAAAATTTTTTACATTTATTACAAGGATGCAACATAAATTTATTTTATTGTTTAATTTGTGTTTGATTTTTAAAAAATTCTAAATCGCTTAATGCAATTTCAATTGATTCCGGAGATACCCCAAAAAATTTTGACAAAGGATTGGCAATATAAGATTTTAATGTATTTATATCGATATTGCCAAAATTCTTTATTTTCTCAACATTTTTATATTCAATCCTAAATCTTTCTTCCAAGGCTTGCCTAGGCACTAAAAAATATGTGGCAAATTTATTGGCTTGTGTTTCCAAATAACTATATTGTTCTCTAGGAATCAAATCTAAAAAACTGTAAAATTTTTCGATTGAATTAATTTTCCAAGTAGAATAAAATTCCTTATGTAAAATATAATGGCCTATTTCATGGGCTAATGAAAATCTTAAACGATTTTGTCTGCGTTCATCGTTATACAAATTATCATCAACATACAATGACTCCCAATCAGACGTAATCAAGGTATCTGTATTACAAATTTTTTCTAAATTGGGAATGGGAATAATATTAATTTTCAATTTAAAATCAATAATTTTTTCGATATTTATAGGAAATTCTTGATCCCAATATTTGTTACGAAACGATTCTGCTTTCGTTTTTATTAGATCATTATTAATATAGGGAGTTTTTAAATCCGAATAATTCATTTTTTCTATGCGTTTCTAATCAATTCTATTAATCTATCAATTTCTTCCTTGGTCGGCTTTTCATTGCGCAAGGTACGAAACACGGCTGGTAAATATTTAAACGCATCTTCGCGAGATAAAACATCCTCTGGAATAATTCCTTGGGCCACTAAAGCACTATCAATAAATTCTTTAAATTCTTTTGATTGACTTTTAATGCCTAATACTCTCGCCCATTTTGACAAAACTTTTTCGTCTGATGGTGGAGAAATAATTCCTCGCTCAATTTTACTCCAATTACTCGCATCATAATCAACTTCTTTACAAATTTCTCTTAAGCTTAATTCTTTTTCAATTCTTAAATTTTTTAAATTTTCACCAAATTTTTTTAAATTTTTCAACATATTTTTAAAAATAATTAATATTGACCTTTGTGGTAAGTATATACCACAAAAAATCCGCTGTCAATACCTAAAACCAAAAACCCGGGCATATGCCCGGGTTTTGTGAATAATCTGAATTTTACGATTATTTCTCAGTTAAATCTGTTTTAATTTTATCAAGAACTCTTGCTGCCATATCTTTACCGCCCAAACCAAATGCCAAACCGCCGGCAATTGCAATCATAGCGATAATTCCCATAACAATTGTCTGAATCAGGGTTGTGGCAATTCCTAATTGCGTTAAAGCAATTATAAAACTAAAAATCAAAATTGCCCACTTCACGATTCCAGCAATTGCTGATGAAGAATGTAGTCCCGCAGCATCAGCGCTTGCCTTAACTAATTTATACATAAATTTAGCAATAATCGTCGCTGCCAATAAAACTATTGCCGCTACTACTACACTTGGAATATAATACAAAATACTCTGCAAGAACAATGTTACCTGTGTTAATCCAAGAATATCAACTGCGGCCATCAAAAATACGATTATCAAAAACCATTTTACAAGTTCCTCAAAAAATTTCCCCGAATCTAATTTTATTTTTGCTTTTGACAGAACCTTTTCAAATCCAATTTTTAACAAAAGCGAATCTAATTTAATTATTTTTATTAATTTGTTGATTAATTTTCCTATAAAAATTGCAACCAACCAACCAACAATAAAAACAATTAAAGCCGCCACAAGAGTCGGAAGAAATCCGATAAATCCCTCCCAAACTCCTTTTAATGAATCTAATAAAATTTCTAACATATGCGTTAATTAATAATTAGTAATTAATAATTATTTCCTTTTTTACATTATATATTTTCCCTCTTTTTATATTATAACACAAATTGAATTGTCAATCCAGAAATGATACTAATCAACAACAGCAAAAATAAAATTTTAAAAATATTTTTCTTGTTTTTTTCTTCACGAAATAAAATTAAAATCCCCAACCCCGCCCCAGAACAAAGTCCGGCCATTAAAGAGCCGAAATTAATTATGTCATCAAAATATAATTCCGTAATCACCACCGATGCCGCACAATTGGGGATAATTCCAATCATAGCAGAAAAAATCGGCTGAAAAAAACTATTATGTTGTAAAAACAATTTTAAATTTTCCTCACCTATTTGAAAAATTAATACGCCAAGTAAAAAAGAAATTACTAAAATAAAAATAAAAATTTTAAAAGTATGAATTATGGGATGCAAAAAATTAATTTTACTGTGACCACAGCAGGCATGTTCACTTTCCGACAATTTATGATGATGAGTTACATCATCTTTGCCTTGAGCATAAGCGCCAGCATGAGCAAATATTTTTTGATTTGTTTTTTTAAAGAAAAAATCTATGACATAGCCGGCAACAATTGCAATAACAATTTTTGTTAAAATTAACGGCACAATAATTTTAATTTTATCCGGACGCGATAAAATCATCGGAATTGCTTCGTCGGAAGTCGCCAAATAAACTGCCAATAATGTTCCGATTGTTAAAAGACGCTGAGAATATAATGCGGTAGCAATAACCGAAAAACCGCACTGCGGAAAACTTCCGGTTAATGCGCCAATTGCCGGACCAGATTTTTTTGCTTTTTGTATTTTTTCACGAATTTTATCGCCAAATTTATATTCAATTAATTCAATCGCAATATAAACCACCAACAGTATCGGCGCCATTTTTGCACTATCAATCAACGCCTCCCAAAAAATTTCTTTCATAAAATTATGATATCATTATTAAATACTTTGTAAAACCATTTTACCCGTGATAATATCAAAATATGGAAAATTATAAGAAATATTTTAAAAACAAAAGAATAATTATTATGGGACTCGGACTTTTGGGCCGAGGGATTGGCGTCGCAAAATTCTTGGCAAAATACGGCGCCAACCTTTTAATTACCGATTTAAAAACTGAAGAACAACTCGCCTCCTCTCTAAAACAACTTAAAAAATTCAAAAACATAAAATATATTTTGGGACAACACCGACTGGAAGATTTTTATCAAGCAGATATGTTAATTAAAGCGGCAAATGTTCCACTTGATTCAATTTTCTTGGCAGAAGCAAGAAAAAATAATATTCCCATTGAAATGGATGCTTCTTTGTTTGCAAAATTTACTAATGTAAAAATTATCGGCATTACTGGAACGCGCGGAAAATCAACGGTCACAAAATTAATTTATGAAGGACTGAAAAAATATTATAAAAAAGGAAATGTTTGGCTTGGAGGAAATGTGCGCGGACTCGCTACCTTACCCTTGTTAGAAAAGGTAAAAGATAACGATATTATTATCTTGGAGCTTGATTCTTGGCAATTACAAGGATTCGGCGAAGCAAAAATCAGTCCACATATTGCTGTTTTTACAACTTTTATGAACGACCATATGAATTATTACAAAAACGATATGCAACAATATTTTGACGACAAAACGGAAATTTTTAAATACCAAACAAAAAATGATTTTCTGGTTATCGGCGAGCAAGCAATGTTAGAAATAAAGAAAAGATTTCCGTATAATAAAATCCAAAGTAAGATAACCGTTGTTAATGAAGACAAAATCAGAAATTTGAAAACCAAATTAATCGGCGAACACAATAAAACCAATATCGCCTTGGCAGTTGAAGTTTTTAGAATAATGAAACTAAATCAAACACAGATTAAGCAGACAATCAAAAATTTCAAACCCGAACCCGGACGTTTGGAAATGATTTTTAAAAAAAACGGCATTACTTATTATAATGATAATAACGCTACAACTCCGGACGCAACTATTGCCGCATTAAACTCTTTATATAAAAACAAAAAAAATATTATTTTAATTTGCGGAGGCGCTGACAAAGAATTAAAATTCAACGATATGATAAGAGTTATAGCAAATACAGTCAAAAATATTATATTTTTTAAAGGGACTGCGACTGATAAAATTTTAAGTAGCTTATCTAATAATTTTCCTGAACATGTTGTTGTTGATTCAATGAAATCCGCTGTTCAAGAGGCACGCAAATTTGCAAAAAAAGGAGACATTATTTTGTTGTCTCCCGGCGCAGCCTCCTTCGGCGTTTTCAAAAACGAATACGACCGCAGTGATCAGTTTATAAAATATGTAAAGAAATAAAATGTTTGAGCATATCAAAAAAATACATTTTATTGGGATTGGGGGTGTGGGAGTTTCGGCAATTGCCAGAATGGCACGTTTAAAAGGAATAAAAGTTACTGGCTCTGACATTGCAACAAATAAAATGACCGAAAGAATCCAAACTATTCACGGTAAAATTTTTATTGGACACAAACGCGAAAATCTGCCTCAAGACGCAGATTTAATTATTTATTCCCCTGCCATCACCGAAGACAATCCGGAAATGATTTACGCCAAAGAATTGAATATTCCCACTTATTCTTATCCAGAAATTTTAGGAATGATTTCAAAAGATATGTTTACAATTGCTGTTGCGGGTACTCATGGTAAAACAACTACCACCTCAATGCTTGCCGAACTTTTTATTTACGGCAATATGGATCCGACCGTTGTCGTGGGCGGTCTTTTAAAAAAACAAGAAGACAATTTTGTTCTTGGAAGCAGCAAATATTTTATTGTTGAGGCCTGTGAATACAAAGAATCATTTTTAAATCTGACTCCGAATATTTTAATAATTTTAAATATTGATAATGATCATTTAGATTATTATGGCACCATTGAAAATATAAAAAATGCATTTAAAAAGTTGATTGAGAAAACCCATGACGATGGATACATAATTTACAATGGTGAAGACAAAAACATTTTGGATGTTTTAAAAAATACGACAACCAACGCTAAAAAATTAAATTATTTGGAAGCAAAAGCCAATATTAAGCTCTCGATTCCCGGCGAATACAATCTTAAAAATGCCAAAGCAGCATTCGCCACGGCAAGATTAAACGGAATTACAGAAAACACTGCTTTAAAAATTCTAAAAAATTATACTGGCACCTGGCGCAGGTTTGAATTTATGGGACAAGCAAAAAACAACGCCTTGCTTTATAATGATTACGGACACCACCCAACAGAAATTAAAGCAACATTAAAAGCAATGAAAGAAAAATTTCCGAACAATAAGTTGATTGTTGTTTTCCAGCCGCATTTATTTTCACGCACAAAACTTTTAATTAATGATTTTGCAAAAAGTTTTGATTTGGCTGATGAAATAATTATTTCTGATATTTATGCTGCACGGGAAAAAAACGATTATGCCATACATGCAAAAGATTTGGTAGAAAAAATTCAAAAAGCCCATTATATTGGGCCCAATTGCGAAATCAAAAAATATTTAGAACAAAATATGAAATCAAATGATATCATCCTCTTCCAAGGCGCTGGAGATGTATACAAAATTGGGGAAGAAATTATCTCAACGTCCAACCACCATCAACAACAATCACCTGACCGGTAATATAATTTGATTTTTCCGAAGCAAGAAATACAACTGCATTGGCAATATCTTCAGATGTGCCCATCCTCGCCCAAGGAATAGCAGAAATTGTCTGCTTTTTTTGTTCTTCGCTTGAAGTGGCCCCCGGAGTATCGATTGCTCCCGGTGCAATTACGTTTACATTAATTTTTTTTTGAGCCAATTCTAATGCCAAAGCTCTAACCATTGCATTTACTCCACCTTTTGAAGCGCAATAATGAACCAACCCTTCAAAACCAACAAAAGCCGCAATTGAAGAAATATTTATAATTTTACTACCCGAATTCATTTCTTTGGCAGCTGTTTGCGAGCATAAAAATATACTTTTTAAATTTACATTCATTACTTTATCCCAATCAGATTCTGTCATTTCCATAAAAGACTTAAAAGGATAAATTCCGGCATTGTTCACTAAAATATCAAGTTTACCGAATTTTTCAATCGTTTTTTTAATTAAGTTATCAACTTCATCTTTTTTAGAGACATCGCATTTTACAGCCAAACCCCGAACTCCTAATTTTTCTATTTCCTCTACAACTTTTTTACAATCATCTTCAACAATATCGCTAACCACAATATTGCACCCCTCTTTTACCAGAGCCAAAACAATTCCTTTGCCAATTCCTTGTCTCGCCCCCGTAACTATTGCTGTTTTGTTTTTCAAAGACATATTTTTTATTATTAAATTTATTAATAGACTAAGTTTAACTTGGTGGACCATAGGAGAATCGAACTCCTGTCTTCCGGACTTGCCCCGTTAAATATTTATTTGGACCTAAGCAGAATCGAACTGCTGTTTGCGCATTGCAAATGCGCTGTTCTACCACTAAACTAT
>Ga0209717_1000593_pt1 | contig 43871 bp, 39 predicted proteins | sample AD_UKC048_MetaG_FD_184418 | JGI IMG/M metagenome (GOLD analysis project Ga0209717, IMG submission 184418) | Active sludge microbial communities of municipal wastewater-treating anaerobic digesters from USA - AD_UKC048_MetaG (SPAdes) (version 2) | ecosystem: Engineered > Bioreactor > Anaerobic >...
CTTTCTTAAAGAGGAGTGCCTCCATTTGTTTGATCACTTTCTGCTTATTATCTTCCCTCCTCCATTCCACCAGGATTTGCTTCAGCTTCCGCTCCATATCCTTCATATAAGCGATCTTCTGTTCAGCCACCCGGTTCTGTTCTTTTAGTAATTCCACCTGCTGACGGTGCTTTTCCTTTTCCAGTACCTGTTGCATTTCCTTCCGGATCTGTTCATTTTCTTTCAGGGTATGACTCAGCTGCTTTTCCTTTTTTTGCAATTGCTGCAGGTCCTGCTCAGTGCGGTTCAATAGTTTATCGAGCCGGTACTGATCCTCATCCACTAACTGGCGGGCCCGGTTGATCAGTTGTTTATCCATACCGATCCTTTCCGCAATGGAGAACGTGTAGGAACTGCCGGGCTTCCCCAGCACCAGTTTATATAATGGCTGCAGGTTTTTCTCATCAAAACTCATGGCGCCATTCATGATACCCGGTGTTTTACCGGCCATCACTTTCAGGTTGAGGTAGTGGGTGGTCACCACACCAATCGCATGCTTTTTTACCAGTTCCTGAAGGATCACTTCCGCAAAAGCCCCCCCCAGGTTCGGATCCGTTCCACTCCCCAGTTCATCGATAAAGAATAAAGTCCGTCCATTGGCATGCGTGATAAAATCTTTCATATGCAGCAAATGACTGCTGTACGTACTCAGTTCAAATTCGATGCTCTGGGTATCCCCGATATGGATCATCAGTTGTTTGAAGATGCCAAACCGCGAAGAAGGATGCACCGGCACCAGCAAACCGCTCTGCACCATCAGCTGCAACAACCCGATGGTTTTCATGGTCACCGTTTTACCACCGGCATTGGGTCCGCTGATCACCAGTATCCGGCTGGATTCTTCAAGGGTAACTGAAACGGGGACGGTTTCTTTATTCAGCTTACGGTTGTACAGGTACAATAACGGATGGCGGGCTTCCACCAGGTGAACGCCGGCCTTGTCCATAATCACCGGGTATTCCCCGTTCATATCTCCGGCAAGACGGGCTTTGGCCCTTATAAAATCATACTCACCCATTACCCGGTGGTACGTACTGAGTAACGCGGCATAAACGGATAATTTCGCAGTCAGTTCTTTTAACAACCGGATCACTTCTTTCCGTTCGTCGTTTTCAAGTTCATGGACCGCGTTGTTAAGTTCAATTGTTTCTTCGGGTTCCACAAAGGCTGTTTTCCGGCTGTCACTTTCCCCGTGCAAAATCCCTTTCACCGTTCTTTTCTGCTCCGCAAACACCGCTACAACCCGTCTCCCGCTCATAAAACTTTCTTCAATTTCAGCAAGATATCCCTGCTTATTAAGTTTGGAGACAATCCGTTCAAAGACTTTCCGGAGTTCATTTCTTTTGCGGTACAGATTCATACGAATGTTCCGCAGATCATCAGATGCATTGTCCTTGACCTGTCCTGATTCATCCAGCACGTCGTCAATGAGTTCCACAATGACTTTTTCATAATAGGTATCATTGATAACCTTTGTCAGCCCCGGATATGCCAGGCGGCGTTCATTATCAAACCATCGGAAAATAGCAGCTGTATTTTCACAGAGTTTGCGGATGGCAATAAACTGCTCCCCAGTCAGCATGGCGCCTGGAATCGATAACAGTTTTAATTCTTTTGAGAGGTTCAGGATTACTTCATTCGGGAAATAAATACTATTGGCAGACAGCTGACGGTATTCATGAGTCTGCCGGAGCTCCAGTTCAATAAAATCCCGTCTGGTATGCACACGTAGTTCCTGCGCTTTGGCCCGGGCATGATCGCTCTGACAGTAAAGGGCCAACAGGTCCCTGACCTTGTTAAATTCCAGTTGCACCTGCGCCGAATCGGGAAAAAGCTTCATTCTTTGATTTTAGTGAACCATCAATGGGGAGCAAATTTCGGATATTCAACGCATATTGTCATGTCTAAACAGACCGGATTCCCGGGCCCTTGACAATACTATCCCGGCCGGCCCGCTCTCATCCCCCAAAACTTCCGTTCATAGAAATCCTTATCTTTCTGATCTTCCTGTCCCTTATTCTTGTTAGTCCTTTCAAATTAAAACCCAACATATGAATAGAAAAGCACTTCTGATCCTGATCACCACAGGTACGATGCTATCTGCTGTAGCACAAAACAAGCAGGCTGCGCCCTCTCAGCCACCAGCTCCGACAGATAGCGTAAAAACCAAAAAACCAACCGGCATAGCTGACAAAGTGAAAGGCAGTAAGAAAATGGAAGGCCTTTTTACGATATACCAGGATACCGTTACCGGAAGTGTGCAGCTTTATATTAAAAAAGCGCAGCTGGGTAAGGAATATATCTACCAGAGCTTTTCAATCAGTGGGCCTACCCAGCTGTTTCTGAATCAGAGTATGCACCGGACGACTTTTGTATTTAAAGTGCAGAAAGCCTACGATAAACTTGAATTTTCGCGGGTAAATACCTCTTTTTACTACGATGAAAATAATCCGGTCAGCAAGACAAAAAATATAGACAAACCGGAAGCTGTATTCCTGGCTGAGAAATCAACCGGCGAAGATTCTGCCGGATACCTGATCCAGGCAGATGGATTTTTTATCAGCGAAAAAATGGACGCAGTGCGTCCAGCTAATATCCCAGGCATGCCCATGGGCATGAGTTTTTCCCTGGGCGGACTGAATCCCTTAAAATCAAAATACAACCAGATTCGTTCCTACCCGGGCAATACCGATGTGGTGGTGGACCTGGCGTATGATAATCCAGGTGCGTTTGTATCAGGAGGACCGGATATAACCGATCCCCGTTATGTGAGGGTACGGATGCAGCACAGCCTGATTGAAATGCCTTCCAATAATTTCAGACCCCGGGCAGATGACCCGAGGGTGGGTTATTTTATGCAACAGGTTACCGATCAGACCAGCATCAGCCCCGTGCCTTATAAGGATATGATCAACCGCTGGCATCTGGAGAAAAAAGATCCTTCCGCAGCAATCAGTGACCCTGTTGAGCCAATCGTATACTGGGTGGAGAATACTACACCGCTGGAATACCGCCAGACTATCGTGGAAGCCGGCCTGAAATGGAACGCGGCTTTTGAAAAAGCCGGTTTCAGCAACGCTGTGCAGATGAAGATCATGCCGGATGATGCTGATTGGGATCCGGCCGATATCCGCTACAATGTGATCCGTTGGGTTTCTTCGGCCCAGGCCTCCTACGGGGCCATCGGCCCCAGTTTTGTGAACCCCAAAACCGGACAAATACTGGGAGCTGATATTACGGTGGAATGGTTCAGCGGCAGTAACACCCCGATTATTGATGAATTATTCAGCGGGGCACCGGCCAATCAACCTGCTCCTGTTTTCAACATACCAGGCATGGACCACCAGCACCTGGCCAATTGCACGATGGCTCAGGAACTGAAAACACAGCTTATGACCGGAATGACCGTTGCTGATATTACGGATGCAGGACCGGCAGAGATCAAAGAAATGCATAAGCAGTTTCTCTATTACCTGATCATGCATGAAATGGGTCATACGCTCGGACTCAACCATAATATGAAATCCAGCCAGATGCTCTCCATGGCTGAACTGAATAATAAAGAGATCACCCGTAAACAGGGATTGATCGGATCGGTGATGGATTATCCGGCGATCAATATTGCCAGTGATAAATCCAAACAGGGCGATTATTATACCACGCTTGCCGGGCCTTATGATATCTGGGCCATTCAGTATGGGTATACGCCCTTCAATGCCGCCGAAGAAGAGGCAGGATTACGTGCTATTCTCAGCCGCAGTACCGAACCACAACTCGCTTTCGGGAATGACGGGGATGATATGCGTATGCCCGGAAAAGCCATGGATCCGCGGGTGAATGTTAATGACCTCAGCAGTGATGCCATTGCCTATGCAGAAGACCGGTTGAAACTGGTTAATTCAGTAATGGGTAAGCTGGTACAAAAATACAGTAAACCGAACCAGAGTTTCGCTGAACTGCGGGCGCGTTATGGAGCATTGCAGGGACAACGGAACAGTATGATTGCCGCAGCCAGCCGATATATCGGCGGGATCTATATTGATCGCAGTACACCTGACCAGCGTTCCGGCAATAAGCCATACACACCGGTTCCGCTGGCCACCCAGAAGAAAGCAATGGAATTGCTCAGCAAATATGTTTTTGCCCCGAATGCTTTTGATGCCGACAACCAGGTACTCCCCTACCTGCAACCCCAGCGCCGTGGATTTAACCAAAGCAGCACAGGTGATGATTACCGCATTACCGGGGTGGTACTGAATCAGCAGGGAGCCGCTGTTGCACATATCCTGCATCCGGCAACCGTACAGCGGATCACCAACAGCCGGCTGTATGGGAATCAATACAGTGTCGCCGATGTGATGAATGATCTGGTGAAAGCCTGTTTTGAAGCTGACCTGAGAACCAATGTAAATGTGTACCGTCAATACCTGCAAACAGCCTTTGTTAAGCAAGCCGCCTTTATTCTTGATCCGAAAAATCCGGGATATGATGATGTGGCAAGGGCCGCAGCACTGAACACATTAAAGAAACTGAAAACCCAGCTGGCTGGAGCTGTTTCCACCAATGAAGAAACAAAAGCACACCGCGGGAACCTGGTTTTCCTGATCAATAATGCAATGGAGCCCAGGTAGACTATCTTAGAATTTTTGACTCACTAAAAAGGCTCTTTGGTTTCAAAGAGCCTTTTTTTGAGTCAATAGTAATTAGTCGTTAGTATGAACCTGGAGTTCTTCCCAGGGGGTGGAGCCGTCCTTTTCGCGGGTGAACGTATATTTATCCGTATACATAAGAACGATTTCGGCCGTTGTATAAACCTTGCAACCGGCTGTCAGGTGTCCGCCAATGGTTCGGCCGGTGCTGTCGCTGATACTCAGGTGCAGGTGCGAGCCATTCACACTTACAGTACCGGTAAGACTTACAATTTCGAAATGGCCACTTCCGGCAGATGCATCGGGCTGATTGGCGAAGCGGATGGCATAATCAGTCAGGCTGCCTGAGCAGGTCGCCACCCAGCCGGCACGGATGTCTTTTTCCCGGACTATTTTCTCGATTCCGGCCCTGAGATCCTCGCCGGGTTTGAGCCGGAAAGCAGTAGTACTGATTTTTTCAGGAGTCATGGTCTTGGTTTTACAGGCTGAAAAAAGGATAATTGTTAAAAGAATTAGAACAATCCGCATGCGGCATCTGTTTTAATGATTGGTCCGTAAGTTAATGGGTATTCCGTCAACCTATTCAATAATTCACGAAATTTAACCACTTGAAACAGCGAATAAACCTGAAGCCGATGCTGGCCGTTTGGATGACGGGACTGGTCACCCTGGTGGCCTGTGCCCAGAAAGCACCCGGCACAACTGAATCTAAAAAAGAAAAGCAAACTATGATGAACTCCGCGCCCTTACCCGCCACTGCTGCCGTGGCTACTTTTGCCAATGGTTGCTTCTGGTGTACTGAAGCCATTTTTGAAGAACTGGATGGGGTGATCAGTGCCGTATCCGGTTACACGGGTGGCGAAACGATCAGCCCTACATACAAGGAAGTCTGTGATGGCAACACCGGGCATGCCGAATGCCTGCAGATCACGTATGACACGTCCAAAATCAGTTTTGATGAATTACTGGAAGTGTTCTGGCAGACGCATGACCCCACCACACTGAACCGCCAGGGGGCCGATGTGGGTACCCAGTACCGGAGTGGTATTTTTTACCACAACGATGAACAAAAAGAAAAGGCTGAAAGCTATAAAGCAGCGTTGGATAAAAGCGGGGCATTTGACCGCCCGATCGTAACGGAAATCACCCCTTTCAGTATATTTTATCCGGCCGAAGATTATCATCAGCAGTATTTTGAATTAAATGGTAATTCAAACCCTTATTGCCGGGTGGTGATACAACCCAAGCTGGAAAAGTTCCGGAAAGTATTTAAAGACAAACTAAGAAAAGACCGTTGATGTATAAAAAAGAAAGGGCTGTATCCGCGATACAGCCCTTCTTATTCAAATGAAACCCCTCTTTTTTATTGTACGACTACTTTCCTGGAATATACTACTGCCGGCGTCCTGAGTGCCACAATATAATTCCCCTTAGCAAAGTTGTCAAAGCCATCGACCGCGATACTGTTAGAACCAGCCTGCAGATTTACTTTCTGTTGTTTTACGATCCGTCCGGACAAATCGGATATCAGCACCGTTCCTTCTGTTTTTTCAGCAAGAGCAACGGCCAACGTGGCCCCTGTCTGAATCAGTGAAGGATAAACGTTCATTTCATTCTTTACCAACCCACTTACTTTAACCGCGATAACACTGCTGTATTCTGTTTTTCCTTCCAGGTTAGTGGCACATAAACGGTAAAACAGCTGGCCACCCTGCACATCGGCATCCGTATACCCTGAATGATCAAATGAACCACTGTTTGCCTCATATACTTTTGTGAAATTGGCAGATGTGTTACTTTTTTCCAATACCACTTTGCTGTATTTATTGGCCGCCAGTTCCCAGGACAATTTCACTTTATTATTTACTGCCACTCCGTCAAAAGACATGAGTCCGGAGATAGCCAGGGGAAAATGCTGATACGTAAACTTTTTATAATAAAGCGATGCATATCGTGTACTGCTTCCGCTTGTTTCGTTATTAGAACCTATCCGGTAAGTCATGCTACCCACATTGGTATTCGTTACAGAGAACATCACTTCTTTGGCCGTTGTATCTACCAGCGCCCCAAATAAATTGCCGGTATAGTTATTACCACTTACCGCAGTACCGGACTGAGAAACAGTCAACTCTGCATTATACGAGTTAAATTCATAAGAGCCACCGCCCATATCAATCCGGTTAAACTCTTTCAGTGAATTGCTGCCGCTGGGACTGCCATCGATATCAAGACCTGTGGCAGAGACAATGGGCCTGTTTGAAGTAGTGCTGGTGCCACTGTTTACAAAACGAATCTGAAATTCTATATATCCATTGGTATTGCCATTGATCCGGTATTCAGGTTGAAAAGCTTCACCATAACCATCTATCGTACGATCGATATTACGCAGGGTGATACCGGATGTAACAGCACTGATGGTAACCAGGGCATCCACACCGGTGGTTACATTTGAGAAACGGTAAACGGCACCATTACTCAGGGCTGTACCTGACTCTAAAGAATATGAACTAAAACTGAAAATGGGAGCTGCCTGTGCTTGTGATTTTTCGGTTGAAAAGATGACAAAAGATACAATGGTCATCACCACGGCGAGGAGACGCGTTTTCATAAAAGGGGTTTTTGTTTTACAAAGGGTTGTGATCGTTGGTCGCTCGAAGGATCTGGATTAATCCGGAAATGTTCCCATGAACTTTACGGAGATATTCTGCTTACCTACTCCGTATATTTCGGATACATCAAAAGTAATATGCACATTTAAAATATGCAAGCTTTTACGACAAAAAATTAATAGTATTTACTTAGTAGATTTACGTATACACATATACGTTACTGAAGATCAATCCCTTATTGAAATCGGGTGGTACGTAGTTCGAGCAGGTTTAATGCATTGGCACGGAAACCTACGACCCTTGTTTGTACCAATCGGACGGCTTTATCATACCATAATGGCACTACCGGGGCGTCATTGATCATAAGCTGATCGGCCTGGCGGTAGAGTTCGTAGCGGATTGAATCATTGGTTTCAGCAATCGCTTTTTCGAACAACAGGTCAAAAGCCGGATTATGGTAACGGGTATAATTGGGAGGAGCGGGATTCTTTGAATAAAAAACAGAGAGGTAGTTCTCCGCATCCGGATAATCGGCAATCCAGCTGCCCCGGAAAAAAGCGGCCCTGGAGCCGGAGGTCATATCTAATAACAGTGATTTCTGTACTACTTCCACCTGCACCGGTATGCCGGACTCTTCCAGTTGTTTGGCAATAAAATTGGCCATATCCGCATAGATCGCAATCGTGAGCAGCTTAATGACCGGCAACCCTTTCCCCCCCGGGAAACCGGCTTCTGCCAGTAACTGCCGGGTTTTAACCGGATCAAAATGATAGCCCCTGACCACTACTGAGTCAAAAGAAGGAAGTCCGAGTGGCACAAACCCGGACTCTGCCGGTGTACCCAATGAATTACGCAGGTAGAGGGTCATCTTACGCCGGTCAAATCCATAGTTGATGGCCTGCCTGATTTTTTTTAACCGTAACGGAGAGCCGGCAAGAAGTGGATTGGTGGTATCCATTAAAATACCCAGGTATTCAATATTAAGATATGGGCTGGCGATCAGCCTGATCTTACCCTCCCACTCTTTTCGCAGGGTACCGGCCTTGGTTAGCACTTCATCCTTAAACGATGCTTCAATATCATTAATAAAATCAAGGTCCTTTTGCCGGAATAATAAGAATTCCGTGGCCTTGCTGTCATAAAAACTCACTTTAACCCCATCCAGGTAGGGCAAGGGGTTACCCGCACTGTCTTTTTCAAAATACTTTTCATTTCGTTTCAATACCAGGGCCTGTCCTTCTTCCCAGGCCACCATCCTGAACGGACCGGTGCCGACCGGGTGCCGGCGGAAATCATTCCCGTAGTATTCCACGACTTCCCGGGGAACAATAGAACAATACTGCATTGATAAAATGCCCAGGATCGGGTTGTACGGGTAAAGTAAATTGAGCCGGAAAGTGGTATCATCCAAGGCCTCGAACGGTTGCAGGGTGTCTGTTTTCCGGCTGAAGATCCAGGCACCCGGACTGGCCACTCTTTTATCCATGATCCTGGACAGACTATACACAATATCGTCAGCCTTCATTTTTCGCCCCTTACCACCAGGAAACGCCGGGTCATCATGGAAGTAAACATCATTCCTGAGGTAAAAAGTATATACAGTCCGGTCGGCGGAAATGTCCCAGCGGGTGGCCAGGGAAGGAACAATATGAAGACTATCATCAATTTCCACCAGGGTATTGAATAGCTGGTGCGCAGGCCACATCGTTGCCTGACTTTTGGCAAAGGCCGGGTCCAGGGTCGGAATACCGGAAAACTCATTGTAATGGAAAATATTCTTTTCCTGTCCTGTCTTGTTATAACAGGAGCTCAGCAGGCAGATCGCCAGTAAAAAAGGAAAATATTTTGTTAAACGGTACATGAGTTAATAAGAGTCGGACTAAATTAGCAAAGTATCGCTTATAAAACGTTTAACCGGAAAGAATGTACCGACACTCCCGTATTTTAATTGTGCTCCCTTTCGTTTTAATATCCCTTTTTAGTGGCGCCCAACCGCTCAATAAAAAGGAAACATTCACCCGGCAGGATACATTGCGTGGCAGTAACGGTCCTGGCAGAGACTGGTGGAATGTTATTGAATATGATATACAGATCACGCCGGATTATTCGTCAAAGAAAATAACAGGCAGTGTTCAAATCCTTTTTACAGTACCCCAAGACTGTACGGACAAAATCATGCAGCTTGATTTACAGGAACCGATGCGTATTGATAGTATGAAACAGGGAAATGAACCTCTGACCGAATACCGAAGAGAGGGAAATGTGTATTTTATTGACTTTGGGAAACGGAAGTTTCAAAAACACCAGCCAGCGGAACAGAACTATACCTTTTTTTCAATTTCAGTCTATTTCTCCGGCAAGCCCCGTGAGGCGGTCAATCCACCCTGGGAAGGAGGCTGGATCTGGACTAAAGATAACCGCGGCCGGCCATGGATGACCGTTGCCTGCCAGGGTTTGGGCGCCAGTGTATGGTATCCTTGTAAAGACTACCAGGGGGATGAGCCGGATAAAGGCGCTTCCCTTACGGTTACCGTACCAGACAATTTAACAGCAATCGGGAATGGACGATGTATCAATAAAAAAGCAGGTAAAAACGGAACAACCAGCTGGACCTGGCAGGTTAAGAATCCAATCAACAGTTATAATATCGTCCCTTATATTGGTAAATATGTACATTTCGCTGATCGTTATACCGGGGAAACCGGGGAGGAACTTTCGCTTGATTACTGGGTCCTCGATGTAGATTCAGCCAGGGCGGCGAAACAGTTTGGCCGTGATGTAAAGCGTATGCTCAAAGCCTTTGAATACTGGTTTGGCCCCTACCCTTTTTATGAAGACGGATTTAAGCTGGTACAATCCTCGCACCTGGGTATGGAGCACCAGAGTGCGGTGGCCTATGGCAATCATTTCATGGATGGTTACCTGGGCATGGATTTATCCGGCAGTGGCTGGGGAAAGAAATGGGATTATATTATCATCCATGAAAGTGGCCACGAGTGGTTTGCCAATAATATCACCTCCAATGATATTGCGGATATGTGGGTACATGAAGGTTTCACCATGTACTCAGAAGTCTTGTTTACTGAATTTTATTATGGTAAAGCGGCCGGTGATGCCTATCTGCAGGGAATCCGCAATAATATAGCCAATGACCGTCCGCTGATCGGGCCCTATGGCGTGAACAAAGAAGGCAGCGGGGATATGTATAATAAAGGCGCCAGTCTGCTGCATACCATCCGCCAGGTGATACATGATGACAGTCTCTTCAGGAAAATAATGCGCGGACTGAACCAGGAATTCAGGCATAAAACGGTGGATTCAAAAGAAATCGAAACCTATATGTCCCGGGTTTCCGGCAAAGACCTTTCTAAAATATTTGACCAGTATCTACGTACCACACAGATCCCTGAACTGGAATACCGGTTAAATGGCCAGGAGCTAAACTACAGGTGGACAAATGTGGTAAAGGGATTCAATATGCCTCTGCAGCTGATGGGGAAGCCGGGTTCCTGGCTGTATCCGGAGACCGGCTGGAAAAAGATTACGTTACCCCCCGGCACCGGTATTGAACAGTACAATCCCAATTTCTATATTACCCTCAAAAAAGGACAGTGAACCTGATACCTGACAATTCCAATCAGTCCTTTACCTTTACCAAATGAGCAGTATCCGGCGGCAAAGTATTATTTCTTCATTGGTGATTTATATCGGGTTTGGCGTTGGCCTGCTGAATATTTATTTGTTTACCCGGAAGGGTATTTTTCTTGAACCGCAATACGGTTTATATAACGCGTTTATAGCGATTGCAACACTTATGATGGCTTTTTCCAGCTTTGGAATGCCTACCTACATTTATAAGTTTTTCCCATATTATAAATCACATCTGCCGGATAAAAAGAATGACCAGGCAGCCATTGCCCTTTTTACCGGTATTATCGGGTTTATTGTAATTATTCTTGCCGGCATCCTCTTTAAACCCCTTGTGATAAAAAAATATATCACGTATGCCCCGGAAATCATTACTTATTACAACTGGATTTTTGTACTTGGCTTCGGGCTGTTGATTTTTACACTCCTGGAGGCCTGGGCCTGGCAGATCCATAAATCCATTTTTACCAACTTTCTGAAAGAGCTTGGCTGGCGGCTCTTTACCATGATCCTGATTCTGTTGTTTGCAGCACAGTTGATTTCCTTTGACCTGTTCATCAAGTTGTTTGCATTCAGCTATCCTTTTATTGCAGTCATCTTGCTGGCTTACCTGCTCTATACCAAACAGATTCATTTTAATTTCAAACTCAGCAAAGTTACCCGCCGTTTTTCCGGTAGTATTCTGAAACTTAGTTCTTTTGTTTATGCAGCACTCGTTGTTTTTAATATTTCCATTGTTTTTGATTCATTACTGATCAGCTCTGTCATGAAGGATGCGCTGGCCCAGCTGGCCGTTTATTCCGTAGCCCAGAATATCGCGGCAATGATCCAAGCCCCTCAGCGGGGAATCATCAGTGCCTCTATGATTCACCTGGCTACAGCCTGGAAAGAAAAAAATATGGAAATGATCCGTAAAATTTACCAACGGTCATCAATTAACCAACTCTTATTTGCCTGTGGCTTTTTTTCACTCGTAGTTTTGAACCTGCAGGATGCTGTGGTCACTTTTGAATTAAAAGACACTTACCTGAAAGCATTTTATGTCGTGATCTTCCTGGGAATGGCCAAGTTAGTGGATATGGGAACCGGTGTAAATGCGCAAATCATTGCCACTTCCACTTACTGGCGTTTTGAATTGTTTAGCGGCATTATCCTGCTTTCGGTGATGTTGCCACTGAGTTATATCCTTACCAGGGAATACGGAATCGTGGGCACGGCAGTGGCCCAGCTCATCTCGATCAGTATCTACAACCTGATCCGGGTACTTTTTCTCTGGAATAAATTCAGGCTGCAACCCTTCTCCCGGCAAACCGTATATACCATACTGCTGGGTGCGGCCTGCTTTGCCCTGAGTTACTGGCTGTTCATGGATCTTCATAGCTGGACCGGCTTGTTTGCCCGGAGTATTTTCTTCTGTGTTGTTTTTGCAGGCGGGGCTATCTACATGAATCTTTCACCCGACATTCAGCCAGTATTAAAAAACCTAAAGAGTAGAATCGGTTGGAAAAGCTGAGGCCTATTCAGCAGATACGATTTGTTTGTCATCGATCCTGCCTGCCCCTACAAAACGGCGGAGATAATAGTTTTCAAAGAGGTCACTGACCATCACGCCCCTGGAGACAGATGCGTGAATAAATTTATTATTGCCCAGGTATACACCTACATGCGATACCCCCCTTCCATTTGTATTAAAGAAAACCAGGTCTCCTTCTTTCAGTTCGGTGGTGGAAATCTTACGGCTTAACCGGTATTGGTCACGGGAAACCCTGGGTAATGTCATCCCATAAGCGGCGGCATATACAGCTACGGTAAATCCGGAACAATCCACTCCGCTTTTAGTATTACCTCCCACCCGGTAACGGACACCATACCACTCATCCACCGCATCCAATAATGTTTTATCAGGGAGGGATTCCACTTCGGTATCCATGAGCACGGAATATTTAAAGTGAACCGGTGTAGCTGATTCCACAACTGGTGTGCCCCTTGAAGTCAGGTTATTCCCGCTTGCCGGCACAGGTGTTGGTACCGGAGCCGGATCTGTAATCTTTTTAGCTGGTTTACTTTCCGCCGGGGCCGTTTGTTTCACCACTGGCTTTTCCCAAATATCCGGTGCTGCTATTTTTTCAGCATCTGCCTGCGGGGTTATTGTAATTTCTTCAATAAATTTGGTCTTTGCAGGTGCGGGTGTTTCGTTCAGGTTGGCAACCGGCTTGTTTCCGGAAAAATTCATTTGCTTCAGTGCTGTACAGCTGCTGAAGAAAACGATCAAAAAAATGAATGTTATTAATTGCTTAACCATTGGAAATGCTGCAAAGGTTGAATTCATAGGCGGTTAAAAAGGTAATCGGTTTGTAACTCAGCCTCTCCGGAGAAAGGCCAGCAAAAATATACGATATTCCCCTAAAATCGGGGTATTCATTAAACGAAATTAGGCGCTTAAAATTGCCGGAAGCCCTAACCCGCTGAAAACTAATCAACTAAAATCCAATCCTCAATTTTTTTTGTGTCAAATCATCCGTTAATCGGATGGGTTTTATTGAATATCATTAACTTATCCTTTTATTATGCAAATACTATTCCCTTTTTTCAGTTTCCTCATTTTGAGTACGAGCTGCCAGCAAGCACCAGCCCGTCAGATTTCTATGCAGTCGATTATTGTAGAAGCCTTGCCCCTTGATACGATCCCTCAAGTGCTTCAGACAGCACCAAAACCATACAAATCAATAATTTACGAGAAGAAAGAAGTCCTCAAAGCTGCTCCCGGCACCAAATCTGTCCTTTTCAACAGCAATGGCTCAAAATTGTACGCCATGAACCTCGAGGGGATGAGTGTCTACGAGTTTGACCAGTCCACCAGAAAAATCGTCCGGGAATTTAAATTTAAACCCACCCGGGGTACGGGTTGGGATTATACAAAAAGCAAACCCATTGCTTCTTTCCAGGAAAAGCCGGTGGAAGCCTGCTTCAGCCATGAGGATAAAATTCTCTGGGTTTCCCTGCACAATGCAGAAGGGATTGTTCCGATCCGGCTGGATGATCTGAAAAAGAATACAGCCAACCCGGCTAAAGGCCAGCTGACCAAACCCGTTATTGTTCATTATCCGGGCACTGCTAAAAAAGATTCCTTTCTGGTGCCTTTGATTGAGACCGGCAAGACCCCAAAAGTTATTGCCCGCTCGGCTGACAGCCGGCACCTGTTGGTCAGTAACTGGCATTCCTATAATGTAAGTATTCTGGAAATGAATGAAACCAGCTCGCCATTTGGAAAAGTGATTGCCACAGTACCTGTTACAGCCATTCCGAGGGGTGTGGTGGTTGATGATGTGAATAAAAAATCATTTGTGGCAATCATGGGAGGCTCATCGCTTGCGGTCATCGATAATACCACCTGGAAAACAGATACCATCCTCCAGGTGCAGAACAGCCCCCGGCATATTGTTTTAGATACCAGTGGCCATTTATTTGTTTCCTACAACAGGATTGGCAAGATAGCCTGCCTGGATGCTAAGTCCGGAAAGTCCCTTTTCAGCACCTCCACCCACGCCCAGCCCAGGACCATTGCCCTGTCCAAAAACCACAAATTTATTTTTGTCACCTGTTATACCAGTGACTTCGTGGATGTGTACAAAATCAACGCCGATAACTTTGAGAAAGTGGCATCTTTGCCCTGTGGAGGACATCCTGTAGGGGTGGACATTTTTGAAAGTGAAAACCGGCTGGAAGCGTGGGTGTGCAGTTACCAGAAAGGAGAGATAGTCGTGTATAGCTTTCTGAAAAAATAACTTTGTTTCAGTCGGCAGGCAGCAGTTGGCAGTCAGCAAATGGCAGGTCGCCTTTGTCATCCTGAGCTTGCCGAAGGATGATCAGTAGAAAACAGTTGGAAGTCCTTCACGGAATAATATTGAATCAACAGAAGTGAGATTGAAAAGGCTATGAAGTTTTCGCATTTACACGTACATACACAATACTCCCTCCTCGACGGGGCGGCTTCGATAAAGAACCTGTATAAAAAAGCCATCAGTGACGGAATGCCGGCGCTGGCCATCAGTGACCATGGTAATATGTTCGGCGCTTTTGAATTTGTGGCGGAAGCTTACCGCAACAAAGATGAAAACGGGAACCTGAAAGTAAAGCCCGTGGTGGGTTGTGAATTCTACATCACCGAAAACCGTCATCAGAAAACCTTTACCAAGGACCAGAAAGACCGCCGGATGCACCAGATCCTGCTGGCCAAGAATGAACAGGGCTACCGCAACCTGGTTAAACTGACATCCCTGGGTTTTATTGAAGGGATGTACAGCAAGTATCCCCGTATCGACAAAGAGCTGATCTTAAAATACCATGAAGGACTGATCGCCACCACCTGTTGCCTGGGTGCATCGGTGCCACAAGCCATCCTGCGCAAAGGCGAAGAGGAAGGGGAAAATGAATTCAAATGGTGGCTGAATATTTTCCAGGAAGATTTTTACGTGGAACTGCAACGGCATGGCATGGCGGAGCAGGATAAAGTAAATGAAGTACTGGTAAAACTGGCGCGGAAATACAACGTCAAGATCATTGCCAGTAATGACTCTCATTATGTGGAACAGGATGATTTCAATGCCCACGATATTTTACTTTGTATCAATACCGGGGAAAAACAGGCCACCCCTGCCCTGCGTGATTTTGCCGATGATGATGTGAGCATGAAGGACCGGCGGTTTGCCTTTCCAAACGACCAGTTTTACTTCAAGAAAACGGCGGAAATGAGCAAGGTATTCCACGACCTGCCTGAAGCCATTGACAACACCAACGAAGTGGTGGATAAAGTGGAATTGCTGAGTCTGACCCGTGATATCCTGCTGCCGAATTTCCCGGTGGAAAAAAGATTTGAGATCCATACGAAAGAGGAAACCATCGGAAAGTATAAAGTTTCCGCTGAATCGCAGAACCAGTGGGAGTACCTCAAACATATTACTTACGAAGGTGCGGCCAACAGGTATACCGAAATAACGGATGAAATCCGGGAGCGGATCGATTTTGAATTGTTTACCATCAAGATGATGGGATTTGCCGGATACTTCCTGATCGTTAGTGACTTTATTAAAGCCGGGCGTCAGAAAGGCGTATTTATCGGACCGGGTCGTGGATCTGCAGCAGGCTCGGTGGTGGCTTTTTGTATCGGCATCACCAATATTGATCCTATTAAATACAATTTGCTGTTTGAGCGTTTTCTGAATCCGGACCGGAAGTCAATGCCCGATATCGATACGGACTTCGATGATGAAGGCCGTCAGAAAGTGATCGATTATGTGGTGGAGAAATACGGCAAAAACCAGGTGGCCCAGATCATCACCTATGGTACCATGGCCGCGAAAATGAGTATCAAAGATGTGGCCCGAGTAATGGACCTGCCCCTGGCGGAATCCAATGCGCTGGCTAAACTGGTACCCGATAAACCGGGAATAGAATTAAAGCGGGTGTTGCATGCCCCGATGAAAGCGAAAGAAGGGGAAAAGTCACTGGAAGAAAAAGACGGATTAGGAAATGATGAACTGGAAAGTGTAAAGAAGCTGCGTGACATATATAAACAGGTGGATACACCCGCCGGTAAAGTACTGCACGAAGCGGAACGACTCGAAGGTTCGGTCCGTAATACCGGTATCCATGCGGCGGGCATCATCATTGCGCCGCAGGATCTGACCGACCTGATTCCGGTGGCCACTTCCAAAGACTCCCATTTATGGCTGACCCAGATTGAAGGAAGTGTGATTGAGGAAGCCGGTGTAATCAAGATGGACTTTCTGGGACTGAAGACCCTTACCATCATTAAGAATGCGTTAGTCCTGATCAAGCAGAACCATGGAGTAGAAATTGATATTGACACCATCCCACTGGACGATGAAAAGACTTTTGAACTTTACCAGCATGCTTCCACGATTGGTACGTTCCAGTTTGAAAGTCCGGGTATGCAGAAATACCTCCGTGACCTGAAGCCCGATAAATTTGGTGACCTGATTGCGATGAATGCCTTATATCGTCCCGGTCCCATTGCGTATATTCCTAACTACATTGACCGCAAACACGGACGCGAAGCAATCAGCTACGATGTGCCGGAAATGGAAGAGTACCTGCAGGAAACCTACGGGATCACGGTGTACCAGGAACAGGTGATGTTGCTGGCGCAGAAACTTGCCGGCTTCAGTAAAGGAGATGCGGACGTGCTGCGAAAAGCGATGGGTAAGAAGCAGAAAGCGGTGCTGGATAAAATGAAGGCTCAGTTTATCAGCGGTGCAAAAGAAAAGAACTTACCTGAAGATAAACTGGAGAAAATCTGGACCGACTGGGAAGCGTTTGCCCAGTATGCCTTCAATAAATCGCACTCCACCTGTTATGCCTATGTGGCTTACCAGACGGCCTACCTCAAAGCGCATTACCCGGCCGAGTATATGGCCGCTGTGCTGAATAACGCCGGCAGCATTGATAAGATCACTTTCTTTATGGAAGAGTGTAAGCGGATGGGGTTAAAAGTATTGGGACCTGATATCAATGAATCGTTGAAAGGATTTGCCGTGAATGAAAAAGGTGAAATCCGTTTTGGACTCGGTGGCCTGAAAGGCGTGGGTGAAGCCGCGGTGGAAAGTATCATTGAAGAAAGAAAGAAAAACGGCTGGTTTAAAAACATCTTTGATTTTATCAAGCGGATCAATCAGCGTACGGTGAATAAAAAAACACTGGAAAGTCTCGCTTATACCGGAGGGTTTGATTGTTTCCCGGAACACCACCGGGCCCAGTTTTTCACCATCCCCGAAGGAGAAACCGTTAACGGGCTGGAAAAAATTATCAAATTCGGGCAGATTATGACGGCCCAGAATGCCAGCAGTACCAATACGTTATTTGGTGATTTACCGGCCAGTATGGAAATTCCCCCGCCCCGGATTCCGGATTGTCCTGCCTGGTCGCTGGTGCAACAACTCGATCACGAGAAAGAAGTGGCGGGCATTTTCCTGAGCGGGCATCCGCTGGATAATTACCGGTTTGAAATGAAACATTATGGAGTAACCACCCTGACTGATTTTAATGAATTCAAAGAGAGTATCCGGATGCAGCCCAATCCGGGCCGGCCTTTCCGGATTGTGGGCCTGGTGGCCGATGCCCAGCACCGGATCGCCCGGAGTGGCAATAAATTCGGAATTTTTGTTATTGAAGATTACTCCGGCAAAACAGAGATTGCCCTGTTCAGCGAAGACTATATGCGGCTGACCCCGATTCTTCAGCCCGGCAGCACTGTGCTGATACACGGCTATTTTAAACCCCGGTATAATAAAGAAGAATTTGAGTTTAAGTTAACGGCGGTCAGTCTGGCGGAATCGATGAAAAAAACCATGACCAAACAAGTAACGATTGAAGCCCATCCGGGCGTATTCAATACGGAAATGGTCAGCTTTATTGAAAAAAACATGCGTGATTTTCCGGGCAAATCAACCCTGCGGATCAACCTGGCAGAGCCCAGAAACAAGATGAAAATCAGCCTGGTGACGATGAGTGGCGGCTTTGAAATGAATGAGGAAATGATTCAGTTCCTGGAAAATAAGCCGGAACTGGAGGTGCAGGTACTGACCAGCTGACAGGTACTTAGTACGATCTTTTAACAGCTGTTAACAAGTTTCCCTGACAAGTTTTCAACCGTGGAGCCAAGTTTTACACAACTTTGTGCCAGTATCACATGTTATCAGGGCAGGACTTAAATTTGCTATCCTTAAAAGAACAAAACAAAAAAACTATACAATGGCAAAAGAATTCACCGACGCAAACTTTAAAAATGACGTATTAGCATCTGATAAACTGACTGTGATCGATTTCTGGGCAGAATGGTGCGGTCCCTGCCGCGCTATCGGGCCGGTTATTGAAGAACTGTCTAAAGAATATGATGGTAAAGCAAATATTGGTAAACTGAACGTGGACAATAACCCTGAAGTTTCCATGAATTACGGGATCACTTCTATCCCGGCTATTCTCTTTATTAAAAACGGTCAGGTAGTCGACAAATTAGTAGGCGCTCAGCCGAAAGCAAATTTTGTAAGAAAGATTGAATCACATATTTAATTTTCTATAAACAAATATTAAAAAGCCCGGACTTCCGCTGAAGCCCGGGCTTTTTAGTATACAGAGATGGCTAATGTTGCGGATTTAGTTCATCCGGATTGTGTTTGTGCTTGAATAGCAGGGCAAAAAGGACGCCTACTACAAGGGCATAAAGAGCAAAATAAAGCCAGATATTATGCCAGTCTTTATCACCTGCTCCAATGGTGAAATACTGATCGATTACATAGCCGCTAATCTTACTTCCCATATAGGCGCCAACTCCATTGGTCATCATCATAAAGAGCCCCTGGGCACTTGAGCGTATAGATGAACTGGTGGTGGTTTCAACAAAAAGGGAACCGGAGATATTGAAAAAATCAAAGGCCATTCCGTATACAATACACGACAGAATGATCATCCATAATCCGTCGGTCGGATTCCCGTAAGCAAAGAGTCCAAAACGAAGCACCCAGGCAATCATGGAGAACAGCATTACTTTCTTTATACCGAATTTTTTCAGGAAGAACGGGATCGTCAGAATAAAAACGGTTTCCGAAATCTGGGAAATAGACATGATAATCGTGGAATATTTCACTACAAAAGATTCAGGTCCGTATTCCGGTATTTTCCTGAAATCATCAAGAAAGGAATCCCCATACATATTCGTCAGCTGCAAGGCGGCACCCAAAAACATGGAAAAAATAAAGAACAAGGCCATTTTATATTTCGAAAACAGTTTAAAAGCGTTTAAACCCAGCTGTTCAATCAGGCTGGCATCTTTTGAAATGGATCGCTGGGGCGGGCATTTTGGCAATGTAAACGCATAAATACCCAGGGCGATAGCCGCTACAGCCGCAATGATAAACTGGTTGGCATTGGCCTTACTGCCCGTCAGGTTGGTGGTCCACAAGGCAACAATAAATCCGATTGTTCCCCACACCCGAATGGGCGGGAATACCTTTACCACATCATAGTTGTTATTCTTCAGAATGGTATAAGAAATGGAATTGGACAGGGAAATGGTAGGCATATAACAGATCATGGCCGCGAAAATCACATAATACAGGGTATCCGGGTCATTCACCTGGGGGACAAAAAAGAGTACTACACCATAGAGAATCTGCAGGATACCATACAATTTTTCCGCATTCATCCATTTATCTGCTATGATCCCGGTAAGGGCAGGCATAAACAAAGAGGATAGTGCGAGGGTTGAAAAGATGGCGCCAAATTGGGCACCGGTCCAGCCTTTTGCATTAAAACAATAGGTGCCGATTGTCAGTAACCAGGCACCCCATACAAAAAACTGCATGAAACTAAGTACCGTTAACCTGCCTTTAATATTCATACGGAAAATTTAAAATGAACACTTTAAAAAAGAAAGATATGAATTTTTCCGGCCCGGAAATTTTTCAGGAATTCAGAGCCGGAACCTGCTTAACTTTGCCTATTAATCTGTTTAAATCATGGTGACCGATATTGTTTTAGCGCCCGAACTGCAATCCATCGCAGCCAAGGTAAAAGCCGGGGAACGTATTTCCGACGCGGACTGTCTGACCTTGTTTGAAAAAGCCAGCCTGGGTTTTGTAGGGAGCCTGGCCAATTCCATAAAAGAAAGGTTACATGGCGACAAAGTCTATTTCAACCGCAATTTCCATATTGAGCCCACCAATGTCTGTGTATTCAGCTGCAATTTCTGTTCGTACAGCCGGCTTTATGCCAATAAGGAAGAAGGCTGGGAACTGACCATACAGCAGATGCTGGATATGGTAAAAAAATACGATGGCAAGCCGGTCACGGAAGTGCATATCGTGGGCGGGGTACACCCGAAGATGGACCTGAATTTCTTTGCCGATCTGCTGAAACAGATCAAGGCCCACCGCCCCGAATTACATATCAAGGCCTTTACCGCCGTGGAATATGATTATATGTTCCGGAAAGCCAAACTCTCCGTGGAAGAAGGTTTGAAGTTCCTGATTGAAGCCGGCCTGGACTCCATTCCGGGTGGAGGCGCAGAAATTTTTCATCCCGAGATCCGGCAAAAAATCTGTGCGGATAAAGTGGATGCGGATGGCTGGCTGAAAATACATGAGACGGCGCATCAGCTCGGGCTGCATTCCAATGCGACGATGCTGTATGGTCATATTGAGCATTATACCCATCGGGTGGATCATATGCGTCGGTTACGGGAGTTGCAGGATAAGACGAAGGGCTTTAATACGTTTATTCCGCTGAAGTTCCGGAATATGGACAATGACATGAGTAATATAGCTGAAAGTACGCATATAGAAGATATGCGACTCTACGCAATTGCCCGGATCTACCTGGATAATTTCCCTCATCTCAAAGCCTACTGGCCCATGCTTGGGCGTCAGCAGGCCCAGTTATCCCTTTCCTTTGGCGTGGATGATATTGACGGTACCATTGATGATACCACGAAGATATACAGTATGGCCGGCTCTGAGGAACTGAATCCATCGATGTCAACGGCGGACCTGGTCTCCCTGATCCGCCAGGCGAAAAGAGAACCCGTGGAGAGAGATACCCTGTATAATGAAATACAAAATTTCGGGAAAACAGGAGCTATCAATTCCCCTGAACTAAATTAATCTCCTGTTTATAAAAGAAAGAGGTTATCACGGAATGTGATAACCTCTTTTTATTTGTTGGCCAGACAGCTTAAGCTGAAGCGTCTTCCTTATTTTCTTCGTCATCCGTAACATCGTCAGTCGTGAACCCATTTCCCTCTTCGCCTGCTTCCTCATCGAAAGTCAGGACGGTCTGGGTAACTTCCACTTCACCTTCCGGAGTACTAAACACTTCGGTGATTTCTTCCACCATTACAGGAACGACTGTAGCTGCAGGAGCGGGTTTGGGTGCCGGTGTTTTTTTAACCACTGGTTTTTTGGCCACCGGTTTTTTTACCACGGCTTTAGGCGGGGCGGGTTTTACAGCTACTGTTTTTTTAACTACCGGCTTTTTAGTTACTGGTTTTTTAGCTACTGGTTTTTTGGGAGCTGCCTTTTTGGGTGCTGCTTTTTTTGCGACTTTTTTAGGCGCTGCTTTTTTTACCGCTTTCTTCACCACTTTCTTCGCGACTTTTTTTACCGCTTTTTTGGCTACTTTTTTAACGGCTTTTTTCTTTGCTGCTTTTTTGGGCGCTGCTTTTTTCACCACTTTTTTAGCGGCTTTTTTAACGGGTTTCTTAACCGCTTTTTTTGCCACTTTTTTTACTGCTTTCTTTTTTGGAGCAGTTTTTTTACGGGCAGCCGGTTTGGCGACTTTTTTCTTCGCTTGCTTTTTAGTAGCCATGACAGATAATTTAGAATTGGATAAAATCAGGTTTTGAAGTGAAATAAATTTACAACATCCTTTTTGTTATGTGGTAACTTATTCCAAAATTAATATAAACAACCGGGAATTACATAACCTTTCCCATGGCTCAGCACTCCGGTAAGCTAAGCGGAACATTAATGGCCAGTCCCCCATCGGCGGTTTCCTTGTATTTGTGGTTCATGTCCAGGGCCGTTTCCCACATGGTTTTGATCACCGCATCCAGGGATACTTTAGCAAAATCCGGGGTACTCTGCAGGGCCAGCTGGGAAGCCGTAATGGCTTTGATGGCCCCCATGGTATTCCGTTCGATACAGGGAACCTGTACCAATCCCCCAATGGGATCGCAGGTGAGTCCGAGGTGGTGTTCCATCGCTATTTCCGCGGCCATCATCACTTGCTTCTGGGAACCACCCATACATTCGGTCAGTCCGGCAGCAGCCATAGCCGACGACACCCCGATCTCCGCCTGACAACCACCCATGGCCGCAGAAAGGGTCGCCCCTTTTTTAAATATGCTGCCGATTTCCCCGGCCGCCAGCAGGAACTGAACTACTTTCTCTTCCCGGTTCCCGTCGCAAAAAGCGATATAATAATGCAGCACAGCAGGAATCACGCCGGCAGCTCCATTCGTGGGAGCCGTCACTACCCGGCCAAAGGAGGCATTCTCCTCATTCACCGCCAGGGCAAAACAACTGACCCAATCAAGGGTATATTTAAAATCATTGCCCCCTGTACGGATCGCCGTCAGCCAGCTGTCGTAATCTGAATAATTTTTCCCGGCCAGCAATTTCTGGTTCAGGGCAGCGCCCCTTCTTTTTACATTTAATCCACCGGGTAAAATTCCAGATGTATGACACCCGCGGTACATGCACTCCTTCATCACCCGCCATATATTCAGGGCTGAGTGGCGGGTCTCCTCCTCTTTTCTCCAGGTATTTTCATTCTCCAGAACAATATCGGAAATACTCATCCCGGTTTTCATGGACCAGTGCAGCAGATCGTCAGCGGTATTGATGGGGAATGGCAATTGCACGGAGCTGCCTGCAGCACGTACTTCCCCTTCCTTAATAACAAAGCCACCTCCCACCGAATAATAGGTTTCGGCAACAGCGGTATCATCATTCAGCTGTACTAAAAAGGTCATGGCGTTGGGGTGAAATGGAAGGGATTCAGCAAAGAGAAATTCGATATCCTCCGCCGGGTTGAACTCCACTTCGTGGTTGCCGTTCAATATCAGTTTATGCATGCTGGCAATATCCCGGATACGGGCATCGATCTGATCCACCGCAAAATTCACCGGGTCTTCTCCGCCAAGTCCGAGTTGTACTGCGATATCTGTTCCGTGACCTTTTCCGGTCTTGGCCAGGGAGCCGTATAATAAAACCCGGAGCTGTGTGACTTTCGGTAACTGTCCATTATCCTGCAGGGATTGTACAAAACGCCGGGCAGCTTGCCAGGGCCCAAGGGTATGGGAGCTGGAGGGGCCAACCCCTATTTTGAAAATATCGAAAACTGATATGGCTTCGTATGGCAAAATGTGGTTTTGATTTCAAAAATACAGGAAAAAAGAACCCCGCCACTGCAAGCAGGACGGGGTTAGCAGAGCATAAGCAGTAAAGGCTCAGCAATTATTGAACATCTACAAGTTGAATCTCAAAATATAAGACTGCATCCGGCGGAATCGCACCCGCACCTGTACATCCATATGCCAGGGAGGATGGAAGAATAATCCGGATTAACCCGCCTTCCTGAATCAGGGGAACGGCCAGCTGCCAGCCGGGTATCACCTGTCCAAGGGGAAAAGTTACTGGTGTTCCGGTAGCGGAGTCAAAAACGGTTCCGTCCATCAGTTTACCAGTATAGCGTACGGAGACTGTTGAGCTTAGTGAGGGGGTTTGCCCGGCTCCTGCGGAAATAATCTGGTACTGGAACCCGCTGCTGTGTTCGGTAACCGTCAACCCGTTGGCAGTGGCATAAGTCGACATGGTAGTACGCTCACTGTCCACTGATTTTGCATTACAACTATTATCCTTCAGGCAACCGGTGCCGGGCAAAATCAGCAAGCTTACAAAAACACTAACGATAAAATTCTTCATACTCAACAATTGGTGCAAATCCGGAATAAGACCTCCTTAAACCCTGATTCGCTGCAAATAAAATAAAAAAATCAGTCTTTTTCTTCTTTGTGCAGAAGCTCCCGGTACCGGAGTTCATTCTGCTCCCATCGATGGCGGGCAGAAAAAATGACGATAAAGACCACGATGGAGAGGGCGGCCACCAGTAAAATGATGATCAGCGAGGAGTTTTCCCGGAACAGTACCATCTGGGCCCGTCCATACCAGCCGGAGAACAGGTTTGCGAAAATGGCTACCACCAGTATCATGGCCAGTGGCAGTCCGGCGTACAGCTGTTTCAGCACCCGTTTTTTGGACAGCCTGTTTTCCCCCCAGTAGGTCACAAACGCTTTTTCTTCAACACTTAGCATAATTCATGCAAATTTAAAGTATCCCGACCAACAGTACTTGTCACAATCCTATAAAATCTATATATTGTAGTCTGTAAAAATCCAAAACATTGAAACTAGCACTGCTCCTGGCTCAGTATCTGTATGCGAATAAAAAGCTGGACCTTCCCGGCATAGGGACTTTTCACCTGGATCCCTCTGTGGTTATTGACCCTGAAACCGACAAAAACACCAAACCAGAACCTATAAACGGGATCCATTTTGATTACAACACATCCATCAAGGAAAATACTGAATTAACGGATTATATCGCTGCTAAATCCGGTAAGATCAAGGCCCTGGCAGCTGCTGATCTGGATTCACATCTTTGGCTGGGCCAGCAGTTTCTGAATATCGGGAAGCCCTTTGTGCTGGAAGGCATTGGCCAGTTGACGAAAACCCAGGCGGGTGCCCTTGATTTTTCTGCAGGCATTCTTCAACCCGAGGTATTAAAAGACCAGCAAAACTGGCAGCCCATGGCCGATCACAGTTCCCAGGCCGGGGAAAATGACTACAAAGATTTATTGAATAACCGGAGGGACACTGTTCAATGGAAGAAACCCGTGGCTATTATTATGATTATTGCCGGCATCGGGGTGGCTATCTGGGGCGGTTATACTGTTTATAAAAACAATAGTGCAGAAGCTGGTGCCGACTCCCTGGCAAAGGAAAGCACTACCACGGGTATACAACCCCAGGTGAATTCGGGCATAACAGGGAACACTTCCTCCCCTTCAGATACCAGCCATTCTACCTCCGTTAATGAAATATCCGCTCCGGCTACCCCGGCAGGTATGTATAAATTTGTGGTGGAAACGGCTGGTCGTCAGCGAGCCCTGACCCGTTATCAGAAATTAAAGGCCCTGCCCACGGATGTGAAAATGGAAACACCGGACTCCTTGAATTTCAAACTCTATTTTTTATTACAGGTCAGTCCGGCAGATACGGCAAAAGTTTTAGACTCCCTGCGGACTTATTATACACCGAAGGGGAATAGGGCGTTTATTGAAAAATAACAAAGGACAACCCTTAATTCAAGGGATCAATACCCGTGCTAATGATCCTGTACTCATTGCTTCAAAAGCAAGTTTGCTTTCTTTTGTTTTTCCAGATTCCGGAAGTACCCCCGAAAAAGAAAACTATGCTTCATGGCTTCCATGATTTCATTAAACCCGTCAGTTCCCTCCCGGATATTCAATATGCTTTCCCGCAAATTCCTTGCAAAGGTTGAATCTTTCAGTAAAACATTGGCCGTTCCCCCACCCCTGTCCAGGTCATCCTGCACCTGGCGGGTCAGACTATTAATCGTTTTGGCCAGTGTATCGGCGTCTGCCCCCACTTCATTGATACGAAGCAGGGCAGCCTGAAGGTTCTGTGCAAAGCTGCTATCCGTAATAATAGCTCCCAACGAACCTTTCCCATCCCGAATATCCGACAGTACCAGTTGAAGATCGCTGATCAACCGGCTGGCTTTGGCGGTGGCTGAACGTACATTGATCAGTGAGGACCGGATATGCTGTGGTACCGTTTTATCATCAAGTATTTCCCAAACAGCTGTGCTGCTATTAATCCGGAGTACGGTATTTTTTAACTGGGAAGCGATTACTGCGACATCTTCATTTGTTTTGGCCAGGGTCTGCATCATATCATCCACGCTTTCCATTTTCTTTACCGGCAGGATATCATTATCCCCGACAAGATCAGCCGTACCGGCAACCGGTGTAATATTCAGTACATGGTTTCCCATCAGGCCATCCGTACCGATAGAAACGACTGCATTTTTACGGATAAAGTCTTTCATTTTTGTTTCAATCAGCATTACCACTTCGATCAGGGTATCGTTCAGAATCCGCACTTTTTTAACGGTACCCACCTGTATACCAGCATACCGTATATTATTGCCTGAGGTCAGGCCCTGCACATTACCAAACTGGGCCCGCAAGCGGAAAGTAGAACCAAATAAATTCTCATTCTTTCCGATCATATATAATAACAGGATCAGGAAAAGGAGGCCGGTTATCACAAACACCCCCAGTTTTATATTTGATATCGTTTGCTTTGCCATAAAAATCTATTCAAAATATTCCTTCACTCTCGGGTCGGCGGACCTTTTCAGTTCATCGTAACTTCCCTGCACGTAACATTTACCATCTATCAGCATAACCACCCTGTCTGCGGCCATACGCACACAATTCATATCATGAGAAATAATCAGCGATGATGATTTATATTTTTTTTGAATATCAACCATCAGTTCAATAATCTCTTTTCCCGTGATGGGATCCAACCCCGTGGTTGGTTCATCGTACAGGATGATGTCGGGTCGGAGGATCAGCGTCCGTGCGAGCGCGATTCTTTTACGCATGCCCCCCGACAGTTCGGCAGGCATCAGGTTGATTGTATGAGCCAGTCCCACATCATCGAGTGCATTCAACACCAGTTCATCCACTTCCTGTTGTTCCATCCGGATCGAATGCCGGCGTAACGGAAACTCCAGGTTCTCCTTCACTGTCATCGAATCATACAAGGCATTGCTTTGAAAAAGAAAGCCCACTTTCATTCTTATTTTATCCAGTTCTTCATGGGAAAGATCAGGTATATTTTTCCCAAATACCTGCACCAGGCCCTGGTCAGGCTGCAGCAACCCGATGATGCATTTGATCAGTACCGATTTACCTGAGCCTGATTTTCCCAATACCACCACATTCTCACCAGCAAACAGCTGAAGGTTAAAATCAATCAGTACCTGATTCGTACCGAATGATTTATACAAACCCTGTATCCGGATCACTTCTTCCTTTTTAGTCCCCGTAGCAACCGGTTTAACTGGTATAATAAATGCAGTTTCCATTTTCAGTTTAATTCAAATATATCCGTAACCTGTACTGCGATCAGGTCAATAATGAAAATCAGGATGGAGGACAGTACCACGGCCGAGTTAGCAGAACGTCCCACCCCTTCTGTCCCTTTCCTGGAATTATACCCTTTATAACAACCCACCACACCCACGGCAAACCCAAAGAAAAAAGATTTGATAAAGGCCGGCAGGACATCACTGAACGAGAGATTGTCAAAGACCTGCGTCCAGAAAAGCTGGAAACTGGTCACCCCCCTGATATTGACCCCGAGGTAAGAACCATATAATGAGATCGCATCACCAAGCATCACCAGTACCGGAAGCATCAATGTGGTGGCCAATACCCGGGTAACCACCAGGTATTTGAACGGATTGGTGCCAGATACTTCCATGGCATCGATCTGTTCGGTCACTTTCATAGAACCCAGTTCAGCGCCAATACTACTGCCGATTTTACCTGCAAATATTAATGCGGCAATCACCGGACCTATCTCCCTTACAATTGCGATACCCACCATTGCAGGCAATTGTGATTCCACCCCATAATCGATCAGCGAGGGCCTCAGTTGCATGGTCAGCACCAATCCCATTATAAAACCGGTGAGTCCGACCAGGGGCAGTGATTTATAGCCTATAATAAAACATTGCCTGAAAAATTCAGCCACTTCATAGCGGGGTCTGAACCACTGGCTGAAAAAGCGACCGGCGAAACGGGACATATCACCAGCCTCATCGAACCAGTTCTTCCAGTTTTTAATCTGCATTATTTCTGTACGCTTACTCATCTTCATAAGCAACAGGGCCTTCCTCCCCGTATTCGTTTCTTTTATATAACCCGCTGTATTCCCCGAAAGCCACAATATGACTGGTCACCGGCATATTCCAAAGCAGCCAATGGACCCAGGTACCACCGGGAGCATCCGGATCTTCCTTTATTAATGCCAGGCAAACCGCCTCCTCCGGTATATGATGAATGATAAACGGCGGACTGATATTTTTCCCATCGCAGGTATATCTTTCAGGAATCAATCCTCCTTCGGGGAATGCGGTGCACTCCACACGCAACCGTTTATAATCAACCGCCCTTACTGGTTCAGAAGTTGTTGCATTCATATTAACCGGTTCAAAAAATTAAACAATCAGGGACCCTCCCCAGGCGGGGGTGGAATAAATGCAGGTTCCGTTTCTTCTTCCGTTTCCGGATCAATAATAATATCAGGATCATCTTCCGGCAACTGCAGTTCTTCATCGCCGGTATCCGGAATCGTATCGGGCCGTTTACCCGGATACGGAATTTCCGGACTTATGAGGGGTTTAAGATTCTTTGCCATCGTACTTAATTTAATAAAGTGATCAGACTCCAAACGGGTATGTTTCCGGTATTTGTGTACTATCCGTGGCCCTTGCATCACCAATATGCGTATTGTGTTCCCAAACCACTACTTTGGCATTCCTTCCATGAAAATCCAATAATGCATCAAGAGTATCCGCCATGTGACGGTCCCTGACATTCCAGCTATGTGGACCACCTGTTACCATTGCCCGGTAATATTTTTCTGCATTCACAGCAATCCGTGCATTTTGCCCGGCACTGAAAACATTTTCAGTATCGGTATTGTAACCAGCTGATTTCTCCTGTATAGTTTTTAACAAGGACACTACTTCCTGCTGACACAACTCCGGCACAAACTGTGCAGCCCTGGCATAATCACTACCTTCCCCTTTCCGGAAAGGTTCGAAGCAGCGAAATGCTTCTTCAGCAATTTTCAATGCTTCGGGATCCGTTTTTGAGAGGTATTGCATAATATTCTCCATACTCTCCCATAAACTGTACACATCCAGTCCGTAAAAACCCACCCGCTTATTGGCCGGCAATTCCGAATTAAACCGGTGCAGCCATTCTGCTAAAGCCACCATCTCCCAATTCGCCCACATCCAGGTAGGCCAGCGGTTAAACACATGCAATACGTCAAAAGCACTTTTACTAGTCTTATCCAGTCCTTTAACAAAACGGTTCAGCCGGTAGCAATCCGGCCAGTCCCCTTCAACAGCTATTAACTGAAAGCCCTTCTCCTCCACCAGTTTCCGGGTTATATATGCCCGCCACGTGTAATATTCATGCGTACCATGACTGGCTTCACCCAGCATTACAATCTTTGCATCTCCTATTTTGTTAAACAGTGGTTCGAGGTCCTTTTTAGTATTAAGCGAGCAGGACCTCTGTTTTAATAAATTAACGGCCTCTGTTTCGTTAAACCGTGCAGATTGTGTGAAATAACGTCGCATGGTGATTTATCCCCTGTTTTTGTGAACAGACGGAATCCTACTCAAAGCACGTTCTATTTGCCACCTGTTTAAAATGAGGCCGGTCACTTTCAGATGTGATGATCATCATTGGAAACAGCTGCTAAAGAAAGGTAGATTGTATCTGCTAAACATATTATTATGACAACCAATGATACAGCCATCTCTAATCTTCACCAGTTACTGAAATCCGATATTTGTCGTCAGGCCAGTGCTGAAGTGCAGTTACATAAGGTTTTACCCGGTTGGGCCAGCCTGGCTACATCACTGAAACTAAAGGTCGTTATTCAGAAGTATCTTGATTTTGTAGTATTACAAAAGCAGGAAATCGACCAGTTTATTGAAATGGAAAATATCAACCAGTTGCCACTTTGTAACCGGGTAATGCAGGCTTTTATCCTTGATACTGAAGAAAAAGCAGGGTATTGCAGTGACTCCGAAGTAAAAGATGCCTGTTTACTTGCATCTATCCAGGAAATCAATCATTATAAAATCAGTGCTTATGGTACAGCCGCGGCTTTTGCCAATACACTGGGGATGGAAGCCACCGCCCTGGTTTTCCGCAAAGCAGAGGTAAACGAAAAACAAATTGATGACAGGCTTTCACAACTGGCAGAACATGAGATTAACCTGAAAGCCCGGACCCCGATTGTTTTACCCGGTTAAAAAATAAATCATGGACTGGCGTTTAAATGATACAGTCATCATACCGGTGCAAAATAGCTTTGTTTACGGCGAACTGGAAATTCCGCTTCATGCTCAATCAGTTGTAATTTTTTCACATGGCAGTGGAAGCAGCCGGCTGAGCCCGCGTAACCAATTTGTGGCCCGGTATCTTCATCAACAGAATATCGGGACCCTGTTATTTGACCTGCTTACTGAAAAAGAGGATCTTAATTATCAAAACCGTTTTGATATAACCCTACTAACAAAACGGCTGATCAGGGCAACTGAATGGCTGGTTGAACAACCAGTCGCCAGGCAGCTGAGTTTAGGTTATTTCGGAGCCAGCACCGGTGCCGCTTCCGCAATCAGGGCGGCCTCCTTACTTCCGAATATACAGGCGGTTGTTTCGAGAGGTGGACGGCCTGACCTGGCGGGCACAGTTTACCTGATAAAACTGGAAGCCCCGTCTTTGCTTATAGTCGGAAGTCTTGATACTGAAGTAATCCGGCTCAATGAATGGGCGGCGGCTCAGATAAAAGGGAAAAATAAACTGGAAATTGTTCCGGGTGCCACCCATCTTTTTGAAGAAGCCGGTACTATGGATAAAGTTTGTGAACTGGCTGCCGCCTGGTTCAGGCATTACCTGATACCAGTTGAAGCCTGACTTAACAATCCGGGAATTTTTTACAAATAAAAAAATGCAACTATGTTCCGCAACAGAACCGATGCCGGTACCCGGTTAGCTGAAAAACTGAAAAAATTCAAGAAGGAGCCCGGTATAATAATGGCAGTACCCAGGGGAGGCGTACCGGTAGCCTATGCCGTGGCCAAAGAACTGAACCTGCCGGTTGAGCTTGTACTGACAAAAAAAATCGGCCACCCGCTAAATAAGGAATATGCGATTGGTGCAGCAAGTCTTACCGATTATTTTATTATTCCGCATGAAGGGGTGACTGATCATTATATTGAATCTGAATTGCAGCTAATACGCAGCCGGCTGAAAGAAATGCAAAAAACGCTGCAAGCGGATACGCTTCCTGAAAACTATGAAGGGAAAACCTTACTCATCATTGATGATGGTATTGCTACCGGCAACACGATATTGGGAACAATAAAACTGCTGCACAAAAACAGGCCGGGTAAAATTGTGATCGCTGCGCCTGTTGCCTCAGAACCCGCCGTGGAAATGCTGGCAAAAGAAGCGGATGAAGTGATCGTATTACTGATCCCCTCTGAATTTTATGGTGTAGGGGCATTTTATGAAGATTTCAGGCAGGTGAGTGATGAGGAAGTAATGTATTACCTGAATAAATTGAAAGAACTCAGGAAAGCCGGATAATAATAAAACGGAGTTACCAAACAAAACTCCATTCAATGATCTTAGAATAAAAAAAAATTGTATACCATATAAAGCGCTGAAATCCCACAGTCTTTACCCTTTATTCTGGTGGTTTCATATCGCGGCAGGATCCATCGATACGGACACAGGTTTTTTTCCGGGATCATTGCGGTGCTACTTCATGATGAATTTCATTGCCTGCCTGCTTCCACCTGGGTCATGAATAACCAGGAAATAAAATCCGGCGCTTAACCGGAGGGGTACTGTGATTATGTTTACGGTTTCGTTTCCGATCTTAATATCTAATTCTTTCATCCTTATACCGGCCTCATTATAAATCCGCATTTGATAATTCCCTTTGGGTACGGAAGCCATCTGCAGTTGTACCTGCCCGGCGGAGACGGGGTTGGGGAAAATAGAAAAACCGGTCAAGGGATTCTGACTGACAAACAAAACATGGCTTAAAGTAAACTTTCCATCCCGATCGATCATTTTAAGCCGGTAAAAACTCATGGCGGGTAAAGGTTGTTGATCTGTCCATTGATAGTTAACAGGCCCGGTATCGCCGGATGAAACAACAAATCCTATGCTATTAAATATAAACCCGTCCTGTGAACGCTGCAATTCGTAACCTGCAAATGAATGTTCATCCTTACCCGTCCATAACAGTACAACAGCGTTACCCTGTTTCTGCAAAGTAAAATCAGTAAGTATAAGCGGTAACAAGGCACTACAAACGGGTATGGCGGCGGTGACCCCATCAACGGAAATCGCGCCGGTGGTTGAGAGTAATCTGCCCTCGAGCGAACTGCTGGCCGCCATCGAAACAGCCCCGGGATTGGCTATAAAATTCCCTTTCATTTTACTCGATGCAGCCATCGCTATGGCCCCTCCTTCTACCGCCCAGTAAATATTGCAGGCAAGGGCTCCCCCTGTTAATATGACTTGGGATGAAGGCCCGGGAGAGAAAGCACCTTCTATTTTTATGATGAAAATGGCATTCGCGTTTCCTCCTGCATCCATGACAAGATTTCCTTCAATTGAAGATGCTTCCGCAATTAAATAGGTTCCCGGTAAGAGCGTCTCGCCATTACCCAGGATAGCGGCATGGGTAGGAAAAGTCTGTTCGGATAGCTTCAACAGGTTATAGGCATCCTGCAGGTCTGCAGCAGCTTCTGCTGTAATGCTGTTCCCTGATTCAGTTTGTCCGGGTAATAAGTCGAAACCGGTGATGGCTCCATTGTTCGTCCCGATTCTGGGGGTAACGAAAGAAGTCCCGGTATTACTGACGGCTCCTGTGGTAGTAAAGAAAACAAAATTGGCGGCTGTTTTAAGGTCAGGCGCCTGTGCTGAAATAAAGGCTGAGAACAAAATAAGAGAAACGGCAGTAAAGAATATTGCCAGGTTTTTCATAGGATCGCTTTTTGGGTAAAATACAATGTACCCATAGAATCCAACAACAATGATGACTACCGATAATGTTATGCAGACTAAGTGGTAACTGTGAAAAGACTAAGTGGTTCGTGTCGATACTACGGGGTTACTGGCTGTTATTCTTGTGACATGGAGAGATGGATGGACAGACATGTTACCAGACATATGTGCTTTTACAGACCTTAACCTGGCTAACCGGCAGTTTTCATGCATTAAAAAAGGGAACAATCTATTCGATTGTTCCCTTTTTCCGAGGTCCCGAGCGGATTCGAACCGCTGTAGGAGCTTTTGCAGAGCTCTGCCTAGCCACTCGGCCACAGGACCCTTTTTTAAAACCGGTGCGAAAATAAGCATATTTTTGAAATAGATTTATTTCCGTCATATTAAACCAGTTATATGAGCAGAATTGCTGAATCTGAGCTGATCATCAATGATCGCGGAGCCGTTTACCACCTGGATCTCCGGCCCGAAGAGCTGGGCGATACCGTGGTAACCGTGGGCGACCCGGACCGGGTGGCCGAAGTGAGCAAGTATTTTGACCGGGTGGAGGTAAAACGCCAGCACCGGGAGTTTATCAGTCATACCGGGCTGGTGGGCAAAAAGCGGATTACCGTCCTTTCTTCCGGCATCGGCCCGGACAATATCGATATCGTGCTGAATGAACTGGACGCCCTGGTCAATATTGACTTTGTCAGCCGGGAGATTAAAAAAGAGCTGAAATCACTGAATATTGTACGATTGGGCACTTCGGGCTCCCTGCAAGCCGATATTCCGGTAGATAGTTTTGTGGCGTCCACCCATGGACTGGGCGTGGATAATCTGCTGAATTTTTACCGGCTGGACCATAATGATGAAGAGCAACAGCTCCTGCATTCTTTTATCACTCATACACAGATCCATAGCCAGACCGGCCATCCGTATATCAGCAGCTGCGCGGCTTCCCTGATTAAACATTTTGTAACGGATTTTCACCAGGGTATCACCGTTACCTGCCCCGGCTTCTATGGTCCGCAGGGCCGGGTACTGCGACTGGGTATCCGCAACCCCAACCTGATCAACCGGCTGACTGATTTTCGTTTTGGTCAGCACCGGATCAGTAATTTTGAAATGGAAACCTCCGCTATTTATGGCTTGGGGAAATTATTAGGCCATAATTGTCTTGCCCTGAATGCCATTGTAGCAAACCGGGTAAAACAGGAATTCTCCAAAGACGGGAAAGCCGCCGTGGAAAACCTGATTAAAAAATTTATTGAACAATTCGCCGATCATATCTGATGAAATTTCATTTTTATAAATACCAGGGCACGGGTAATGATTTTATTTTGGCTGATAACCGGGGACAAGCGTATTCCGGTCTGACTACGGCCCAGATTAATCATTTATGCAACCGCCGCTTCGGCATCGGGGCCGACGGACTGATGTTGCTGAATACACTCGAGGGCTATGATTTCGAAATGAAATATTATAACGCGGATGGCAAAGAAGGCAGCATGTGCGGCAATGGCGGACGGTGCATCACCAAGTTTGCCTATCACCTCGGTATACACCGGGAGACCTATCATTTCCTGGCCTCCGATGGGCCCCATGAAGCGGAGATTGATATTGAAGGAATCGTATCTCTGAAGATGAAAGATGTGGATCATATCCGGAAATTTCATGGCGACTTTATCCTGAATACCGGTTCCCCCCATTATATAAGGCTGGTAAAAGAAGTGATGGACCTGGATGTATATAAGAAAGGACATGAGATCCGGTATAGCCGTGATTTTGCGGAAGAAGGGATCAATGTAAATTTTGTGGAACAACAGGATAATACCAATAAGATCAAAGTACGTACCTATGAACGGGGGGTGGAAGACGAAACCTACTCCTGCGGCACCGGAGTAACTGCTGCGGCCCTGATGAGTTATCATAATGAAAACGGGTACAATGATATTGAAGTAACGACATTGGGCGGCAACCTGACAGTAGAGTTTGAACGGACTGACAATGAGACTTACCATAATATCTGGCTTTGTGGCCCTGCAGAACGGGTATTCGAAGGCACACTGGAAATCAACTAACTCATTTAAGATTGAAAAGGGAATCTGCCCGGGCGGGCTTACCTTTACGACGCTATGATTCAGTATTTCAAAAACAACAACCTGCAGACGGTGGAAATTGACAAGCCGGAGACCGGCTCCTGGGTCAATATTTTACCTCCCCTGAAGCAGGAAGAGTTTTTTGAATTATCGGAAGGACTGGATATACCCATTGACTTCCTGACCGACTCCCTGGATATCGACGAAAGAAGCCGCTTTGAAGAAGAGGATAATGTCCGGCTGATTGTAATCAAAACCCCGACGGAAAACAATTCGTTCAACGACAGTGATGCGTTCTATATCACCATTCCGATCTGTATTATCCTTACCCACAACCAGATCGTAACGGTCAACTCATTTGAAAACCCGGCCATTAAGAAATTCCTGAATACGTTTCCGCACCGAAATCCCGAAAAGAAGAACATGATGGTGCTGAAAGTGTTTGAAAAGATCGTCCAGAATTTCATGGATCACCTGAAAGAGATTAACCAACGGCGGAACCTGGTGGAACAGAAACTCTATGCCTCCAGTGAAAATGAGCAACTGCTGCAACTGATGCGGATCCAGAAAAGCCTGGTGTATTTTGTAACAGCACTCCGAAGCAATGAAATGCTGATGATGAAAATGGAACGGACCAATTTCCTGGGGCTGAATGAAGAAGAGAAAGAATTCCTGAATGACCTGATCGTGGATAATTCACAGGCCCTGGAGATGGCCAATATCTATACGAATATCCTCAGCAGTACCCTGGATGCTTTTGCAAGTATCATTGCCAATAACCAGAACCAGGTATTGAAACGACTGGCGGTAATCACCATTGTAATGACCTTCCCGGTACTGATCGCGAGTTTGTTCGGGATGAATGTACCCAGTGGCTTTGAACACTCCCCTTACGCTTTTTATATAGTTGCCCTGCTCTCCCTCGCTATTGCCGTGGCGATCGGCTGGCTGTTTCTACGTAAAAAAATATTCTGATCGTATGAACCGATTTAATATCCGGGTTTATGGATTACTGATCAATGAACTGAAACAGGTACTGGTCAGTGATGAACTGATCCGGGGCATGTATATAACTAAGTTTCCCGGGGGGGGACTGGAATTCGGGGAAGGAACGAGAGACTGTCTGCAGCGGGAATTTATGGAAGAGATGAATCTCAAAGTGACCATCGGTCATCATTTATACACGACCGACTATTTCCAGATGTCTGCTTTCAACCCGGAACACCAGATCATTTCGATTTATTATTTTGCCCATGCACAGGAAGAAATTACTGCGCCATTACGAAGTAAACCTTTTGATTTTGACGCTGCACAAATGGCCGTTTACGAAGAGAAAAAAGAAACCGAAACTTTCCGGTTTATAAATTGGGAAAATTTCTCCGACGCAGACCTGACCTTGCCAATTGATAAAATTGTAGCCGGACTGGTAAAAAAGCAATACTGATTTTACCACACTACTTTTTACTCATCAGACATCGCGGCTTTTTTCATTTCAGCTGCTCTCTCATGTCCCAGGTATTTTTCGATCCAGCCATGAACAGCATAGATCACCGGTGTCAGTAAGAGCGCTACGATAAACTTATAGATATAGTTGACAATACAGATGGCGATCAGCTGATCAAAGGGCCAGGGGTCTCCTTGTCCTTTTACCAGTTTGGGATAGAGATAAAAGGCAATGATCAGTACCACAAAACTGTCGATCAGTTGGGAGACAATGGTGGAGCCGGTGGCCCGGAGCCAGATCTTTTTCTCGCCCGTCCATTTTTTGATCTTATGAAAAACGAACACATCCAGTAACTGGGCCACGAGGAAAGCAGTCATGGAGGCGATAATGATGCCCAATCCCTGCCCGTAAATACCATGAAAAGCCGTTTCCATATTTTCAATCCCAATATCCTTTTTACTGGTCACCCACCAGGTATTGGGGGTAGTTTGTAAGGCGCCAAAGACGATCAGGAAACCAAAGCCGATCAGGGCAATGGTGAGCCAGCTGAGGAAACGCACCCCTTTCACCCCGTAGTATTCATTAATGATATCAGTCATTACAAACACCACCGGCCACAACAAGACCCCGCAGGTGAGATTGAAGGAATAGGTGCCGCCGAATAAATGGATCGCCGCCGGTTTAATGCCCAGCGTTGCTTCGAGTGAAAAAATTTTCACCCCGATAAATTCGGCGATCAGCGCGGTGGAAATAAAAATCCCCGCGAGAATAATGAATAAACGGGTGGGTTTATCCCTGATGATAGTATGGATCATTGAGGTAAAATATATAATAGACTAATACACACAGAAAAATAATATTAGCAATGATCAGCCATAACGGAACAATCTGTCTGAGTTTTTTCTTCGAAAAAGCGACTAAAAGATAACAAAGTACCGTGAAGGGAACCAGCACCATTCCCATCCCATACCCGATCATGATAATTGTGGAGGATATGGGTTCATTATTCTCTGTTTTGGCCATCGCTATGCCCAAAGAAACCAGGAAAGCAATGCCACAGATAAAGGCCAGTCGGGATAAAAATAAAAGCCAGCGCATCAGCAATTTTCGCCTAAAATAGCATTATTTTGGCAGCTAAATACCGACGGTGTATGAAGAATTCCCTGCTGAAAAAATTACTCCCCCACGCCCTTGCTCTTGTGCTCTTTCTTGCTGTCTCTGCCCTGTTTTGCAAACCGGTGCTGGAAGGCAATGTGATGAACCAGCATGACAATGTAGGCTGGAAAGGGATGGCCCAGAACTCCTTTGAATACAAGGAGAAAAATGGTCATTTCCCCCTGTGGAATCCCAATCTTTTCAGCGGAATGCCCAATTACCAGGTAGCGATGGAAGGAAAGACCATCCTGCCCGATACGGTAAAAGTCATGTCCCTGGGGCTGCCCAAACCCATGAACTTCTTCTTCCTGGCCTGTCTCTGTTTTTATATCCTGGCCCTCGTTATGGGCGTAAACCCTATTGTGGGTATGATTGGTGCCCTCGCCTATTCGTTCTCAACCTATAACCCCGTAATCGTGGCAGCAGGTCACGATACCCAGATGCTGGCCACAGCATTTATGCCCTTGTTGATGGCCGGACTGATTAGTATTTACAATAAAAAATACTGGCTGGGACTGGCGCTGACCACTTTTGGCACATACCAGGAACTGAGCGTAAACCACTTCCAGGTGAGCTACTATTTTTTCCTGATTGCCGTACTGGTCACCCTTGGTTACCTGGTTAAATGGATCAAAGAAAAAGACTGGAAACATATTGGTATTGCCGGCGGATTAACCGTGCTGGCAGCCGTCATTGGTGTAGCAGGGAATGCGCTTGTATTGATGACCACTTCTGAATACAGTAAGTTCACCATGCGGGGTGGCAAAGAAATATCTATTGAAGGGGATTCCGTTAAAAAAGCCAATACCAGCGGGCTCGACACCAGTTATGCGTTTGAATATAGTTTAGGTAAAGCTGAAACCTTCACCCTCCTTATGCCTAATGCATTTGGTGGCGGCAGCTATGCCCGTTTTGGGGAAGGATCCAAAGTGGCAGAAAAATTATCCGACAAAGGATTTGCACCCAATCAGGCGGAGCAGATTGCACAGAGTATGCAGAAATACTGGGGTAAGATATTCACGGCCGGACCTGCCTACCTGGGTGTAATTATTTTTATACTCGGCCTGATCGGCTTTGTGGTCATCCGGTCTCCTTTACGTTGGGGATTATTGGCGGCTACCCTGCTGGGTATATTCATGACCTGGGGTAAGAACTTTGCGGGCTTCAATGTATTCCTGTTTGAGCATCTGCCCTTGTATAATAAGTTCAGGGCTCCATCCTTTGCCCAGGTGATCCCGCAGTTCACCATGGCCATTATGACCATACTTACCCTTCAGCAATTAATTTTTGCCGAAAAGAGCCGTGAATTCTTTACCAAAAACATGAAACCCATCCTGTATACAGTAGGTGGATTATTTGGCTTACTGGCACTGTTGTATATCGGAATGGATTATGGAAGCGGTGATGATGCCGGTATCCTTTCCGGGTCTGTACAACAAACAGGTAATGATGAAGTGGGCCGTATTATTGTTTCTGCTCTGAAAGATGAAAGAAAGTCCATGTTTGGCGGACAGATCCTCCGTGCCTTTGGTATTGTCTTGATGGCTGCTTTGACCCTGCTCCTATTTGCCAAGGGAAAAATTTCTGCCCTGGTGGCCGGAATCGTACTGTTGGTGATCAGTACCCTGGACATTACAATCTCCAGTTATAAATTCTTCAATAACGATAATGATCAATATTCAGAACGCCGTGACGCTGATAAGCTTTTTGTAAGTACGGATGATTATGCCAATGCCAACTTCAGTGCCTCCCCATTTGATACACAGATAAAAACAGACCAATCACCCAATTACCGGGTATTTAATATGCTGGGGACTTCAAGCGGAAGTCCGTTCAGTGAATCCCGTACTTCCTACTTCCATAAATCGGTAGGCGGTTATCATCCGGCCAAACTGCGGATCTACCAGGACATTATCGAACGTTATTTCAGCCGATCCACCAATCCGGGTGTGTTAAATATGCTGAATACAAAATACCTGATCACACAAAGTCCGTTTAGTGGCGGAGATACCCTGATCAAACGCGAGGAAGCTTTTGGCCCCTGCTGGCTGGTCAGTCATGTTAAAGTGGTGGAAGATCGCGTAGCCTCTATCAATGCCCTGGGCAGCACCAATCTCCGTGATACAGCGATCGTGGAGAAAGCGGCCGCAACAGGTCTTATACAACCCCTGCGCGACTCCCTGGCCACGATCAGCATGACGAAATTTGATAATGACGCGGTGGAATATGAAGTGAATGGCAGCGGCCCCCAGTTTGCCGTATTCAGCGAGATTTATTATCCCAAGGGCTGGAACGCTTATGTGGATGGGAAGAAAACCGATTACCTCAATGTCAACTATTTGTTACGCGGTATCTCCGTACCAGCAGGTAAACATGCCATAAAATTTGTGTTTGAGCCTGAATCTGTGGCCAAGGGCCGTTCGATTATGTTCATCGCGTCGATCCTGATTGCCCTGATCCTGGTTGGCGGACTCTTTATGGCCTGGAAAGAAAGCAGTAAGGCCAGCTAATCGTGATGAAGAAAATACTCGCGATAGCGCCCTATCCTTACCTGCCTTATTTCTCAGGGGGACAAAAATTTATCGCGCAGTTCCTGGAACACCTGGCGGATGAAACGGAACTCACGGTAATTGGAGTGGAAACGAATGACCCTTCCACGGTTTCGAATTACCGCTTACTTCCCTGGTTGAAAAAAACATTTACCCGTTATATGGACCTGCGGCTGATCGGCCGCATCAGTCGTGAAGTAAAGACCGGCGGACACGAAGCCCTGATCTGTGAACATCCTTACCTAGCCTGGCTTTGCTGGCTGGTCAGTAAAAAAACCGGCATTCCCTGGTACCTGCATACCCACAATATCGAATACCAGCGTTTCCGCTCTATGGGTAAGTGGTGGTGGCCGATTCTTCAATTTTATGAACGGTGGGCATTCCGCAAGGCCAATAAACTTTTCTTTATCACCCCGGAGGACCGGGCCTTTGCTGTAAAAAACTGGAACATACCGGATACTAAATGCATGGATCTGCCTTTCGGCGTTACGATCCCCGGGTACCCTTCAGATAAAGCGGTAAAGAAACAGGAAGTGAGCACCCGGCACGGAATCGCTCCTGACGAGACCCTTATTCTCTTTAACGGATTACTGAGTTATAAACCCAACCTGGATGCACTGATGGCCATTTTGGAAAAGATCAACCCACTCATCATGGCCTCTTCTGATTTCAGGTACCGCATTATTGTCTGTGGGAAAGGCTTACCGGATAACCTCAATGCCCTCCAGGAATACAAGGAACAACATATCATTTATGCAGGTTTTGTGGAAGACATTGAATCTTACTTTACAGCGGCTGACCTCTTCCTGAACCCCGTACAGAGTGGCGGTGGCATCAAAACCAAGATGGTGGAAGCCATTGCCTATGGCGCCACAGTCATAGCTACCGAAACCGGGGCTACCGGCATCCTGCGGGAGGTTTGCGGGGAAAAACTGATCACGGTTCCGGATAATGACTGGACCTCCTTTGCAAAAGCGGTTACTGACCAGCGTGAATCTTTATTTGTCACCCCGCATAGCTACTACGAATATTATTACTGGAAAAATCTGGCGCGGCGAATTGCGTCCCGGCTTTAAGTGTTGCCCGGTTTCATGCGGAATCCCTCTTTCAATCCCTGTATGAGTTTTTGTTTCCGCACTTTATCGAAACTCAGCCAAAAAGCCACCCTTGACAACAAAGTATAGCCCAGGGCAAAATAGCGCCGGAAGCCCCTGAAATTTTTACGGATAAAATAGATCTTATTGCGGTTGGAATAATAAACATAGAACGGCGAATTGGTCCCTACGGAAGAAGATACTTTATGTAAGAGTACCAATGACGGGTCGTAAAATATCCGGTAGCCCATACGGGTGGCACGCAATACAAAATCCGTATCATCGTAGTAGGCGAAGTAACGCTCATCCATGATCCCCACTTTTTCAAACACTTCCTTTTTCACCAGCATAAAACAGGTGGGGGAATAGGTACAGTGTTTTGCCACATTAAATGCAGGGCTATCTTCCTTATTCATGCCGTAATGCACGCCCAGGGCCCGCCACTCATCCATATAGCCTCCGGCCATCCAGAGTTTTTTTTCACCGTAATAATAGATTTTGGGAACGATCATGTCCTCCCCTTTCTCATCAGCCAGGGAGACCAGCTGACTGAACATATACTCCTGTTCTATATCGATATCATTGTTGAGGATGAGGACGTGGTCGCAGTGGTCCTGCAGGGAAAGTTTTATTCCGGTATTATTCCCGGCCGCCACACCGATATTGCCCCCGGTGTTGACATATTTATAAGCAGTCACCGGGTATTGCGCCAGGCAGCGGGCAATCATTTCATCGGTTGCCGGACTGGCTGAATTGTCGATCAGGTAAAGAATGTAGTCCTTATGGTTCTGGATAGATACACTTTTGAAGAAGTCGGGCAGCACTTCATCACATTTATACAATACCGTTACCAATCCGATCCTTGCCATAGTTAATTATTTCATCAGGCCTTTTGCTTTCATTTCCGCTATGGATTCATCGTAGCGGCTGGTCTGTACTTCCTGGGCTTTGACCCATACTGTAAACTGGCGGAGGCCTTCTGCAAAGGACACAGCCGGACGGAATCCCAGTAAGTTTTCAATTTTAGACATATCCGCATAATTATGCCGGATATCTCCCAGGCGGTAATTGCCGGACACATTTACCGGTACTTCTTTCCCGTACAAGGCAATGAGTCCTTCGGCGACTTCCTGTACTGTTGTGGGAATACCGGTCCCCACATTGAATATCTGCCCGTTGGCTTCCTCCTTCTCTATACCAAAAAAAGTGGCGCGGATCACATCACTGATAAACACAAAATCGCGGCTTTCCTTTCCGTCTTCAAAAATGTTGACCGGTTTATTATTCAGCACCAGTGTAGAGAAAATTGACAGGATACCGGTGTAAGGATTGGTCAGAGACTGTCCGGGACCATAAACATTCTGGTAACGGAAGGCCACCGGGGCAATGCCCAGTGTGGGACAAACCGTCATCACCATTTGCTCCTGGTTTTGCTTGGTGATACCGTATACCGAAGAGGGATGAATCTTTGACTCCTCATCGGTGGCGACGAGTTGCAATGGACTGACGGCGCCAGGATAGGTTACTTCAAATTGTCCTTTGTCCATATCCGCCGCTATCCGGTGTTTCGGGTATACGGGCCCCAGTTCAGCTGAAATATATTTTCCTTCTCCGTAGATGGCGCGGGAGGAAGCAATGATCACTTTTTTTACGGCTGTTTTTTGATTAGCCAACAAATCCAGCATCAGGGCCGTACCGCCGATATTCACGTCGGCGTAATGACTAATCTGGTACATGGATTGTCCGGTACCGGTTTCGGCAGCCAGGTGTACGATCACTTCACTCTCACCAATCGCTTTTTCCCAATCACTGCGGGAAGTAACGGTGCCATGAATAAAACGGACTTTGTCTTTAACAGACCGGTAAAGCGGTGAGCTTTTTTCCGGATCGGTGCCATGAATCTGTTCCGATAAATTATCCAGTACTGTAACAGTACATCCTTCCTGTATGAGGTAAAGGGCCAGTCCGGAACCGATAAATCCGGCTCCCCCGGTGATCAGTATATTTTTGTAACGCATGATTTCCGTTTTCAGATAAAATGGCCGTCCTTATCCGTACGCCTCCATTCCTTTTTGTCCAGGTCAAATCGTTTTATAA
>Ga0209717_1000602_pt1 | contig 43536 bp, 37 predicted proteins | sample AD_UKC048_MetaG_FD_184418 | JGI IMG/M metagenome (GOLD analysis project Ga0209717, IMG submission 184418) | Active sludge microbial communities of municipal wastewater-treating anaerobic digesters from USA - AD_UKC048_MetaG (SPAdes) (version 2) | ecosystem: Engineered > Bioreactor > Anaerobic >...
TTTGAGGTTGCCGTTTTTATGGGTGATCAGGTAGCTGAGGTTCTTTTCAATTTCATCTTCCAGTAAAAGGGTGGAAGAGATTTTTCCGGTACCATTACAACTCGGGCAGACTTCCTGGGTATTGATATTCATTTCCGGCTTCATCCGCTGGCGTGTGATCTGCATCAGGCCAAACTTGGAGATCGGCAGTACCGCATGCTTGGCACGATCGGTACTCATGAACTCTTCCATTCTTTCGACCAGCTTCCGTTTGTTGTCGGGCAGCTTCATATCGATGAAGTCTACTACAATAATACCTCCGAGGTCGCGCAGGCGCAGCTGACGGGCAATTTCTTCTGCCGCTTCCAGGTTGGTTTCGAGGGCATTTTGCTCCTGGTTATTGCTGACACTCTTATAACCGCTGTTAACGTCAATAACATGCAGGGCTTCGGTGTGTTCAATGATCACATAGGCGCCGCTGTTGAGGTTGACCGTTTTGCCGAAAGAGGATTTCACTTGTTTGGTAATGCCGAAAGAATCGAAAATGGTGGATCCGTTCTGGTAAAAGGAAATGATATCCGCTTTATCCGGTGCTATGCGCTGGATATAGCTTTTAGTATCTGCAAAAATCGTTTTGTCATTGACCACAATCCGGTTGAAGTCTTCGTTGAGCAGATCGCGCAGAATACTCGTAGTCTTGGTCTGCTCACTCAGGATCTTGGCCGGCGCCACAGCTCCTTTCAGATTTTTCTGAATGGTTTCCCACATCTCTACGAGGGCAGAAAGATCTTCATGAAGTTCGGCCGTGTTCTTTCCTTCCGCCGCGGTCCGTACAATCACGCCGAAATTCTTTGATTTGATGGCTTCCACAATCTTCTGCAGGCGTTTTCTTTCCTCCGAAGAATGGATCTTCCGGGAAACGGCTACAATATCATTAAAGGGAGTGAGTACCACAAAACGGCCGGGCAGGGAGATTTCACAGCTCAGACGGGGGCCTTTGGCAGCGATGGGTTCTTTGAGAATCTGAACGAGAATATGCGGTTTACCACCCAGTACTTCATTGATCTTGCCGGTCTTTACGATCTCGGGTTCAATCGTGAATTTGCCAAAATCCAGTCCCTGCTCAGACTTATGGTTCATGCACATGGTCGTGAACTTCAGGAGGGATTTGGCATAAGGGCTCAGGTCGGTATAATGCAGAAAGGCGTCTTTTTCAAAACCCACATCTACAAATGCCGCGTTCAGTCCCGGAATCAGTTTTTTAACTTTTCCGAGATACAGGTCTCCCACAGCAAAACGTGCATCCGTTTTTTCGTTATGCAGTTCTACCAGCTTTTTATCTTCCAGCAGGGCGATTTCAACGCCCTGGGGAGCCGCATTAATAATTAGTTCTTTGTTCATTACAGCTTACATAAATGAAACACCTTAGTGCTGTAAACACCAGTTGCCAGGCATCCGTATGGAATGCGGGTTGTACCTGTAGAAAATTTGCGGGTTAATGTGGGCGGGGTGCAAACGAATACGGCGAAACAACCGGTGAACTGAATAAAAGAGTTTAAAAGTTTAAAAGGTTAAAGAAGTTTAAAAGGTTGAGGAGATTATCTAACCTCTTGAACCTTTTAAACCTTTTAAACCTGTTGAACTTATTTGTTCCTCTTCTTATGACGGTTCTTTCTCAGTCTTTTTTTACGCTTATGCGTCGCAATTTTATGACGCTTCCTTTTTTTACCACAAGGCATAATCAAATGAATTTAAATACTTGTTTATAATAAGTTTACTTATCCTCTTTCTTCAGGTCTTCGATCCGTTGTCTCACCGCGGCTTTTACTTCAGGCTGCTGTATGAATGCAAGGCTTTTTTCATACCACTGAATGGCATTTTTGAATTCCTGTTTTCTTTCGAAAAGATCCGCCATCAGCAGGTGAGATTCCCAGTTATCCGGCTGCAGTTTTATCACCGTCTCTAAACGGCTGATCGCTTTATCAAATTGCCCGGACAGCATGGATCCCTTTACCAGGGTCAGCTGCGCATATATATTGGTGCTGTCTTTCTGTACCACTTCCCTGATTTTGGCGATACCTTCCATGGGATTAGAAGTTATATTGCCAAAAAGGTAGCAGGCACCCAGCCCAACTTTAGCGGAATCATTATCCGGGTTAATTTTCAAAGAACGTTCAAACAAATCTTTGGCTTGCAACGCTTTCCACATCCTCCGGTTGTCCAGTTGATCGTTTTGCAGCTCATCCAAAAATAAGCGGGCTGCAAAGGTGAGGCTTTTTTCGGAATTTTCCAATCTTGCTCCTTCAGCTTCATACCAGGCATAGGGTTCGAAGATCCGGGCTGAATCTTTCCAGAAGTGCGATAACTGGTGATATACACTGAGTTGCTGATTTTTTACATCCCCGCGCGTGATACTGTTTTCCAGATTATTGATCCAGATCAGTTGATTGGGACTCAGACTTTTTTTAGCTTGTAAAAGTAAGGTGTCGATGGAAAAATCGGAGGCTGCCGGACCATGATCATGGCCGTCATCCGCAGAATGCTGCTGATTATCAGTAGCTAAAGCCGGTTTGTATTCAGGCGTTATCCGGGCAAACTTAAAAATGACTAAAGTCAGTATGCCGGCTACAGCGAGTGTAATCCATTGAGGTTTCTTCACAAATCAAAAATTTCAGGATGCAAAAGTACCTCAAACGCCCTGATATGCGGTTAAATGTGGAAGGAATATTTAGGAATATGCTTATTCAGCATCTTCACCAGGTCCTGCATCGGGCTTAACTTCTTTTAGCTTCTTCACTTCTGCCACAAATTCTTTGGCAGGCTTAAAGGCAGGGATAAAATGCTCAGGAATATGAACAGCAATATTCTTTTTAATATTACGACCGATTTTGGCAGCACGCTTCTTCGTAATAAAACTACCAAAGCCACGTATATAAATATTTTCGCCGGCAGCAAGGGTGTCTTTTACTTCTTTAAACATAGTCTCAAGAGTAACAAGCACATCTACCTTGGGTATGCCTGTTTTTTCAGATATCTGATTTACCAGGTCGGCTTTTCTCATTTTTGATGGGTTTAATTGGTTAACAAAGACCAATTTATAACAAAATTAGATGATAGTCAACTAAATAGGAATATTTTTTTTCTTCTAAACCGGAGATTTTTCCCAAAATCCCGGATATTTAACCCCCGAAACCAGCGAAAGACCCCTTTTTTCATGTTTACACCCCCCTCATCAGTCCTGAAAAGTAGCTTTACCAAAGGACTGCTGCAATGGAATCAGGAGCAGAATACCCGGCAAATGCCCTGGAAAGGAGAAAAGGACCCTTACCGTATCTGGATCAGTGAAATTATTCTGCAACAAACCCGGGTGGAACAGGGACTTTCTTATTACAATAATTTTATCCGGACTTTCCCAACCATCCGGCACCTGGCCAAGGCCCCGGACGAAAAAGTCTTTAAATGCTGGGAGGGCCTGGGGTATTATTCGCGCTGCCGGAATCTTTTGGCTACCGCACGCTTTATCGTTAATGAACGCAATGGCCATTTTCCGGATACCTATGAGGATATACTCCAACTGAAAGGAGTGGGCCCCTATACCGCAGCGGCAATTTCTTCCTTTGCCTTTCAATTGCCCCATGCGGTGGTGGATGGAAATGTGTTCCGGGTACTGAGCCGTTATTTTGGAATTGATATTGCCACGGATTCCACTGCAGGTAAAAAACTTTTTACCACCCTGGCCCAGGAATTGCTGGACCCCAGGCAACCCGGTCCCTATAATCAGGCGATCATGGATTTCGGCGCGGTGATTTGTAAACCAGCCGCTCCCTTGTGTACCGGTTGTGTGTTCCGGAAAAAATGTGTGGCTTTGAAAATGCAACAAGTGGACGCACTTCCGGTTAAACAAAAAAAGACCCGGGTTCGTGAACGCTGGTTGAATTATATCGTGGTGGTTTGTAATCAGGAAGTGGCGATACAACAACGCACGGCAAAAGATATCTGGCAGGACCTGTATGAATTCCCGTTGATTGAGACAAAAAAGGCAGTGAATAAATCAGCCCTGATGAAATCAGCCACCTGGAAGAAATGGCTGGGTGATACGGTGCTGATCCGGCAGGCTGATCCGGTAAAGGAACGCCAGCTATTATCACACCAATTGGTTCATGGATATTTTATACTGTTGCAAACCGACCGGAAGCCCAGGGCAATGGCGGGTTGGCAGTGGGTGAAAAAGAATAAGTTAGGTACATTTTCTTTTCCGGGACTGATTAACCGGTACCTGTCTGATGGGTTCAGTATTTAACAATGAAGACCGGTTAAAACAGGATTTGACAGGCATTTGTTGTTTCCGCTCAAAAAAGGAATTAACTTTAAGACGATTGCAGCCCTTAGATGAATTTCTAACCAAAAGAATAAATGTATGAGAGGAGTTAACAGAGTCATGCTGATCGGAAACCTGGGTAAGGATCCAGATGTTCAGCACCTGGAGGGCAATATCGCGGTGGCCAAATTTCCCCTGGCCACCACTGAAACCTTTAAAGACCGGAATGGTAAATTGGTTTCGCAAACAGAGTGGCATACCGTGGTGCTCTGGAGAGGATTGGCCGAGCTGGCCCAGAAATACCTGCACAAAAGCAGCCTGGTCTATATTGAAGGCCGTTTACGTACCCGCAGCTGGGATGATAAAGACGGCAACCGCAAGTTTGCCACCGAAGTAGTGGGTGACAACCTGATTATGCTGGATAAGCGATCCGATGCTGGCGCATCCGGAGAAAGCGGAGGCATGGAAGGCATGGGCGGTAATGATATGCCAATGGGTGATCCTGGTGAAAATCTCCCCTTTTAACGATAATCTGTAAATACAATACCTTTGCCGGAATGACGGCAGGACCCTGGTGCTGCCGTTATCATGACCGGCCAATCCGGTTCATTTTTAATAAAATCCATAGCATTGGAAATTCATCCGGATATTCTTTCTGTTACCGACCGCCTGCTTTATTTCCTGTTATCGGTAAATATGCAGGGAACCACTTTTCTCGCCGTTACCCTGCTGGTATTACTGGTGATCACTTTTGCTATTTCCGGTTCGGAAGTCGCCCTTTTCTCCCTGAATAAGAAAGATCTTGATATGCTGAAGACCAAACAGCATGCTTCCGCCAAACGGATTGTTACCCTGCTGGAAGAACCGAAGGAAGTTTATGCGTCCCTTTTGATTGCCGGCACATTTGTCAATATCAGTATTATCGTACTTTCCAATTTTCTGCTGACCGAACTGATTGATTTTACCCGCCTGGGTTCCTTCCCCGAACTCGTGATCAAAGTGGTGGTTATAGTGATACTCCTCGTTTTTATCGGTCGCATATTTCCAAAAGTCTGGGCCACCCAGAATAACCTGCGCTTTGCGTATGACTGGTCCTTCCTGGTGGAAGGGCTCCACCTCCTGTTGAGAAGACTAAGCAAGTGGATCGTGAAACTGGCTGATGGGATCGGAAAAAAACTAGGCGCGGATAAATCAGCGCTGCTTACCATGCAGGAACTGGATGAGGCCATAGATATTAAAACCGATGAGGAAGCTTCGCCGGAAGAAAAAAATATCATGAAAGGGGTCGTGAAGTTTAGTAAAATCTCAGTGAAACAGATCATGCGGAGCCGTCTTTATGTAAACGGGATCAGTTATAATTCCAGTTTTTCAGAACTGGTACGCCGGGTGGAAGAACTGCATTATTCCCGACTGCCTGTTTATAAAGACAGTCTGGATGAAGTGGTGGGTATTTTGAATACCAAGGACCTGATTCCTTATCTCAATGAAGGGGAGCTTTTTGACTGGCATTCCCTGATGCGGCAGCCTTATTTTGTACCGGAACCTAAACTGATTGAAGACCTGCTGAAAGAGTTTCAACAGAAAAGAACGCATTTTGCAGTGGTTGTCGATGAATTCGGCGGTACCAGCGGGATCGTTACGATGGAAGATATCCTGGAAGAAGTGATCGGGGATATCCGGGATGAATTTGATGAGGAGGAAAATGACAGCTACAAACTCGATGACTACAATTATATTTTTGAAGGGAAGATCATGATCCACGATATGTGCCGGATTATGAAGCTCCCCATGAATACCTTTGATCATATCAAAGGGGAAAGCGAATCACTGGCCGGTCTCGTACTGGAACTGGCCGGCGAACTGCCCACGGTGGACTGGGTGATCCCCTGTGGCGATTTTGAATTTGCCATTATGCAGGCAGAGAATAACCGTATCCAGTTAGTCAAAGTGACCATTAAACCGAAACAATGATCCGGATGACCCGTCAGCGCCTTAGCTATCTTCTTTGTGCCATGCTGTTGGCATCATTCAGCCTTTTGTCCTGCAACAGCGATTATTCCGTTGGGAAAAAGAAAGGCTATTTCCGGATCAGCTTCCCCGAAAAAAAGTACCAGGTATTTGACCAACCCGGCTATCCCTACACGTTTGAATACCCGGTGTATGCAACGGTGACCCGGGATACTACTTTCTTTGATGACAAGGCAGGTGACTGGTGGATTAATATTGATTTTCCCCGGTTTGAAGGACGGATCCATGTAAGCTATAAACCGATCAATGCGGAAAACCGTTTCGATTCGCTGGTGAGCGATGGTTTTAAAATGGCTTTTAAACAGCACGTGGATGTATCCACCGGAATCAATGACAGCCTGATCCAGACACCCAATGGGGTGGAGGGCATTTACTTTTCACTGGGTGGAAATACCGCCACCGCCAACCAGTTTTTCCTGACCGATTCAACCCGTCATTTCCTGCGGGGCGCTCTCTACTTCAATGCAGCGCCCAATGCTGACTCGCTGGGTATCGTCAACGACTTCCTGAAACAGGACCTTAAGCAATTGATCAACACGCTTCGCTGGGTACCAGTTGGTGATAACACCAACAGGTAGTGGAGTCCAGTTGGTGAAAACACCAACAGGTAACCAGTTGGTGAAAACACCAACCAGATGCAGTATCTTGTTGGTGTTTTCACCAACAAGATATATACCCATGAATCGGTTACGCAGACTCATCCCCGTTATACTCCTATTGATTGTATCCCTGTCCGCCCGTTCCCAGGAAGCGGCAGCAGTGGATTCACTCCGCATGGCAATGGCCAAGGCAAATACGCTTGAGGAAAAATTTCCCCTGATGGAAGAGCTCAGCCGGGTGCTGATGAATGTGAATCCGGCACAGTCGGATGAGGTCGGATCACAATTAATTACGCTGGCAGAAGAATCCCGGGATCGTAAATACATGTTTAAGGCCTATCTCTCTAACGGAACCCGATGCAGTTATATGGCGAGTCAGAAAGCCTACTCAGATAAATCCCTCAGTTTTTACAATAAAGCACTGGAGCTGGCCAGGCAAAACCGTTTGACGGAAGAAACCGCAATCGCTCAGCAACACCTGGCTTTGTTCTACCTCATGATTCCGGATAAGGAGAAAGCATTTGCCTATATCACCCAGGCTTCTTCCCAGACTGCCACCTTGCCGAATGATAGTCTTCGGGCAGAATCCTTCAATATTTTCGGCCAGGTGTATCAGGCCAAAAACGAATATATAATGGCCCTGCGCAGTTACCTGAATGGCCTGCGGCTGGCGGAGGAAATAAAGAATCCCGCACTGGTGCGAAACTGTTATATCTACCTCTCCGATTTCTATTCAGATATTGAGGATTATGACAAATCGATTGACTATATGACCCTGGCCTATAAAAAGCTGGATCAGATCAACGAAAAAAATGTGGCTTATCAGAAAGTCATTTATACTAATAACCTGGGCAATCTCTTCGCGAAAAAAAAGAATTATGATATCGCTATCAGTTATTTTGAACGGTCGATCCGGATGGCGGACTCCCTGAAATTCTCTACCCTGAAAATTCCGGGTTATATCAGCCTGCTCAACCAGTACCTGCGGATTGATGAGCCACAAAAGGCACTGAATTACCTGAATTCAAAAGAAGGCGACGAGCTGAAGAAATACCTGACCAATTTCGGGATGGCCCCGGTGATCGACCAGGCTTACGGGGTGGTATATACAGGTCTGGGCCGCTATGATTCTGCCGGTATTTTATTGGAAAAAGCAGGTCCGATGTTTGAAAACAGTGGTAACGATTACAATAAAGTGGGGTTTTTGGCCCAGCTGGCTTCCTATTACAATAAGTCAGGAAATTACAAAATGGCTATTGAGAAATATCTCCTGGTAAAAGAATTCAGTGAGCGGAATGGCTGGCTGGAGAATGTGGAAAAAGCCTCAAAATACCTGGATACGCTTTATCGTAAAACCGGCAATTTACAGGAGTCCGGAAAATACAATGCCCTTTATTATCAATATAAAGACAGTATCAAAACCCTGAAAAGGGAAAATGAAATGAGAAAAGAGGAGGCAGACGATGAACAACAGCGCCTGCTGAAATCGCAGAAAGAGGCGGAGGAGTTGAAAAAGAGAAGGAACAATATTCAGTACCTCGCAATCGTAATCGGCATTATCAGTCTTTTTTTATCCCTGGTGGTTCTCGGGATGTTTAAGGTGTCTGCCGGAGTAATCAAGGCCATTGGATTTTTTGTTTTCCTGATGTTCTTCGAGTTCATCTTCCTGATCTTTAAGAAGAATATTTATGAATTCACTAAGGGTGAGCCCTGGAAGGACCTGGCATTTATGATCGCCCTGGCTGCGATCCTGGTGCCCCTGCACCACTGGCTGGAACATAAAGTTCTGCACTACCTGACCTCCCATAACCGGCTGACGGCGGCGGGGCATCAGATACGGAGGAGGATATTCGGGAGGGGGGATGCTGAGTAGTTGGTGATAACACCAACTACTGGCGGGTGATAACACCAACTACTGGCTACGTCATTTACGGGATATACCCTGCCAGTTGTTGGTGTTTTCACCAACAACTGGTGTACCTTTGGGGCAAAACTTTAACGCTTGATAGTAATCGATAATATACTGGTGAGTGAAGATGTGGTGGACAAACGCTTTGTCTGCGATCTGAATAAATGCAAGGGTGGCTGCTGCGAGGAAGGTGATGCCGGGGCCCCGGTGGATGAAGATGAGATGCAGATTATGCGGGAAGTATATGATAAAGTGAAACATCTTCTGCCGGCGGATGCCATAAAAGAGATTGACCGCACCGGCCTGTTTGCCAAAGACGACGAATTTGGCTGGGTAACCAATACCATCGGCAGTAACAAAGGTATCTGCGTATTTGCCTTTCATGATGAACAACGGATTATCAAATGCGCTTTTGAACAGGCCTACCGGGACGGATTGATCAGTTGGAAGAAACCCATCAGCTGCCATTTATACCCGATCACGGCCAAGAAAGGGAAGAACGGGGATTATGAACGGGTAAATTACGAACCGCGGGAAGTATTGTGCAAACCGGGTTGTAATCTCGGGGAGGAATTAAAAGTGCCCGTGTACCAGTTCCTGAAAGAGCCACTGATTCGCAAGTATGGCGAAGATTTTTACAATGCCCTTGATACCATTGCCAAGGGTGAATGGGAGGAAATTGATTTCAAAGAAAAATAAACCTGTCACGTGAAAGAGAAATTTGCTGATTTTATTGCCAAAAGCACCGTTAAAGCGGCGGACCGTGACCATCGCCGGAAAATCAATTTCAATATCGGCAAATACAATTCCGTGGTGCCGCAGGGCAAAATGCAGTTCACGGATCTGCACCTGGCCCGCGAAAGAGCCAAGAATATTAAATGGAAAGCCATCTCCACCCTCGACACCCAGCTGGAGGATTTTGAAGCGGCTATTACTAAAAGAGGGGCTAAAGTAATCTGGGCCGAGAATGCAGCAGAAGCATTAGCAGCGGTGAAAAAGATCTGCGAAGAGAAAAACTGCAAGACCCTGGTGAAGAGCAAGAGTATGGTGACGGAAGAGATTCACCTGAATGAATTCCTGGAAAAAAACGGCATCGAATCAGTAGAGACCGACCTTGGTGAATATATCCAGCAACTGGACGGTGAGCCTCCCTATCATATTGTGACGCCCGCCATGCACAAAAGCAAGGAAGATGTGGCGAAACTTTTTTCACATAAACTCGGTACCGACCCCAAAGCCACGCCGGAACAACTGACCCTGGTGGCACGGAAAGTATTACGCGAAAAATACGTGCAGGCAGAAGTAGGGGTTACCGGTGCCAACTTTATCATTTCAGATATTGGCGGCATTGCCATTACAGAGAATGAAGGCAATGGCCGCTTGAGTTGCTCCATGCCCAAAACACATATCGTTATTGCGGGCATTGAGAAAGTAATTCCTTCCATGCAAGATCTGGCGCTTTTCTGGCCCCTGCTCTCCACTTTTGGTACAGGTCAGCGGGTAACGGTATACAATTCGATTATTACCGGTCCGCGTCAACCCAATGAAAAAGATGGTCCGGAAGAAATGTATGTGATCCTGCTGGATAATGGCCGTACCAATATCCTGGCCAATGAAAAAATGCGGGAGAGTTTGTACTGTATCCGTTGCGGTGCCTGCCTGAATGCCTGCCCTGTGTATAAAAATATCGGCGGTCATACTTATGGAGCTCCGTACAGCGGACCGATTGGTTCCGTAATCACCCCGCACCTGCAGGGGCTGGATGAATTCAAACACCTGAGTTATGCTTCTTCACTATGTGGTAACTGTACTGAAGTGTGCGCGGTGAAGATCAACCTGCATGAACTCCTGCTCGAAAACCGCAATGAAGCGGTGGAAGGCGGTCATAATACGTTTACTGAGAAAATTGCCTGGAAAATGTGGAAGCAGGCCATGCTTCGCCGCTCCTGGATGAATATGGCGAATGGAAGCACTAAAAGCTGGGTGGTCAACAGCCTGCTCACGGGCTGGAAAGAAAGCCGGGGTACCCTGGACTTCCCGCAGAAATCCTTTAACCAGTTATGGAAGGAAAAATTTAAAAACTAATCTTCCCCGGCTGAAGATCAACCAGGGAAGATCGCAGGCTTATTTTAATTCCTTCGCTTTATACAAAAGGGACAATATCTCCTGTAACGCATTTGGGTCTTTATTAAGGCTGATGGAATGTTCCAGGTAACCCACTGCCTGTTTTTTATCTCCCGTCAGTAAATAACCTTCGCCCAGGCTGGATGCCGTATTGGATGATTCCGGATAGAGATAGTAATTGATCCGGAACAGCTGAAGGGCTTCTTCTTTTTTTGCTTGTTTGATCAGCAGGTATCCCAGGCTGTTGAGTTCATGCTCGTTACTCACGAGGTACCGGACCTGTTCGGCCAGTCCGCGGATACTCGTGTTTTTATGCAGCAAACTTCCTTCACTCAGCCATTGCTGCACTAAACCAAAGGAGCGGTAATTGGGAGAATAGGGTTGTTTACTGAAAATACCAAGCAGGTCTTTTTCCAGCGAATGAACCGGGTATTCATTGATGCGGTTGATTTCTTTCCCGTTATTATTTACAATAAACACCGGCACCCTGAATACACCCTGCCCGGCCTCTTCATGACCCGGACTCTGTTTGTACAGCGAATCACCAGTACCCACCCCAATGATTGTCACCCTTTCCATGGGAAATGAAATGGCCGTCAGTAATTTGATAAAACGCGGCAATTCGCGTTTACTGTCGCCACACCAGCTGCCAAAGAAAATCCGGATACTCCATTTATCTTTCATTTCCTTTTTTAGTTGATTTACGGTTTCGGTATCTGGCGTATACTGGTCAAAGGCCGGTGTAAACCAGCTTCCATAAGGATCCGCTTTTAGTTGTTCTATCGTACAGGAACCATAGATAATTGCGGGTTCATTTGTTTTTTGTTGTCCGATCGATTGTATCGTTACGTATAGGCACAGGAATGCCCCTATCATTTTTTTCATATATTAAAATTGATGGTATTAAATAGCAAAGCCGCTCAGCTTTGTCTGTCTTTTGTTTTGCAATAAAATGGGAGGATTACAGACAGGGCGGATGCCAGGGAAGGGGTAGGTTACCGGACCGGATCCGGGCAATAGACCAGACCTGTTTCATTTTGACGGCCTCCATGAAGGGGGCAGGTAGCTGTATTTCTTTACTCAGCTGAATCGTTTCTTCACTGTATGTTTTACTATGTGTATGAACGGGGAGGTCGGTGCGGTTATCGGTCTGGTCGAGACCGGCAGTCTTGGTACAATCACAAGGGGGGCTGTCAAGACTGATGAAAGTATTCGTCAGCGTACATTCCAGGAAACGTAGCTGTTTTGCATATTGGGCGAATGCAAATAGAAGGAGAAATAATATGGCCGTCTTTTTTCTCAACAGCAGATGGTTGGTTTTGAATGGTGAACAGCTGGGTCAGGAGTACTGTCGAAGTTCTGCTGTATTTGGTTGCATCGTCTTTCCTCTTTTTGAAGCGATATAGGTATATTCGTTTGCGTAAGACCTGCACCATGATCGTTTTCAGCCCGATTGTCAGTAACCGATTAAAATATATTGTGGAGTTCACACTGGGTGAACTGACCGGGCAGCCTGTCATTCTTACCAGTGATGCCGCCGCTTTTATCGCCTATGACGGACTGGCTATTAATTATAGTCCGGCAAAGCTCCGGGATGCGGAACTGCGGATTACTCCCCATACTTTATTATTTGAAACCGGGATTCATCCCCAGGAAATCGAAATCAGTCACTGGCATGAACTACCTGTTTTTTTCCAGGGTGACGGGGATATCCCCTTTGATGTTTTCGCCGCCTGCTTCTACCTGCTGAGCCGGTATGAAGAATATCTCCCACATACAAAGGATTTGTACGGACGTTATCCGCATACAGCATCACTGTCCTTTAAAAACGGATTCCTCGATAAACCATTGATCAATTACTGGCTGAAGAATCTGGCCGCTTTGTTGAAAAGCCGGTTCCCGGACCTTGTGCTCAAAAAGCCAGACTTTAAATTCCTCCCCACTTATGATATAGATGAGGCGTTTTCTTTCCTTTATAAAGGCCCGGTAAGAAATGCAGGTGGCTTTTTACGGGACCTGTTAACCGGGAGTATTGGCCGATGCAGACTGCGGATGCAGGTGCTGACAGGTAGCAAACCCGATCCGTATGATTCATTTCAACACCTGCACCGCTTACATGAACGATATCACCTGGATCCCCTTTATTTTTTCCTGCTGGCCACCCACATAGGAAAGTATGACAAGAATACGGATCCATCGGGCAAAGCCATGCAGGCACTGATACGTACCCATGCTGCAAAAAACCGGACCGGTATCCATCCTTCCTGGCAAAGCGGGGATATGGCCTCATTGCTGGACGAAGAGAAAACGTTGCTGGAAACGATAACCGGCAAACCGGTAAGGGTTTCACGCCAGCACTATCTCCGTTTTACATTACCTGGTGGATACCGCAGACTACTGGAAGCCGGCATCCTGGAAGATCACTCCATGGGTTATGGCATGGTCAATGGATTCAGGGCCTCCGTGGCAGCGCCTTTTTACTGGTATGATCTGGAAAATGAAACAACAACGGACTTACGGCTATATCCTTTTTGCTATATGGATGCCAATTCTTTTTATGAACTGAAACAATCACCGGAAGCGGCGCTGGAGGAGATGAGACATTATTATTCTACCGTAAAAAATGTAAATGGATTACTGATTACGCTCTGGCATAATACCTTTCTTGGGACGGATCCGAAATTCAAAGGTTGGAAAGAAGTGTATGAAGAATTTCTGAAACTGGTGACGAACCGGTAGCGTCGGTTTACATGCCTTCGGTCTCCGGTTGTTCCGGTGGAGGCACAGCGGCTTTAAACGCTTTATTTACGAGGTACACTCCCAGTAAGGTTACCAATCCCCCGATCGTGATATAGATGTTCACCTTCTCATTGAACAATAACCATCCGAAAAAGACGGCGACCATCGGGTTGATATAGGCGTAAATGGACGCTTGTCCGGTGGGCAGGTTTTGGAGGGCATAGAGATAACAGACAAATGCCGTCAGTGACCCAAAGAGTACCAGGTAGCCAATGGCAGCCCAGGATTCCCAGGGGATACTGGTAAATGGAATATAGGGGATCAGGGACTGTGTACCTCCTTGTCCGTCGGACACCATGATCTGGCTGCCAGTCTTGGTGAACAGTAATAAAAGTATACCCGAGATCAGCATCTGCAAACCGAGACTGAAATAGGGATTAAAACTGGCTGCCTGTTTTTTGGTATAAATGGTGGCAAAGGCCCAGGTCCAGGTGGCAATCAGCGATAAGATGATACCCAGGCGGAATTCCGGGTTCATGAAATCCATCATGTGATCGAAAAAGATCACACAAACACCGGCAAAGCCCAGTAATAAACCAATGATGGCTTTTGTCGGGATCTTTTCACTCGAACTGAAAAGTCCGATGATCACGATCCATAATGGGAAGATAGCACCCATAATGGCACCCAGTCCGGCCGAAATATATTTAACGCCCCAGGTACTGAGGCCATTGCTCATAATAAAATTCAGGAAGCACAATACCAGTACCGGAATCCATTCACGGCCTTTGGGAAGTGGAGCACCTTTGTATAGGAAGAAGGCGACATAGATCAGTCCGGCGATTAATTGCCGGATACCGGCCAGTTGTAAGGCTGGCATATGCCGTACGCCTTCCTTGGACGCGATCCAGGTGGTACCCCAGAGAAAACAAACCGCGGCGAGGGCAAAGAGCGCCTTGGTACGGGTTCCTTTTTTGTGAATGGTAAAAGGATTGAATACCGAAAGCTTCTTCAGCGAATCGGCTGAGGATTGAACGATGGTTTTATGGAAGTCAAAAATGTTCATGCCTTTCACTTCCCCGTGGGGTGAATTATTGTTCGGGATACAAAAAAGCACAGGAGATCAGGCTGTACGTTGGTATTATCAATGTTTAAAATGCCGCAGCCCTGTCATGATCATCGACAGGTTATGCTTGCTGCAATAGTCAATCGAATCATTATCCCGGATGGAACCGCCCGGCTGGATAAAGGCGGTAATACCGGCTTCATGTCCCAGTCGTACACAGTCATCAAAGGGGAAGAATGCATCACTGGACATCACGGCACCTTGCAGGTCAAAATTGAACTGCTTTGCTTTTTCCAATGCCTGGCGGAGCGAATCAATCCGGCTGGTTTGTCCGCAGCCTTTGCCGATGAGTTGTTTATTCTTCACCAGGGCAATGGCATTTGATTTTAAATGCTTGCAGACAATATTGGCAAACAGGAGATCTGCTCTTTCTTCGGGTGTCTCTTTACGTTTGGTGGTTTCGGTCCAGTCGGTGAAATTACCGGTATCAATATCCTGTACCAACACCCCGTTGAGCATGGATTTATACTGCACCTGGCTGGCTGGCTGTGTTTTTAACTGCAACAGGATCCGGTTCTTTTTGGATTTCAGTACCGTCAGTGCGTCTTCATTGTATGAAGGGGCTACCAGTACTTCAAAGAAAATTTCATTGATGGCTTCTGCCGTGGCTTTGTCAATGGTGCCATTGCAGACCAGCACGCCGCCAAAAGCACTTTCCGGATCGCCGGCCAGGGCCGCATCCCAGCTTTCCTTTACAGTTGGGCGTTGGGCAATGCCGCAAACATTGGTATGCTTGATGATTGCAAAAGTGGTATCCGTGAATTCCCGGATTAGTTGCATGGCCGCATCGGTATCCACAATATTATTGTAGGAGAGTTCTTTTCCATTGAGCTGATCAAAGAGCTGGCTTAAGTCGCCATAGAAAACCCCTTTCTGGTGTGGGTTCTCTCCATACCGCATGATTTTCGGTTCCGGAATGGATTCCAGAAAATACAGGTTATCCGTTGTTGTAAAATATTTGGAAATGGCCACATCATAGTGGGCTACGACTTCAAAAGCTTTTGCCGCAAAAGCTTTACGCTGTTCGATCGTTGTATTCCCGTGCTGGGTTTTCAGCAGGTTTTCAAGGGCCGCATAGTCTTTCTTAGCCGCAATCACCACCACATCGCGGAAGTTTTTGGCCGCCCCGCGGATCATGGAAGGTCCGCCGATATCAATTTTTTCAATGATTGCTTTTTCCTCACTGGTACTGGCGACGGTTTCCTCAAAGGGATAAAGATCCACGATCACCAGGTCGATTTCAGGGATATTGTACTGCTTCATCTCGGCCAGATGCGTTTCATCATCTCTTTTACCCAGAATACCTCCAAAAACGGAAGGATGCAAGGTCTTTACCCGTCCCCCCAGGATGGAAGGATAGCTGGTCAGGTCCTCCACAGGCACCACTTTAATCCCCAGCTTTTCGATAAAACTCTGGGTACCACCGGTGGAATAGATGGTTATTCCCAACCGGTCAAGTTCGGTTACAATATTTTCCAGTCCGTCTTTGTAAAAAACAGAAATTAACGCTGATTGAATCTTTTTGTCCATAGTAGATGATAATTGAAGGCAGGCGTTCGAAAGAGGCCGCAAATTAACTTAATTCAGGCTCATCACAAAAGCGCCTTTCTCCCCCGTATCATGGAACGGGATTTGCAGCGAATCCGCATCTTTTTTCCAAAAACCGGCTTTTCGGGCGGGCACACTCCCGTCAATCACCAGTTGTCGGATATCCAGTACAGCAGCGAGCCGTTTCAGGTAAATTTTGGGGTTACCGGATAATACCAGCAGGTCGATGACGGGTCGAATGCTGTCAGCAGGTGCTGAATAGGCAATGGTGGTATCCAGGCAAATGATATTTTTTCCGCCAAACCGATAATAGTACTCATAGTGCAGCAACCCATTCAACCGGTCTGTTTCACTGACCCGGTGGAGTACCCTCGAAGGTTTCAGGTGAAAATTGCGGGACAACTGGTTTTGCATCAGAGTGCTGTCGCCAGAAAACCAATACATACGTCTTTGAATAAAATCAATGGCTTGCATACGGGGTACATAGTAAACAATGATTTTCTGTTGTCCGCCGGCTTCCCGGAAAGAAATAAACCGCTCTGCTGAAAATATAAGCAGGAAAAACAGGGATACACCAAAGGCTTTTTTAGATTTTTCCATCAGCCAGTAGCTGGCAGTTAATAATAAACCGGTCAGCCAGATCGCCTGAGTCGAACTCAGCTGGATACCTTCCCAAACCGAGAATGGCAGTTGTTCCACCCGTTCAATCCAGGCATTCATGAGTCGGATACCTGCGGCGATAGCTTTGCCGGTAAACTCAGCCAGTGGGGAGTAAAAGGCGATAATACATAAAAAGATCTCGCCCAGCAGGAGGAGGCTCGACAGGGGCACAGCGATAAAATTGCTGAACAGGAAGGAGACCGGAAACTGGTGAAACAGATAAAGACTTACCGGCAACGTGAGTATTTGTGCCGCGATGGTCACGGCATTCATTTTCCAGGCAATGTCGAGTAATTTGTTTTTTATATAAAACCAGTTGTAAACGGGTTGATTAAACAACAGGATGCTCAATACGGCGGCATAGGACAATTGGAAACCGGCGTCCCATAACCAGTAAGGATTATAACAGAGAAGTATAAACGCAGATACGGCCAGTGAATTGATGGCCGGTGATTTGCGGCTGACCGAATTACCCAGGACCATACAGCTGAACATCAGGGCCGAACGGAGAACGGAGGGCTGTGCACCGGCCAGGAAACTGAAGGACCATAGTCCGGCAATGACCAGCACGGCATGCAGCCAGCGTGTCTTTTTTGATTTATTCAATGGCTTCAGTAACAGCAGGAGCAGCCAGTAGATCAGTCCCAGGTGGAGTCCTGATATCGCAATGATATGCACCACTCCCGTATTGCTGTAGGACTGTACGATTTCCGGATCAAGGTCCTGTTTATACCCGATCAGCAGGGCTTCAGCGATTCCTGATTCCAGGCGCCCGGGGATATAGCGGCGCAGCAGCTGTACCAGGAATTGTCCGGACGCAAAGAGTTGTTTCCTGAACCAGTTTTGTTCCTTTCCTGGCAATACTTCATAATCATCTGGCCGGAGATAAACCTGGTGAGTGATGCCCTGGAAAAGGGAGTATCGTTTAAAATCAAAAGCTCCGGGATTTCCTGAACTTTTTATTTCACGAACCGGTTGACGGATGATCAGCCGGGAGCCATAACCGAGTGACCGCACCGTACTGTCTTTGCTGAAATATATAAGCAGTTTGCCATGGACCGCTTCCGCCTGATTATTATTTAAACTGGCCCTGACGGCAGCAATCGCTTTAAATGATTTTGATTTTTCCACCAGTGGCTCTTCCAGTACCAACAACAGTGAACTGGTATCCATGAGGTGGTGACCAAACCAGTTGGATTGCTGCCGGATATCCTGGTTCCGGCTTAAGGCCGCTCCCAATGAAAAGAAGAGTATAGCCGTGAAAATACCGGACAGCATGGAGTGTCGGAAACGGGCCAATATCGGTATACGATGGAAGATCAGGAGTCCGGCCAGTGAAAGTGGAATCAGGATGATTACTAACCATTGGGGCAGCGTCAGGTAATAGTGGTAAAGGATACCAATAATAAAAGGAATCAGGATTTGCAGGATGGGACTGCGCTTCAGGGGGTTGCTGCCATAGAGAGCCATGGCTCAAATTACTCAGGCTCCCGTTGGCAGACAATACTACTTTGCGGGTATGCTCAGCTTAGCTGTTTCTGAGCATAGGCGATTTGTCCCAGGTGGTAAATGGTATGTTCAATGAGACCGTTGAGCAGGAATTGTACATTGTAGTCCCGGTAGTCGACCTTTTCTTCCAGGTAAGCATCTTCTTTTGTTTTTAACAGGGCGACGATTTTTCCAAAGACCGATGTAAATTCTTTTATACCGTTTTTCCAGCTGTGAATAGCAGGATCAATCGAACGCCAGTCGAGGGATTCAAAAACTTCCATATCTTCTTCCTTTTTCTCCAGTCGGTTCAGGGTAAACTGTGCCCAGGTAATCATATGCCAGAGCAGATCGGCCAGGGAGTGTCCGCCGTTACCTGTTTTCATGAAAACAAATTCCGGATTGGTTTCTTTCAGCAGTGAAAGGGCCGAACGGCCAAACCAGGGTTCGCCATTTACGGTGTTCTCCAGGCGTTGAATAATGTCATTAACCGCTTTTTTCATACCCTAAATTTAAACAGCCTCTTTCAGTTCTGCACGGACTTTTTTCTCCACGTACTGGCGGTAGGTGATTCGCATTACCCTGCTTTGCAGCCAGCCTTCAAAATTGAAGATGGCAAAAGCACGTTGCTGGATGGGGTTATCCCTGTTTTCCTCCAGGAGTTGCAGGGCCTTTTTAAATTCCTGTATTTTCTTTTTTTGTTCGGTCATATAGAAACACCGTTGCAGGCAATGTTTCAGGGCGGCTTCAAATAGCTGTTTCTTTTTTCGTTTATAGAAAAACTGGTAAGTGGCCCGGTACTGGGCATCAAACAGGCGGGCATTGTTAAGGCAAAAGGTAATCAGCAGCAGCAATAACTGTCCTACGGCATTGTGTTCATCCCTGGAACCTTCCGGGAAAGTGGTAATGGCCCGCTTGGTAAAGAAAAGGGCGTCTTCATATTGATCCAGGGCAAAACAACCCACTCCCATGGAAAAACTCAGGGTGCTGTTGAGTTCTTCATTCAGGGAGGGTTCCCAGCTGGTATAATTTGCTTTCATCACCTCCAGCAGTTTTTTTACTTCTTCATAGCGGGCCGTTTTATTATATATTTTATTCAGGGCGAGGTAGCGGGTCACTTCAAAATAAGCCCGGTGATAGGGGTCGGTCAGTTGTTTATTCAGCGGATCATTGAATACGGCCGTGACATAATCAAAATCGCCATGAAGAATGCCCGCATAATTGATCATATAGAGTAATTCGATGTAGAACTCTCCATGGGTGGATGTAAATATTTCCTCTTTTTTCCAGTTGGAAAAATGTTCTTTCAGGAGCTGAAGGGAGCCCGCAATATCATTGAGCAGGTAGAGCAGGGTCGCTTTACTCATCAGGTAATAATGCCGGTACCAGAATGAATGTCCCTGATGGGCCTTGCCTGTTTGGTTCACTCTATCCAGTAAAGTATGAATGGTGTCCAGCAGGTGACTGTCCTGGCCGAAATGGGTTTTCTTTTTCAGCAGTAAGGTCTCTGTATAAATATCCCGCAAAGTGATCAGCTCCGCATATTCTGTATAGGTGATTATGTTTTTCTTGAAAATACCCAGTAATTCATCCTGGTCGGAATGGGATGGACTGAAGATGACCATTTTTTCAAATTCAGTTTTCAGCAGGTTCGACATGGCAAAGGCTTCCCCGCTCCGTGCCAGCTCAATTGCTTTTTTCCAGATCGAGAAGGCTTCATCATAGAGTCCTTTTTTCCGGTAGATACGAATCAGCTGGATACTTGCATATACATCTTTGCCCGGATCCCGGATTGACTCATATTGTACCAATGCGTCTCCCACCTGTTTCTGCAGGTAGTTTTTCTGTGAGGCGATATTTTTCTTGTTCAGAGAAGGACTGAATTTTTCCAGCAAGGCCTTTTCATTGTATACTTTCTGCGCGGCAATAGCATCAAACAGCCGGATATAAAGCCGGTCCCCGGTTCCTGTGGCTGGAATAAAATTCCGTTTAAAATAGAGCCGTTCACTCCTGCTCAGGGATTGTATTAGCTGCCAGATAAAAGCGGAGGGGGCTCTCATTGATTAGATTACTGTGTTCGAAAAATACCAAACTATCTTTTATAAATCAAATATATCAAAAAATAAATATTGTTTAAATTATTAATAATCAATATTATACAAATTTAATTTTATTAAAATAGTATATAATGAACCAGATATTCAGCGAATAAAAAAAATGCCCGGCAAACGCCGGGCAGTAGATTTGTAGGGCATTGATAATACAAGCCATCTTCTTTATTTTATTTATACCCGTCCAACCACGGGGGTTCCAACAGAGGCCATTACCCATTAACCAGCTGTACCACTAATCAGGTACAGCTTTTTTTTATTTACTCAGGTACATGCTTCTGTCTTTATACAACTGGCGGAAATAAGGATCACGCAGGTTTTTAATAAAGCGGATTGCTTCACCGGTTGATTTCATCTCAGGACCGAGTTCTTTATTCACCCCGGGAAACTTATTAAAGCTGAACACCGGTTCTTTGATGGCAAAGCCGTCCAGGTGTTTTTCTTCCGGAATATCCTGCACTTTCATTTCACCCAGCATTACCTTGGTGGCATAGTTCAGGTAAGGCTTGTTATATGCTTTGGCAATAAAAGGCGTGGTACGTGAAGCTCTCGGATTGGCTTCAATCACATATACTTTCCCTTCCTTGATGGCAAACTGGATATTGAGCAATCCAATTACATTCAGCTTCAGGGCGATCTTCTTGGCATAGTCCACCATGTCCTGTACTTCCAGCGGGGTGAGGTTAAAGTAAGGCAGTACCGCATTACTGTCACCACTGTGGATACCGGCTGGTTCGATATGTTCCATAATGCCCATTACATGGAATTTTTCTCCATCACAGATGGCATCGATTTCGGCTTCCTGGCAACGATCCAGGAAATGATCCACCAGGATTTTATTTCCGGGAATATGTTTCAGCAAACTCACCACTGCTTTTTCGACTTCATCATCATTGATCACAATCCGCATCCGTTGTCCGCCGAGAACATAGGAAGGGCGAACCAGTACCGGGTAGCCTACTTTATTGGCTACTTCGATGGCTTCATCCACATCCCAGGCAGTACCATAGGCGGGGTAAGGAATCTCCAGCTCTTTCAGCATATCACTGAACCGTCCGCGGTCTTCCGCGATATCCAGGCTATCGTATGATGTCCCGATAATCTTGATTCCTTTCTGGGTCAGTTTCTCCGCCAGCTTCAGGGCGGTTTGTCCACCCAGCTGTACGATCACTCCATAGGGCTTCTCGTGTTCCACGATTTCCCAGAGGTGTTCCCAGTACACTGGTTCAAAGTAAAGTTTGTCCGCCATGTCGAAATCCGTGCTCACGGTCTCCGGGTTACAGTTCACCATGATGGCTTCATAACCGCACTCTTTGATCGCTAACAATCCGTGCACACAGCAATAATCGAATTCAATACCCTGGCCGATCCGGTTGGGACCGCTGCCGAGCACAATGATTTTCTTTTTATCCGACACCTTGCTCTCGTTGATATTACCACGTTCAAAAGTGGAATAGAAATAGGGAGTCTTTGCTTCAAATTCGGCGGCACAGGTGTCCACCATTTTGTACACCCGGGTAATGCCGGCTTCTTTTCTTTTATTGTATACATCTTCCTCATCCCCATGTTCGAGGATGCGGCTGATCTGTTCATCACTAAAGCCATTTACCTTGGCTTCCCGCAGTAATTCAATAGGTAAAGTGTCCAGGTCGTACTTCGCAATTTCTTTTTCAATGGTACAGATCTTCTGTATCTCGTAGAGGAACCAGCGGTCAATACCATTGGTCGCTTTGGATATCGTACCCACCGATATACCCGCCATCAGGGCATCTTTGATCCGGAAGATCCGGTCCCATTTCGGCGTCTTGATATATTCCTGCAGTTCTTCGGCATGCATCATGCTCTTGCCATAATAACCCAATCCTACTGCATTGTTCTCGAGGCTCTGACAGGCTTTCTGAATGGCTTCGGTAAAACTCCGGCCGATAGCCATTACTTCACCCACACTCTTCATCTGCAAACCGAGGGTATCATTCGCTCCTTTGAACTTATCGAAGTTCCAGCGGGGAATTTTTACAATAACATAATCCAGTGCCGGTTCAAAATAAGCGGAGGTGGTTTTGGTAATCTGGTTTTCCAGTTCATCCAGGTTATAACCGATGGCGAGTTTGGCCGCGATCTTGGCAATGGGATAACCGGTGGCCTTACTGGCCAGGGCGGAGGAGCGGCTCACCCGCGGGTTGATTTCAATAGCTATAAGCTCTTCGGTATCCGGACTCATCGCAAACTGTACATTACAGCCCCCGGCGAAGTTGCCGAGATCACGCATCATCATGATGGCAGTATTCCGCATCAGCTGCATACCGGTATCACTCAGGGTCATGGCAGGAGCCACGGTGATGGAGTCACCGGTATGAACTCCCATGGGGTCAAAGTTTTCTACCGTACAGATGATACACACATTATCGGCAGAATCGCGGAGCAGTTCCAGCTCAAATTCCTTCCAGCCCAGTACGGCTTTCTCCACCAGTACCTCATGGATGGGGGAGGCCTGCAAGCCCCGGTTCAGGGCTTCATCCAGTTCATCTTTGTCATGTACAAACCCGCCACCGGTTCCACCGAGAGTGAAGGAAGGACGGATTACCAGCGGGAACCCGATCTCCTGGGCAAATTCTTTTCCTTCGAGATAGGAGTTGGCGGTCTTTGCTGTGGCCACAGGTACACCCAGCTGGATCATCCACTGGCGGAATTTCTCCCGGTCTTCGGCTTTATCAATGGCTTTGATATCCACCCCGATAAGGCGCACATTGTATTGTTTCCACAATCCCAGGTCTTCTGCTTCTTTGGCAAGGTTGAGGGCGGTTTGTCCACCCATCGTAGGCAGCACCGCATCAATCTGGTTTTCCTGGAGAATCTGTTCAATACTCTCCGCGGTCAGGGGCAAAAGATAAACCCGGTCTGCCATCATGGGGTCTGTCATAATGGTGGCCGGGTTACTATTAATAAGAATGACTTTAATACCTTCTTCTCTGAGACTTCTTGCTGCCTGTGTGCCGGAATAGTCAAATTCACAGGCTTGTCCGATAATAATGGGTCCGGAGCCGATAATAAGCACCGATTTGATCGAATTGTCTTTTGGCATTTTTTGTTTTTAAAATGGTGAGCTGGCAGGAATCGTTGCTAAAAAAACAAATTGCGCAAAAGTAGGGGAATCGAAGGGGATTGAAGGTTTGTTTGACGGAAAAATTTCCCCCCAACTTTATCAGGGCTGAAAGGACGCGGGTTTGGGTATTTTCCGGTAGGACAGGGTGAAGAGTTCATCAAAAATATTCCGGGTTTGACTCATATCAAGTACCAGCTTTTTAAAATCTTCCGGGCGGGGAAAGGACTTGCGGGTAGTAAAGGTTTCGGTTACAGTCCGGACCTGTAAGGTATCCTGGCTCCGGCTGAAGGCGGAGAGGTACCAGATCCTGTTTGGACTTCCATCCGGACCCAGGGCGGCCAGGTTCATAAAGGATTGATCCCTGACCCGGGAACTGAAAGCGGTATAAAAAGAGGTATCCGGCAGGATCATATCGCCTTTGACAGCCTTGCCATACCGGATTATGCTGTAGAGAGAATCTGATTGACGGCTGATTTCCAGAGCTTCAATGCCGAAATAGTCGCTGCCATCCTTCACAATGCCATACCAGAAACCGAGCAGGCCTGAGTCGATTGGTTCCACCGGGGCTTTCTCCAGGGGCATATTCGATTCGAAAGGACAGGCATACAATAAAATGGTCAGGGGCAGGAGCCACAGTAGTTTGGTCATAACAGGCGAAAAAGATACAAAATGTCCGGTGAAAGGGGACTTAGCTTGTTTTTGGCTTTTTCAATCGGGTATAAATAAAGATACCGGCAAATCCGGCCAGGATAATGGAGCCGGCAAGGATCAGGTTGTTTTGCCTGTTTTTGGCTTCCTTTTCTTTATTCCGGCCGCTAAACCCATCCACCAGCTTATTTAAAGTCTCGGTGGTTTTTTTCAGTTTTTCCGGATTAGTCAGCTGCTCAATTACTTCTTCTGTTATTTCTGATTGAATCTTACTGAGTTGCCGGTTATAATAATGTTCCTTCCAGGAAGGGACCGGAATCTTGTTCTTTTTCAGTACAGGTTTCAATGCTTCCATTTTTGCTTTTACGCCAAAATGATCGGACGAATCATTCCGTAACGCAAAATCATAAGCGATATAGGCCAGTTCAACCGATTGCTGGGTGGCATAGAGATCCCCGAGTTCATCAAATAAATTAGCGAGCAGGGCATCCGGAAAAGGGGTGAAGGGGATTCTTTCCTGTAACTGGTATTCCACATCCCAGGCTTTATCATTCAGGGCTTCGGATTCCTTTGAATCAAAATTCACCCCGGTACCTAATACCCTGTTAGCATAGATCCAGCCCGGTTGGCCGGCCATTTTCAGTTTTGCTTCCAGGATCTTTACATGCACCCACTCAGATCCTTCATGCGAATCCGGGTTCAGCTCCATTCCTTTTTTAATGAATTGTAATGCCAGTTCATTTTTCCCCAGTAATTCATAAGTGGTACCGAGATTGGCCGTGATATTGTAATCTCCGGGATATGCCGCCTGCAGTTTTTTTAAAATGTCCAGGGCTTCTGTGTAACGACCCAGGTAGCCCAGATTCACGGCAATGTCTGACTGGATATCCTTTTTATAGGTTTTTATTTTAGCCAGGTCATATTTGGCGAGGAAGGACTTGGCTTCCGCTTTATCCGGTTCATTATAAAAAAGCGCCATGGGTTCTACCCGATTGGTTTGTTTTCCGCTTTTAATAATATGCGATTCATTGTAGCAGGCAATTGACGGGGTAAAATAAATTACAATGAAAGCGAATACGAATATCAATTTCATAACGGATATGGTTTATTTTAAATGATTCCTGGTGATTTTGGGAGTAAATTTGTTTTTAAATTTAATAAAAAAGTATACAGCCTGATGGTTAAACCGTATATCCTGTTTTTTTTGCTGATCGGTCATTTGTTGGTAGCGGCGCAAACCGGGCCGGCCTATCCCAAAGGTTATTTCCGTAATCCGGTGGGGATACCGCTGCAACTTTCTGCCAATTTCGGTGAACTCCGGCCCAATCACTGGCATATGGGTCTTGATGTTCGGACACAGGCAAAGGAAAATCTCCCGGTATATGCGGCGGCACAAGGTTATATCGCCAAAATCGGCATCCGGTCCCAGAGTTTCGGTCGTTTTATCATTATCAACCATCCCAACGGGCTCTCCACTTTATACGGGCATTTGAATAATTTTTATCCCGAACTGGAAGCCTGGGTAACGGCGCAACAATATGACCAGGAATCCTGGGCGGTGGAATTGGATATTCCCAAGGAGAAATTTCCGGTGAGTAAAGGAACCTTTATCGCCTACAGTGGGAACACCGGCGGATCACAGGGGCCGCATGTGCATTTCGAAATCATTGATACCAAAACTACCAAACGGCTGAATCCGCTTTTGTTTGGATTTCCAATAGCCGACAATGTTCCGCCAGCCCTGATCAAACTGGCCATGTATGACCGCGGCCGTTCGGTGTATGATCAGTCGCCCCGGTTTTTCCCGTTAAAAAATACCGACAGCGGGTATATCATCCCTAAGTTGCCGGTTATAGAAACGGGATTATCCAGGATCAGTTTTGCCCTGCAGGCTTATGACCGGCTGTCCGGCTCCACCAATCCCAATGGAATCTATTCGGCTACCTTATATCTGGATGAACAACCACAGGTATCTTTTATACTGGACAGTGTGGATTATGATGAAACGGCTTATATGAATGCACATGTGGACTTCAAGCTCCGGGCCAACGGTGGTGGATGGCTGCAGCATTTATCAGCAATGCCGGGTGATGCCGGATCGGTGTATAAAAAAATCAACGGGGATGGAGTGCTTCACCTCGTGGATACCACCCTGCATACCGTGCGGGTCGTCGTCAGTGATGCTTATGGCAATCAATCTTCGCTGCAATTTCAAGTGAAATATAATGACAGTTTGTCCCGCCCCATATTTCGGCAACCGGATGCTATGTACTTTATACCCCAGGAACAAACGCAATTGAGTAAACCCGATTTTCAGCTGAATATGTCGGAGCGAGGTTTGTACGATACCGTAAAAGCTTATTATTCCCGTGGTACGAATGTCATTCCGGCCAATGCATTATCTCCTGTACATCAAGTCAACGATGCGGATGTACCGGTGCATGCTCCATTTACAGTAAGGATCAAACCCTATCGTGCAGCCCCTGGGGGAACGGAAGGAAAATTATTGCTCCAGCGGACATTCCGCAGTGGTCGAACCGTAAAAAAAGCTGCCTGGGATAATGAATGGCTGAAAGCGGAGTTTGATGACTTCGGTTATTTCCAGGCCTTTTTTGATACTATTCCTCCGGAGCTGGATGAATTAGGCAAGGGCGATACGATTAACCTGAGTGCAGCTACCCGGATTATTTTTTCACCTTCCGATAATTTTGGGGTATTACGAAATTTCCGCGCTGAACTAAACGGTCAGTGGCTGCGTTTTACCAATGACAAGAGCCGTAACTGGATCTATATTTTTGATGAACGTTGTCCATACGGGGTGCATGAACTGAAAGTAAGTGTGGAGGACCTGGTGGGCAACCGGACGACAAAAACCTGGTGGTTTAAACGGGGGCCTTATAAAGCACCGGTTAAAAAGAAAGCGGTGAAGAAAGGAAGTAGTAAAAAGAAAGCCCCTGTAAAAGGGAAGGTTCCGGCAAAAAAGAAACGTAAGTAAAGTTTTAGTGACAAACCGACATATATGAAGCAGGTTTTCTTCTGTCTGTTGACGGCTTTATTATTTTTAACCTCCTGCAGGTCAGTTAAAAGTATGTCAGGTAACTATGAGTTTTCGGGTAATTTATCTTATTCAAAAATAACACTGAACGGCGATGGTACATTTGTCCAGATAAGGAATTTCGAAGGGTGTAAGAAATATTTTTATGGAACATTTAGGAAGGAGGGCAGAGTTATCAGTTTTACACCTGAAGACAACAGGGCGGATCTGATGTACAAAGAGGATTATGTTATACAAAGTTATGATGCCTATTTAAAAGAAAAAAGACTTTATGTTAGTTATCAAGGCAATCCGTTTGAAGATAGTCTTGAAATTCACTTTTCAAATGGCAAATCGTTGTACTTGGAAAACGGGTTTGTTGTTTTGCCGACCGATTTCGCCTATGACAGTATTAGTGTTTTTGGACCATATTTGTTATTTTCAAAGAAGATACTTTTGAAACCCGATCCGAAAATTAATTTATACTTCTTCGTCTATAATAACAAACGAGATTTGATTGTTTGTTCAGATTGGTTATTTATAAACCAGGTAAAAACAAAGAATAGGGATTTGGTTTCAATGATAAAAAGAAAGGGTAAAAGAGCGACGTACAAAAAACTGGATTGAATATTTGTCATTTTTGATAAGTACTGCTTTTTCGATATTCCTGCTGAGCTTAAGTATTTACTTGCCGGAGTTTGTTATAAAGAATACACTTATTGGTTTTTTTTTGTTTCAATTATTATATGATCACACTGAAAGAAGGCGACAAAGCCCCGGCCTTTACCGGCAAGGATGCAAACGGAAAGAAAACTGCGCTGAAAGATTTTAAAGGGAAGAAACTGGTCCTCTATTTCTATCCGCAGGATATGACCCCTACCTGTACGGTACAGGCCTGCAACCTACGCGATAATTTCGGGTTGTTGAAGAAGAAGGGAATTGAGGTAGTGGGCGTGAGTCCGGATGATGCCGCCAAACATAAGCGGTTTGAAGAACGCAACAAATTACCCTTTCCCCTGATCGCCGATACGGAGCACGTGATATTGGAGAAATACGGGGTATGGGATCAGAAACAATTATTCGGACATAAATACATGGGGGTGTTGCGCACCACATTTGTGATTGATGAAAAAGGGGTGATTGTGAAAGTTTTCACCAAGCCGAAAAGTAAAATGCATGCGGAGGAGATATTGGCGGCGATTTCCTGATACAAATAATTTTGTCATTTCCTTGTTAGTTAGTTCAACCCCGTTCGGGGTTGGAGGGTCATTCTATTTTGTGACCCCCGGTTACACCGGGGGTTATCATTGTTTAAGCCCTTCGGGCTATTGATTATCCGGAGGTTGAGGTGTTTGTTGTTTAAGAACATTGGGTAATCAGGCGGAGAGGGAGGTTGATTGTATCGAAGTGTTGATGCCTTTGTCCTTGATATTATAGTTCAACCCCATTCGGGGTTGGAGGGTCATTCTATCTTGTGACCCCCGGTTTCACCGGGGGCTATTAATCGTTTAAGCCCTTCGGGCTATTGACTATCGGAAGGTTGATGTGTTTGTTATTTAAGAGCATTGGGTTTTTCTCCCAACCCCAACGGGGTTGAATTTTTAATAGCCCCCGGTGAAACCGGGGGTACGAATCGTTAGGTATCCCCCCAACCCCGACTTGTCCGCCGTAGCATAGCGAAGGTGGAACGGGGTTGAACTAATTCTCCAACAATACAAAAAGACCGGATCGTTTCACCAGAACAAGCAACCCCCAAACCCTTCTTCCCGATTGGTTTTTCTGTACAAAAACATCATCATGAAGAAGTATTTCGCCTTAGTTACAGGAATTTTTATGCTCGTTTCTGCCACTGCGCAGGATAACACACCCAAAAAGAAAGAAGGAAAGCCCGTCCGGGTGTTCAACTCCGGCAAGACCATCAATGCCCGTACCCCGGAAGTGACCGGTAAAGGAAAGATGGATTTTAATGTATCCCATAATTTCGGTGACCTTGCCGGCAGCAATGGCGGCATCAAGCGTTTTTTCGGACTGGATAATGCGGCCGATATCCGCATCGGTTTTCATATTGGTGTTGGCAAACATACGGACCTGGTCATTGCCCGTGATAAAGGCGCCAGCCTGGTACAACAGATCTATGAGATTGGTATCAAACAACAGTTGATGCAGCAAATGGAAAATGATCCTTCCCGTCCAATGTCCATTGCCGTTTATTTCAACAACGCAATTTCTGCCGTTAAGAAAAGCAACTTCCCCGATCAGGATAATAGTTTTGAGAACCTCGGTGACCGCACCAGTAATGTATTGCAACTGATCCTGGCCAAACGTTTTGGCAATATCAGTGTACAGTTGAATCCCACTTACCTGACCCGTGGGCATGCCATCTCCTATGATCAGAAAAATTTATTCGCCCTCGGTGGTGCTATCAAACTTCCCTTAGTGGCCAACCGCCTCAACCTGGTAGTGGATTATTTTAAAGTGTTCCGCAACCAGGCCAGTAAGGATTCCTTTTCTGTAAACAATAACCTCAAATTCTTCAACCCGCTGGGTATTGGATTTGAAGTACTCACGTCCGGACATATTTTCCGTCTCAATTTTACCAATGCCACTGAGATCCTGGAGAACCGGTTTATTCTCCGTACCATTACTTCATGGGGCAAGGGACAGTTCAGGTGGGGATTTACGATTTCGAGAACGTTTACGTTGTGGAGGTAGGAGGGAGTTGTAAGTGGTAAGTTTTAAGTTGTAAGTGTGAGCAAATAATAGAGCACAAAGATGATTCGGTTCTTTGTGATACTTCAGACAGAGGCTTTTTACTTTTTAATTTTGACTTTTGACTTCCTCTCAGATCACCCACTCCACCTCTCCAAAATTATACTCCTCTTCCGTTCCATGCTGCACCAGCAGCCGGCCCTCGGGAGTCACATTTTTCACCAGGGCCTCAAAAACCCTGGTTTCTTTTTTCAATTTTACCATCTGTCCGCTTTTATAGAGGCGGGAACAGTAGGTTTCATAAATACCGGGGTATCCTTCCGTTTCGAGTTGATGATAGGCAGTATCCAGGTGACTGCAAAGTTCCCGGGCCAGTTGAGCCGGGTCAAAATCCTTCCCGGTGATCTGTTTCAGGGAAACCGGATTGGGCAATTCTGCCGGAAACCGGACCTGGTTGATATTAATTCCGATCCCCACTATCGCCCATTCCCATGTGCCTGAGCCGGATATGACATTTTCGATCAGGATTCCCCCTGCCTTTCTGTCCTGCCAATACAGGTCGTTCGGCCATTTAACTTTTGTTTCATCCCCCGCATATTTCCTGAAAAAACCTTCGACTGCTACGGCCACTGCCGCACTTAACTGAAACTGCTGGCCAATTCCAAGGAATCCGGGTTTTATCAATAGGCTGAGGGCTATGCTGGTATCTTTCTCTGCCACCCAAATCTTGCCCCGTTGGCCTTTTCCGCTGAGTTGCTGGTGGGCAAAAACAGCCATCCCATGCAGGTTTGCACCCTGTCTCTCCGGCAGTTGGAGGGCCCGGATTTGCTCACGGGCATAGTTGTTGGTACTGTCTATGGACGTCAGTTCAATAAATGGCAATCCGAGTGTGGGAGTGGCAGGTGGTTGTGACAATTAATTGCTATTTTTACAAAGTAAGGAAGAATATGGATTGGGTTGGGGCCGGGGCAATTTTTCCGGCTACAATTGATCCTCCTTATCAGACTGCAGCAGGCAGTAAAATCATTAACAAAAAATACCTATTTGGAACAATTGGCACTACTGACCAACCGCACGAAAACAGCGCCCGCAGACAGCCGGCCCGGCGTAAAGAGGTTAACGAAGAACTCAAAAATCATCAAAACCATTATTGCAGCGATTCAGGAAAAGAAGGGGGCGCATATTGTGTCACTGGATCTCCGTAAAATCAATGAAGCAGTGGCTGATTTTTTTATCATCTGCGAAGCGGGCAGTCAACCGCAGATCAGGGCCATAGCTGACAATATCCAGCACCAGGTAGCAGAGAAATGTGAAGAAAAGCCCTATCATCATGAAGGGTCACATACCGCACAATGGGTGCTCATCGATTATGTCAATGTGGTGGTGCACGTGATGCATCCGGAAAGCAGGAAATTTTACCGGCTGGAAGAGATGTGGAGTGATGCCACCAGCCTGGAGCATGATGAGTAATGTTAAAATCCGCCGGTCTCTCAACTTTTTCCCGGAAATATTATTAAATAGCAGGAATACTGCAACTTGAATTATGTCACAAGATCAGAATAACAGAAACGAAAAAAAGCCAGCGCGATTTGACCCCAATCGTCCCCCTGTTGGGGATGATCCTAACCAGGCACCCCGCAAAGGTCCCCGGTTCAGTATCTATTGGGTATATGCGATCATTTTTGCCGTATTAATCGGACTCCAGTTATATGGACCCCTTTCTCCGAGTACCACAGAAATTGACCAGCAGACATTTGAAGCCATTCTCACGAAAGGGGATATTCAGGAATATAAAGTGATCAGCAACCGCAGCCTGGTGAGGATCAGTATCAAACTGGATAGCCTGAAAAAGTATTCAACTATATTAAAGGATAAAGCCTTTACCGGGAAAACGCCAAAAGAAGGGCCACATATGTTTCTCAAAATCGTATCCGGGGATTCCTTCCAGGACGATATGCGGAAATTCTATAATGATCACCCTACTGTGGCCAATGTGGGAAAAGCCGGCGTGGAAAAAGACTGGTTTGGCGGTATCCTGCAATTTATCCTGCCTGTATTGTTGTTTGTAGGTATCTGGATCCTCCTGATGCGTAAAATGGGTGGCGGTGCCGGAAGCGGCGGCGGACCTGGTGGCATATTCAGTATTGGAAAATCAAAAGCCACGCTTTTTGATAAAGGCACCAAGGTAAACATCACGTTTGCCGATGTGGCCGGACTGGATGAAGCTAAAGTGGAAGTCATGGAAATTGTGGACTTCCTGAAGAATCCTAAAAAATACACCAACCTGGGTGGTAAGATACCTAAAGGGGCCCTGTTGATTGGCCCTCCCGGAACCGGTAAGACCTTGCTCGCAAAAGCGGTGGCCGGAGAAGCACAAGTGCCATTCTTCAGTCTCAGTGGTTCCGACTTCGTGGAAATGTTTGTAGGGGTAGGGGCATCCCGTGTCCGTGACCTGTTCAAACAGGCCCGTGAAAAAGCACCTTGTATCATCTTTATTGATGAGATCGATGCGATTGGTCGTGCCCGTGGTAAGAATGTGATGATGAGTAACGACGAACGCGAAAGCACCCTGAACCAGATGCTGGTGGAGATGGATGGATTTGGTACGGATGTAGGTATTATCGTACTTGCGGCTACCAACCGTCCTGATGTACTGGACTCCGCCTTGCTGCGTCCCGGACGTTTCGACCGCCAGATCACGATTGACAAACCGGACCTGAAAGGCCGTGAAGATATTTTCAAAGTACACCTGAAGCCGATCAAAATTTCCAAGACCCTTGATATACATAAGCTGGCCGAACAAACCCCCGGATTTGCCGGTGCGGATATCGCCAATGTTTGTAATGAAGCGGCCCTGATCGCTGCCCGTAAAAATAAAGAAGCCGTTGAAATGTCCGACTTCCAGGATGCGGTGGACAGGGTGATTGGTGGACTCGAGAAAAAGAACAAGATCATTTCTCCCGAAGAGAAAAAGATCATTGCCTACCATGAAGCCGGTCACGCCGTATGCGGCTGGTTCCTGGAACATGCTTATCCGTTACTGAAAGTGACGATTGTACCGAGAGGTACAGCGGCCCTTGGGTATGCGCAATACACACCAAAAGAACAATATCTTTATAATACCGACCAGCTCAGTGATCAGATCTGTATGACACTCGGTGGAAGGGCCAGTGAAGAAATCTTCTTTGGTAAAATTTCCACCGGTGCACAGAATGACCTGCAGCAGATCACCCGGATCGCTTATTCCATGGTGACGGTCTATGGTATGAATAGTAAAGTGGGTAATGTGAGTTTCTATGATCCGCAACAGGAAACCGCTTTCACCAAACCGTATTCTGATGAAACGGCCAGAATGATTGATGAAGAAGTGAGAAAGCTCATTGATGAAGCATATGAAAAAACAAAAGACCTGCTGACGATGCGAAAAGGGGAAGTGGAAAAACTGGCCCAGGCATTGCTGGACAGTGAAGTGTTATTCCAGAGTGATGTGGAAGCCCTGATCGGTAAGCGTCCTTATGAGGAAAAGAAGTCACTGGGTGTGGATGAAACAGATGATCAGCCGGTATTAGGTGAATCCGCTATTTCCAATCCATTTCCGTTAGATGGCCATTCAACAACCGGTGCCTGATTGGCGGGCCGGTTTTATAAAACTGTTGTATGAACGTTTCTCCATCAAAAGAAAACATACTTAAAAAAATCCGCAAGGCGTTGAGTCACTCAACGCCTTTGCCTTTTCCGCAAAGTGAAGGAAGCGGGACCGTATACCAGCCCTTGCAGCAGGAAGCGGAGATTGAATTTGCCGAGCAGTTTACCAAACTGCAGGGTAAATTTATATTCTGTATCAACCGGCAGGAACTGGCTTTTCAGCTGGGCAGCCTGGTGCGTAAACAGGACTGGCAGAAAGTATATTGTGTGGAGGAGGTATTGATTGATTCTTTTACGCCCCAGATCGAAGACCGGCTGGTGAAAACGGACCTGGCGCATTGTGATGTAGCCATTACCAGTTGCGAATACCTGGTGGCCCGCACCGGTTCGATTGTACTCAGTACTTCCACGGCCAGTGGCCGGAGTACCAGTGTGTATGCGCCCATTCATATCTGTATCGCGTATACCAGCCAGGTGGTGTATGACCTGAAAGACGCCTTGCAGGCAGTGAAAGATAAATACGGGAATAACCTGCCCTCGCTGATCACCTTTGCTTCCGGACCCAGCCGTACCGCCGATATTGAAAAGACCCTGGTTGTGGGGGTGCATGGTCCCAAAGAAGTCTATTTATTCCTGGTTGAAGCATAAGTCAGCCCCCTTTTGTATTTTTAGGTATGACTAGCCATACGATACATAATCTTTTTGTTTACGGTTCATTGCGCAGTGGTTTCCAGAGCCATGCCTATGAATATATCAGCCGTTTTTTTACCCTGGTAGGACCTGCAAAAGTAAAAGGCAAGCTGGTGGATATGGGTGCCTACCCGGCCGGGATTCCAACTGATGAAGAACGTTTCATTTACGGGGAACTTTACCAGATAAAGAATGCGAATGAATTTTCCTGGGCCATGGGTCAGCTGGATGACTATGAAGGGGTGAATGCGGAAGAAGAGCATGAACGTCTCTATGGCCGTGCGATAACCGAGGTGATCGCCGGCGATATGACCCTGGAGGCCTGGATCTATTGGTATTTGGGTGATACCAGCGGACAGCCGGTAATTGAATCCGGAGATATTCTTCTGTATATGAAAGATAAACAGTAATCAGCATCAGGAATTTACAGCCCTGTACTTCTTCGATCAATAATCCTGACAAAGGCACATGACAATTACATCCGGAAAAAAAATATATTTCCTTTCCGATTTTCATCTCGGTGCCCCCGATCATGCCAGCAGCCTGGAACGGGAGCGGAAAATCGTGCAGTTCCTCGATGAGATCAAAGACCAGGCGGCTGAAATATTTTTCGTGGGTGATATGTTTGATTTCTGGTACGAGTACCGGACCGTGGTGCCCAAGGGCTTTGTCCGCCTGTTGGGAAAAATCGGTGAATTATCAGATGCTGGCATCCCCATGCATTTTTTTGTGGGCAACCATGATATGTGGATGAAAAATTATTTCCAGCAGGAATTCAATATGCCCGTGTACTATGCACCGGTGGAGTTTGAAAGGAATGGGAAGAAATTCCTGATAGGTCATGGAGACGGACTCGGTCCCGGGGATCATGGCTATAAACGACTCAAGAAGGTATTCCGGAATCCGGTCAGCCAGTTTCTTTTTGGAATATTCCCCCCGATGCTTGGCATGGGATTAGCTAATTATATGAGCAGGCGAAGCCGGGCACAGACCGGTACCAGGGAAGAAGTCTTCCTGGGTGAAGACAAGGAATGGTTGGTGATTTACTGTAAAGAAAAACTGAAGCAAAAAAAGTCAGATTTTTTTGTGTTCGGGCATAGACACTTACCGATTGATTTTCGTCTGAATGAAAGCAGCCGGTATATCAACCTGGGCGACTGGATCCGTTATTTCACTTACGCAGAGTTTGACGGCCAGGATATGGAACTTAAATCGTATACCGGCATGGAACAAAATATTATCCGGAAAGGATGAAGCAACTGAGTGTAACCATATTGATCATTTGTTGTACCGCCTTTATGGGACGGGCGCAAACGGATACCAGTTTCCGGTTGCTCCGGTCGATCAAAGGGGATATTGTGCATTTTACGATTGACAACCTGGATAATATCTATGTGCTCAACAGCCAGAACCAGGTGAAGAAATACAATGCGAATGGCGATTCGGTAGCCATTTTCAATGATATCCGTAAATACGGAAGAGCCAGTCTGATTGATGTGTCGAATCCGCTCAAGGTATTATTGTATTACCGCGACTTTGCTACGGTGGTGATGCTCGACCGTTTCCTCAACCCCGTGAATACGGTGGATCTGCGTAAAGAGAATATTTTCCAGGCAAAAACGATTGCCCAGTCTTATGATAATAAAATATGGGTGTATGATGAGGTGGAGAACAAGCTGAAAAAGATCGGGGAGGATGGGAAACTGATCCAGGAGACCCCGGACTTCCGCTTATTGCTGGATCAGTCGGTCAACCCGGTGAAGATCTCGGATGAGAATCAGTATGTCTATCTCTATGACTCCACCAAGGGGGTTTATGTCTTTGATTATTTCGGTTCCCTGAAAAATGTGATCCAGATCCGGAAATGGAAGAACCTGAAAGTGGCCGGTAATTATATCTTCGGTTCACTAGGTAATACACTTTACCGGTATGAGATCAGCAGTTTCTTGTATGATGAGTGGACGCTGCCGGCTGAGCTCAGTTCCGCCACGGTTTTTAATTTCAGCAACAGTCGCTTATATGCGTTGCGTCCGGAAGCGGATGGCAAATCCGCTGTGATTGCCATTTATACCCTTCGTCGCTGAGCGATGTCCTTCCAGTTTAATAATTTTGTGGTTTAATTTACTGTTATGAATGATTTCCTGAACGAAGTGTGGGGAGGTAATCCGATACGCAGTTACCTGACAGTGGCGGCGGTGATCCTTTTTGTATGGCTGTTTCGTTCCTTTATTTCCCGCTATTTTGCCGGATTACTTTATGGTATCGTGCACCGGATCTGGAAGAATGTAGATAAAAAGGCCTTCACCAGCCTGGTGTTAAAGCCTATGGGTTTTTTCCTGCTGATCCTGGTGTCTGTGGCCGCTTTATATAAACTGAATTTTCCCGAAGAGCTCAATGAGACGATCTATCGTTACAGTATCAAAGAGATCCTGCAGAGCCTGGGTACCATCATCCTGATCGTTTCCCTGTTTGAGTTGCTGCTCCGGCTGATTGATTTTATCGCCCTGATTCTGGAAAGGAAAGCGAACCTGACGCCGGACCAATCCGATAACCAGCTCATCGTTTTCTTCAAAGACTTTTTCAAAGTCATCCTCGTGATCATCGGCATCATGCTGGTCCTGCGTTTTGCTTTCAGCCTGGATGTGGGAGGTTTACTTACCGGTCTGAGTATCGTAGGTGCGGCCATTGCCCTTGCTCTGCGGGAAAGTCTGGAGAACCTGATCGCTTCCTTTATCATCTTCTTTGATAAACCCTTTATCACCGGCGACCTGGTAAAAGTGAATGCTATTACCGGTACAGTAGAGCGGATTGGCTTGCGGAGCACACGTATCCGTACCGAGCAGAAGAGTTATGTCACTGTTCCGAATAAACAAATGGTGGATTCCATACTCGATAACCTTTCGTTACGCACCCAGCGCCGCGGCGATCTGAAACTGGAGATCGGATTACAAACCCCGCCGGCCTCAATTGAAGCATTACTGGAAGGCATCCGTAAGATCGTGGGTAGAGAGGAAGTGGAGGAATACAATGTCAACCTGTCCGAGATCACCAGTCAGGCCATTGTGATTGTATCCGATTATTATACAGCCCCGATCGGCATCAAAGAATTCTTTACCATTCGTCAGGAGATTAACCTGGCTGCGTTGAAGCTGATGGAAGAATTGAAGATTGAAATAGCGGGTGCTAGTACAGATGTGAAACTAGTTAGTAGTCGGTAGTTAGTAGTCGGGAGTCAGTAGTAGTCGTTGTCACCCTGAGCGTGCCGAAGGGTGAAGTAGGGAGTGGTGAGTAGTTGTGGGACACGGATAAAGAGATATTACCTGCGGTAATAGGGGATGAACACGGATGGATACGGATTAGGGTGAAACAATATAGTTAAAAGCGACCAGCTCATGGAAGAGATATATAGGCCCGAAGGGCTGATACAATTATAGCAAGAAGTTCCTAAGATGCCTATGAGCCCCGAAGGGGTGACAGATCAAGTGATCGTGAATAACAAACAATGAGGATTTTGAAGGCCTGCGGCAGGAAAGTTGGCCACTCCTTTCGCGCCTTAGCGGGGAAAGCATACAAATTGGCACTAAAAAGCCCGACCTGCCGACCGAAACGCAGTGGAGGTAGGAGGGGTGAAATGATAAAGACTTCTGAACTGAATGAAATATTTATACCTTTTAGCTTTCTTTTTCTCAACATCCAATCTGGAATCAGGTTGTAAGAAAACCAATAATTTAATAATCTGGGATCAACACTATCAACTGACTGACGACGCCTTCAAGAGTAAAGAGCCGGCTTATTTAAACACTCTTGCGGAAAGCTTCATTGGACTGAGGGTAGAATATGAATACAGGGATACGTTAGTTTTTGACGTGTTATGTACAATGGACAAGTCGAAATCATGGATGATTGAAAATTCAATATATGTATTGAAACATGAAAAAGGGCATTTTGATATTGGAGAAATATATGCACGAATATTACGGAAATCGATTTTCTCTGTAAAGAAGAGTATTAAACCTGCGAATTTTAAAATAATTGATTCATTGTATTATGATATTGGCAAGAAGATGCTTGATGAGCAAAGAAAATACGATACTGCAACAACAATTCCGGCAAGAAATCGAGAAGCACAATCAGCCTGGAATTTAAGTATTCAAAAAAGACTTGATTCACTTGATGGGTATAAGCGGAATAAATCTGAAAAGCTCAGACTTAAGCGATAAGGGTGTGCAAAAATGTGAAAATCCCCCTTTTTTTCATATTCTTTTATACATTTAAATAGCTCAAGTTTACAATTAGCAATTTTCCAATGCGACATCAAACGCTTTTATATTTCTGTGTTTTTCTTTTACCTTTAAGTTGCATAGAAGAACCCAAGAATAAGATATTCATTAAATCTGTTGCATCTTCTAACGGAGAACGGATTGACTGGTATGTGTATAGCAGAATTTCCAGCGTTGCGCCAGACTATCTTCAACTAAGTACCTCTCCTGAAAAGCCATTTTTCACCTCCTTTTATTTGACCGGTATTCAATTTAGGAAGGATTCCCTTTTTATATCGCTTTTGAAAAATGATTATGAGTTAGACGAGAATAAAATTAAGGGCATAAGCATTAGTATTGACACGTTGGGGCATTCCTGGAATGCTGCAGCAAGCAGAATTGGCCGGCTTCGTAAACGAGGAGTCGACATTACTGCACCGCATTTTACAGAGACTTTTTGTGAGAAGGGAGAGTGTGAATAATAACTTCTTAGCTGGGGCTGCTGACCTGCCTACCGGCAGGCAGGCTCCCGACTCCCCCCCCCCACTCCGTAGGAGTGCATTGTTGGTAGCACAGGGTTGCAACACAATCATCCTTTTATTTTTAATATTCTCGTTTCCGGCATCGATTGCGTAAGCCAAATCATGTTATAATCAGGAGTGCTACTGATTACTCTCATAACGTTAATCACAGCGACTTCTAACTTTACACCCGCCTTCTTAAAATGCAACGAATTGCAATGGGTTGCCATATTTTAACCCTCTCTTGTTTTGTAATTTCAAATCGATGGCCATGAAAAAGCTCAGCCTTATTTTGTTATGCCTTGTATCCCCGTTTTTTGCACTTGCCGGAGAAGCCGACCTGAAAATACCGGATTCAGTTCACTCCAGTTCGATTTTATACTGGGGATTTTTGATTACAGCACTCGGCCTTTTGTTTGGTGTATATCATTATGCCAGGATTAAAGAAAAGCCGGCGCACAAGAGCATGCTTGAAATATCGGATGTGATCTATAAAACCTGCCGCACTTACTTAATACTGCAGGGTAAACTTTTAGCCATACTGTTTATTTTCATTGGGGCTGTCGTGGTTTTTTATTTTGGCTTTCTGGCAAAAGATCACCAGGGCAAAACACTGTTTGGCATTGGCGGGGTACTGCTGATTCTATTATGGACCATTATTGGTATTATGGGTTCGTATTGTGTAGCCGCATTTGGTATCCGCATGAACACGCTGGCCAATGCACGGATGGCCTTTGCATCATTGAAAAAACAACCACTCAGTTTATTGCAGATTCCGCTCAATTCGGGCATGAGTATTGGGGTGGTTTTAATTTGCGTGGAATTGATGCTGATGTTGATTATTTTACTGCTGATGCCCGGCGACCTGGCGGGGGCTTGTTTTATCGGTTTTGCCATCGGGGAATCGTTGGGCGCATCTGTTTTACGAATTGCAGGCGGTATTTTTACAAAAATTGCAGATATAGGCAGTGACCTGATGAAAGTAGTGTTTAAAATTGGTGAAGATGACCCGCGAAATCCAGGTGTTATTGCAGATTGTACAGGTGATAATGCCGGTGACTCTGTTGGTCCGACCGCTGATGGGTTTGAAACATACGGCGTTACTGGTGTGGCGCTTATTTCGTTTATTTTACTATCCGTGATTTCACCTGAAGTGCAAACAGAACTGCTGGTATGGATATTTGTAATGCGCATACTGATGGTGATAACTTCGGTGTTTTCGTTCTGGATTAATAATTTTATCAGTCAGGTATTGTACAGTAAAAAAGAAGATATTGATTTTGAAAAGCCCCTGACCAACCTGATCTGGATTACATCGCTGCTTTCAATTATTGTAACATTTGTGGTAAGTAAACTCATTATCTCCGATTTGCATGGAAATACAAATTCCTGGTGGGTGCTTTCCACCATTATCAGTTGTGGTACGCTGGGGGCAGCCCTTATTCCTGAGTTGACTAAAAAATTCACTTCGCCCAAATCAATCCATGTAAAAGAAATTGTACGTGCAGGTCGTGAAGGTGGTGCATCTCTGGTATTGTTGTCAGGCCTGGTAGCCGGTAATTTCTCCGCTTTCTGGAAAGGACTCGTTTTTTTGTTGCTGATGTTTTTTGCTTATTTCGCCAGTACCTACGACCTCGATGGTATAATGGCCTATCCATCCATTTTTGCATTCGGGCTGGTGGCATTTGGTATGCTGGGTATGGGGCCCGTTACAATTGCCGTTGACAGTTACGGGCCTGTTACTGATAATGCGCAATCGGTATACGAATTATCATTGATAGAAGAACAACCCGGCATTGATGAAGAAATAAAAAAAGATTTTGGCTTTACCCCCGACTGGGAAAAATCAAAATACTACCTGGAACAAAATGATGAGGCGGGCAATACATTTAAAGCCACAGCCAAACCCGTATTGATAGGTACGGCGGTAGCAGGCGCCACAACCATGATATTTTCTTTAATACTGATGATAAAAACAACGCTCAATATTGAGCCGGAAACGGTGCTGAACCTGTTGAATCCATATACTATTCTTGGTGTGATCATGGGAGGCGCTGTTATTTACTGGTTTACCGGGGCATCCTTGCAGGCAGTAACTACAGGGGCCTTCAGGGCAGTTAAGTATATTAAGGAACATATCAACCTTAACCCGGATGCACCTAAAAAAGCGGATGTAGGGATGTCGATAGAAGTGGTGAAAATCTGTACACAATATGCTCAAAAAGGGATGTTTAATATTTTTGCTGCTATCTTCTTTTTCTCGCTGGCATTTGCCTTCCTGTCATCCCCGGCTAGTGTAGGAGGTGTGCAGGCAGTGAGCTTTTTTGTGAGTTACCTGATTGCCATTGCCGTGTTTGGTTTATTCCAGGCCGTATTTATGGCTAATGCAGGAGGTGCCTGGGATAATGCAAAAAAACTGGTGGAAGTGGATCTGAAAGAAAAAGGTACCCAGTTGCATGCCGACACAATTGTTGGGGATACGGTGGGTGACCCGTTCAAAGACACTTCTTCCGTGGCCCTGAACCCCATCATTAAATTCACCACACTCTTTGGTTTGCTGGCAATGGAAATATCCATTTCTGAAAACTTCCGTCAGGCAGCCCCATTTTTTGGTTTGGCATTTCTGGTTGTCGCATTGGTATTTGTATGGCGTTCGTTTTATAAAATGCTTATAGAAAATAAGGGGTAAAGGGTATCAGTGAACGCTCCCCATCATATTAGAATTTTTAAAGTGGATACTATGCGTCTACTGTTTAGAACAAGTATATGAAAAACTAAATTTCCTTAAGTAAAAGTTCAATGCACTGAAGAGTTGCTTATGATCTCAGCCAACTCCTTATCAAACAACCCATACTTCCCATATTCCACCACACGACCCAGTTCCTTACCGTTTTTCATCACGATAATCGTGGGGACATTTTTTACATTCAGGGCTTCGGTGAGATTGCCGAGGGTGGTTTTGTTGCGGTCCACGCCGATGAGTGTGATGTTTTTATCCGGGAAGCCGGCTGCATCCGTAGTGGCATAGAGTTTCGGGATGATGAAGTGGGAGTCCTCGCACCAGGTGCCGATAAACACAATCAATCTTATTGAATCTTTCTGGTTGGCCAGGGCTTCCTTTGCATCCGCCCGTACCGTATATCCTTTAAGGTTGGCTGCATACCATTTAAACGTAGTATCGGCCAGCAATACCTGGCGGGAGATGATCCCTTTCAGGCTTTTTTCATTGGGTTGTTCAACCAACACTTCGTATTGATTCTGGGAAAAGGCAGAGAGACTAAAGGACAGGGTAAGGAGTAAAAGTAATTTTTTCATCTGTTGCGATTTTACGGGTGGCCGGGTAATAGCCCATTAATATAGTAGGATAAAAACCTGGTGCTGCAAATCTACAGGCAGCCGGTCAAATGATGAAGCGGGAATCGTTAAAGTTGCAGGGAATTACAGATTTGCCTTGAGTTCCAGTAAAAAGCCTTTCAGCTTCTGGAGGGACTGGATAACGGCGAATTTTTCTTCGGCCTTCTTGTTTTTCTTCAGGTAATCCTTGGCACCTTCAATGGTGAACTTGCGGCGGCGGAGCAGGTCATAGATCAGCACGAGGTTCTTGATATCCACCGGACGGAAAAAACGATCACCTTTCCGGTTCTTGCGGGGCTGCAGGATATCAAACTCCGTTTCCCAGTAGCGGATCAGGGATTGGTTTTCGCGGAACATGGTCGCTACTTCCCCGATGGAATAATATTGTTTTTTAAATAGTATTTCATCCTCAGGTACCTGTACCAGGTCGGCCTGAAGGGCTGAATCTTTCAGCGAGCGGCGGCCCCGTTTGCCCGCCACCGTTGTTCTTTTGGCGACGGCTCGTTGTACCGGCAGCGCTGCTTCTTCCACAACCGATAAAACTTCTTCAGGTTCAGTATACACGGGTTCATTGTACACAGGTTCAATCACGGGTTCAGGCTCCGGATCCGGTGCAATGACCGAAATGCGGGAGGGCGCTGCTTTTTTCTTTTGCACGGGCTGCTTGGCCGGTTTTTGAACCGGTTCATCAAAGCCACCAAAGTCCAGGCTGATTTGTGAAAGTGATTTTGCCATACGTGAGCTGTAAAAATAAGGAACTATGCGGGCCCTTTCGGGTCCGGTCTGGTGTTGTGGAAAAATGAAGGTTGGCGGCTATTCCTAGTCGAAACTCTGGTTGCTGGCAGCTGCTTTTTTGAGAAGCAGGTCAAACTGTTCCGGACTCAGGTCATTATAGAAAAAGTAGATGGGATCGATTTTATTCCCGTTTTTATGGACTTCATAGT